>Ga0075421_100011519_pt1 | contig 10952 bp, 10 predicted proteins | sample SoiMetdeltSBSDD5_FD_75292 | JGI IMG/M metagenome (GOLD analysis project Ga0075421, IMG submission 75292) | Bulk soil microbial communities from a Populus tree surrounding site in Tennessee, USA - Soil MetaG P. deltoides SBSDD5 | ecosystem: Environmental > Terrestrial > Soil > Tree plantation...
CCCGGCGCACACGCCGATGTCGAATCTGATGCTGTCGCTGCTCGACAAGCTCGGCGTGCATCAGGACAGCTTCGGCGACAGTACCGGAAAACTCGAGGTGTGAGGTCGACGCACGCGAACCTCGCACGTGCGCCGGTATTCCGATCAGGTCAACGCAGTCATCGTGACTGAAGCACTGGAGTGAGTGACGAAAGCACGGGCGACATGATGGCGCACGAGCTCTCTCGCAGAGCGTAAGAACGTTATCGATCGGGCTGATCTGGCGAGGTATTCTGCTCACCTCTGAGTCCTGCAAGCTGCATCAAGAGGCGAGCAGAGCGTATGACCTGCTGCCTGTCCCACGCGCGCATGACCTTGTGATATCCGAAAGGTGCCCGGCTCTCGATCATCCAGAGCGGTCCGTCATAACAACAGCCATGCTTCGGCTCATCCGTCTGGAGCTGCCAAAACCGATCCGCGTCGAGTGTCGTCTCGACTGCGTCGACCTCCGCCTGCGACAGTGGGCGCGACACACGCCGGTCGACAGTAAACCGCGCAACAACCGGGTGCTTGAATTCAACACCGTCCAGCAACCAACGCGCACCGGAATGCCGAATGGTGACGATCTGTGTCTTTCCCCACTCGAAGACCAGCATGAACCGGTACGCCGTGTCCATTCGATCGCCGCACCACAACGGCGCGGCGCTTGCGGCGCGCAGTAACCTCGAGAGGTACGCCTGGTCTTCTGTCAGACCAGGTCCCAGTGAGAAGTACTCATCGCTGCCAGACGGAGGACACTCGATAAGAACGGGTTCGCCACGACTTGGTTTCGGAAGCTCCGCCGGCCTGACCGCAAGAACGCCAGCAATGGTGGCGCCAACGACTAGCGCGACTAGCGCCATCAACAACACGACGCCGGTCCCCGACCTCATTCTCATTCGGAATGTTAGACACCCTGAAGGATCGTAAGCTCCCAAGCCCAGCGAGAAGCAACAGCGCGGAAGTACGTACGCGCCGCCACCCAGCACGTGATGTTCCATCCGGCGTCCTGAGGCGAACTCACGGCGAGGCTGGTGATTCTGCGTCACGAACGCCTGGCCAGTACCGGACTGTCCGGCTGTGGCATGCTCTTGCGTCGATCCGGACGGATCTCCGGTATGAAACGTCCGGCGAAAGGCGGACACTAACGGAAGGTCCGGCTAAAGCCGGACACTACGTACGACGAAGGGGATCACCATGACACGTGTGCTTGGCCTCGCGATTCTGGTCCTGAGCCTTGCGGCACCCGCGGCCGCCGATCTCACGCTCAAGCAGGCAGTCACCGGCAAGGGCATGGGCATGAACGGCCAGACCACCGCGACGACCTACATCAAGGGCAACAAGATGCGCTCGGAGACACAGGCCGGCGACCGCACGCAAACGACGATCTTCGATCTCGACGCGCAGAAGATGTACATCTTCGACTCGAAGAAGAAGGAAGCCGACGTGTGGGACATGGCCGCGTTCGCATCGGAACTCTCCAAGAGCGTCGATACGTCGGCGATGAAGGCGTCGCTGAAGCCGAATGGTCAGACGAAGCAGATCGCTGGGCAAACGGCCACCGGGTTCGATCTCGAGATTTCGATGCCGGCCACGATGGCCGGGAACAAGGACATGTCGATGCTGGTGACGATGACCGGCCCGACGTGGATTGTGAAGAACGCGCCCGGCACCGCCGACTACCTGCGCTTCTACAAGTCCGCCGCCGAGAAGGGCTGGGTGCTGAGCGATCCGCGCGCCGCCAAGGGCGCGCCAGGTCAGGCGCGGGCGATGACCGAGATGTACAAGCAGCTGGCCGAGGCCGGCGGCATCGCCTACGAGACCGACGTTCAGATCAAGATGAGCGCGAACAGCGGCGCCGGCAATCCGCTCGGCGGCCTGCTCGCGCGCATGGGCAACATTTCAACGGCGACGACGATGCAGAGTGTCGAAACCGGGGCGCTCACAGAGGATCTGTTCGCGCCGCCGGCGGGATACAAACTCAATCAGAAGAAATAGTCGGCTCCGTCAGTCCGGCTGACAGTCGCCGCCGTGGCGATGTCGGTGTGTGGCGCGTTCGCTTCTGGCATGCGCGGCGTTTCTATCTACAATTCCCAACCACTGGGAGCGCCACATGCACCGACTCAGAACTTTGAAGCAGGCCGGGCTTCTTCTCGTACTCGTCCACTGTGCCTGGCCGGTGTCCGCGCAGCAGCCGAAGCCAATACCGGTGTCGCTTCGGGTCGTCGATGGCGGGGGTGCGCCCGTGAACCGGCCAACCGTTCAGGTAACCGTGACGGCCGCCCACATCACCAATCGCATTCTCGACGCTGACCCGTTTCGCCGCGTCGGCGACGGCGAGTACCGTGGAACCATCGAGGCGACCGACGAGGATCTGACCAACTCGTGGATCATCGCCGTCAGTGTCAGCGGATACAAGAAGAGGACGTTCCCGCCTGGTCAAATCCCGAGGGAGAACGTTCGGCTGACCGTCACCGTCCGCTCTGTGCCGCCCCGTGAGCCCGCGGCACCCGCCCACTACGACGCGAAGTGGACCGTGACGCTAGCCGATACGCACGGAGCGGCGATCGATCTGCCTCGCATCACCGTCACCCCGGAGCGGGCGCGGGACCGCGCGAAGCTGCGCGGCATGAAACCGTTTGAGCGGGTCTCGCCAGGGACGTACCAAGGCGTACTGCCACTCGATACGGAGGACTACACAATCTGGAACGTGACGATCGACGCGGCAGGATTCATCGCGCGTCCCTTGACGATGGTCCTGGCGCCCGTCGATCGTACGCTGACAGTCACCCTCATGAGGGACCCGAGAAAGTGGCGTCCGTCGTTCATCCCTTTCGATCGCCTCGACGCGAGCTTCCAACCGTTGCAGCGGCTGCTGCAAGCGCCCCTTACGCTCGGCACGTCTCCGTTCAGCCAAATCCAGTTGGCGCCTCTGTCCGGACGGACCTACGACACCGCCCAGCAGGTTCGTGCCGATGGCACGTCCGTGGATCTGGAAGGTGCGTCTCTCGAGCAGTTCACGCGCGCCAAGATGACGCTGCTGAACCTCTATCTCGCGCTGAGCGAGATGGGTGATCCCGACGTCCCGTCGCACAAGTGGATCGACGATATCGTCGCGATTCAGAAAATCCAGCAGGAACGGATCATCGCCAAGGTCAAACCGCGGATGTGGACCGCGGTTTACAACCTGAGTCAGGGTTATACCGACCCCTGCAAATGCCTGGCGTACCGGTGGACCGATCCCGGGTTACACACTGACGCCCTCGAGGATGTCCTGTCTTTCCCATTGCGTGACGCGGCCAGCATCAAGACCCCGATCAACGGCGGCAGCCTGCAACTGACCGTCGCCCGCTACCATGGGACGGATGAGATCGTCGCCGACATCGACCTCGATGAGCACGACAAGCTGACGAATCACGCGCTCGACGTGATCCGTCATCGGTTCAACGGCGGCACCGATCCGTACTACATCTACGAGATTCTCGGACGGGCGGTGGATTCACGAACGCTCGGCTATTCGATGGTCTTGCGACCGTAGTCGCTGCGGAGCCTTCGCGATAACACAACTCGGACTGCCGCGGGGTATGCTGGCGTTGGTGGCATGCGACGCACTCGACTAACCTGGAGTGTTGCCTGCGCTGTGGCGGCGCTGGCTGTCGGCGCCGGTCTGGCGCAGGCGCAGATCTGGCGCGGCGGCTACGGCTTCTACGGCGTGCCGAAGCATCCGACGTCCACGACCTTCGCCGGCGGGTTCAACCACTGCCGGCTGATGTTCATGAGCGACCATCGCGAGAAGCGCGGCTGGAGCACCGACTACCCTGGAGCCGACATCAACTTCAGCGTCCGGCTGGGCGAGCTGACGCGCACGCGCATCACGAAGGACAAGACCGGCGACCCGGACTACATCACGGTCGCCGCCACCGAACCCTCGCTCTTCATGTGCCCGTACATCCTCGTCCAGGACGGCGGCTCGGCGCGCTTCTCCGACGAAGAAGTGCTGCGGCTCCGCGAGTATCTCGAGAAAGGCGGCTTTCTCTTCGTCTCGGACTACTGGGGATCGCGGGCGGGCGAGCAGTGGGAAGAAGAGATCGGACGCGTGCTGCCGCCGGAGAAATATCCGATCGTCGATCTTCCGATGACCCATCCGATCTGGCAGACGATGTACGTCGTCAAGGAAGTGCGTCAGATGGCGTCGATCCAGTTCTGGCGGCGGAGCGGCGGCGGCATCTCGGAACGCGGCGAAGACAGTTCGGTCGTCGACGTGCGCGGCATCGCCGACGCGCACGGCCGGCTGATGGTCGTGATGATCCACAACAGCGACATCCCCGACGGCTGGGAGCGCGAGGCGGAGGATCCGCAGTACTTCTACAAGTTCTCGCCCGACGCCTACGCCGTCGGCATCAATGTGGTGCTCTACGCGTTGACGCACTGAAGATCGTTCTTGATGAATGATCCTTGACTTGTGATTCGTTGACGATTGTGTTTGGTGATTGGTGATTGAAAACGCGCCGTGCGCCGCGCGAAGAGACAGTTGGCGGTATCCTCGGAGAATGAAAGCCGCGGCAATCGTCTTCGCATGTGCGGTAGGCGGTGTCACCATGACAGCGCAGTCGGACATCTACGACCGGGTCGCACACGGCTACGCAGTCTCAGAAGGTGGCGTCAAGATTCATTACGCCTCGCTTGGACCTGCGACAGCGCCGCTCGTCGTTCTGATCCACGGCTTCCCCGATTTCTGGTACTCGTGGCGCGACCAGATGCAGGCGCTCTCCGATCGCTTCCAGATGGTGGCCATCGATCAGCGCGGCTACAACCTGAGCGACAAGCCGAAAGGCGTCGAGAGCTATGACGGCCGTCTGCTCGTCGCCGATATCGCCGCCGTGATCCGCCATCTCGGTCGCGACAAGGCGACCGTCGTCGGTCACGATTGGGGCGGCGCCGTCGCATGGCAGTTTGCGATCTTCCTGCCGCAGATGACCGAGAACCTGATCATTCTCAACCTGCCGCATCCCAACGGTTTTCTCCGCGAGCTGCGGTCGAACAAGGACCAGATCGCCAACAGCGAGTACGCGAGGGTGTTTCAGACGAAGCCGCCCAGCGATCCCACGGTCTTCTTCGGCAAGCCGATGACACCGGAGACGCTCTCGTCCTGGGTGCGCGATCCGGCGGCGCGCAAGCGCTACGTCGAGGCATTCGAGCGATCCGACTTCGAAGCGATGTTGAACTACTACAAGCGCAACTACCCGGCCGCGGGTCCGGACGCGCCGCCACCGCCGCAGCCTCCAAAGGTGAAGGCGCCGGTGCTCATGTTTCATGGTCTCGCGGACACGGCGCTGAACTCGGACGGGTTATCCGGTACGTGGAACTGGCTGGAGAAGGACCTCACGCTCGTCACCGTTCCCGGTGCCGGGCATTTCGTTCAACAGGACGCGTCGGAGCTCGTCACGACGACGATGCGCTGGTGGCTGACGGCGCGGACAGGGAATTAAGCGGTCAGCGTCTGGCTACCGCCAGCTCCGACGCGGATACCTCGTCGATGAACCAGTCGCCGCCAAGCTTCCGCATCTTGAAGACCAGATCCTGATATCCGGTTCGCGGCGTGTCGCTGCCGATCTTCCGCACGTATTCGACCATGCCGCGGCAGTGTGACGTCGCACTGGTGTCGGCAATGGTGACCCGGCAGTCTTCGAGCTCGAGCTGATGCGATTTGAGCGTCGAGAACGCGCGCGTGAGCGCGCGGCGATCGACCGACGGCCAGACGGCGGCCGTGGCTTTGACGTCGAGGGCCTGATACGCCCGGGTGTACTCACGCAAGATCTCGAGCACGGCGTTCTGCTCCACCGCAACGACCGACACGGCGGACGCTGCGGGTGCGGGCGCGGCCGCGGCGGGCGGTGGCGCAATGACGGTAGCGGGAGCCAACGATGCAACCGCCGCCAGATCGAGATTCCCCCTCGGTGCATCGTCGAGCCGCGGCGGTGCTGCTGCTGGAAGCGGCTTCGCGATGACGCGCGCTCTTTTCGGTACCGCGATCGGCACGGCGTCTGATGCCGTGTTCGGCACGGCCACAGGCTCGCGCTCGATCGCTGGAGCCGTGGATACGGGCACCGATGGAGTCGTCACCGCCGCCGATGACGCTGGTGCGACGAGCGGCGCCGTCCTGGGTGATTCCATCGCCGCTGGCTGGTTGAGCGCAATGGTCGGTGACGAGGTCTCGAAGCGGTGCAACACGCTCGATGCGATCATCGTGCCCAAGGCAAATGCAATCACGGCACAGGCCGCGTAGCGGAACGCCGCGCTGTGGACAACGCTCGGCCTCGATTGCTGCAGCGCAAACGGCGTGACGACAACGCCGGCAGACGATGAATCGTCGGCTTCGGCAATGACTGGTGATTCACTGGACACTCGCGGCCGTCCACCAGCAGAAATCGCGTCAACGAGCCCGTCAATCTCGTTGTGGACTGGCGGCGGAACCGCGCGCGTGTCACCACTCGACTGAAAGACACCGTCCGGCGGTTCGTTCGGCGCAAACTCGAGTAGTGGATCGTCTTCGGGACCGCTCATTCGATTGCCCTCGTCCTCGATCTAACTTCCAACCCGGCCCGAAGGCAATACACAAAAGCCCGTGTCATCCCAGAAATAAATTTCGCGCCGGGTATATCAACTGAGCTGGAGCGCGCCCCTTTCAATCGCACGAGCATGCTGACTCCGGATGACGTCGTGACGACGATGCGACGGGCCCTTGCAGCCCGCGGTGAGGCCGGAGTCACTCCCAACCGGCGCGGAGCGAAACAGATACTCGTCTCAGCCGAGTCCTTGAGGTCGCCGGGCACGAAACGGCCGCGGCCCGCCGACACGCTGCTGGCCGTGTCGAAGGCGGTGGGATCGAACCTCGGTCTCGCCGAGGTTCTTCAGGCGACGACGCGTGAAGTGGCGCGCGCGGTGAGAGCCGATATCGGCAGCATCTGGCGCCTCGAACCGAGCGAGCGAACGCTGAATCCGGTCGCGGGCTATCGCGTCCCGAAGCATCTTCGCGGCGCCGCCTCGTCACCGCTGGCGTTTGCGCGGCTGCTGACCGCGGCGCAACGAAGATCCGGCGCACCCGTGTACAGCAGCAACAGCGCACGGGAAGGGCGGTTCGATCACCCGTTCCTGAAACTCGTACGTCACCAATCGGTTCTCATTCAGCCCTTTCGGGTCCGAGGCCAACTGGGCGGTGTGTTCGTGCTGGTCTGGACGCGCGCACGACATCGGTTCACACCGGTGGAGCTCGGACTCGTCGAGGCGATCGGACAGCAGGCGGGCATGGCCATCGAGAACGCCGAACTGCTCGGCGCGATGCAGCAGTTCAGCGGCGAGCTCGAGCGTCACGTCGCCGATCGCACCGCGCAACTGAAGCTCGCCTACGACGAGCTGCGCGACTCGCGCGAAGAGCTGCGGGCGTTGTCGCTGCATCTGCAGCAGGTCCGCGAACACGAGCGCACGCGGATCTCCCGCGAGATCCACGACGAGCTCGGTCAGGCGCTGACCGCGCTGAAGATGGATCTGGTACCGCACGCCGGGCCAGCCGCGGACGATGCGCAGGCGCAGGCGATGGCCCGCGCCATCCCGATGGTCGATCACATGATCGCCAGCGTCAGGCGGATCGCTACCGAGCTTCGGCCGCAGATTCTCGACGATCTCGGATTGCTGCCCGCCCTCGAGTGGCAGGCCCAGGACTTCGGCTCACGTTCTGGCATCACGTGCGGGCTGACCTGCAGCGGCACTCCCGCGGGGCTGGATGCCGAGCGCTCGACGGCGCTCTTCCGCATGGTGCAGGAAACGCTGACCAACGTCGCCCGGCACGCCCAGGCCACGCATGTGGAGATCGGCCTGCGCGTCGGACGCACGGCCGTGGTGCTCGACGTGCGCGACAACGGACTCGGCATGCGTCTGTCCTCGTCCCAGCGGACAGGCCTCGGACTCCTCGGCATGCGCGAGCGTGCGGCCGCGTTCGGCGGCGGAGTCGCGATTCACAGCACACCTCGGACAGGAACGCACGTGCGCGTCCGGATCCCGTTGCCGGCACCGGTCCCGGACCTGCGCGGCGGAGTCACTCATGCTCGACATCATCGTCTGCGACGACCATCCGGTCGTGCGTCAGGGACTGGCGCGAATCATTCAGAACGGCCTCGACGTCGCGCGGATTAGAGAAGCCGACAACGGGCCGATGCTGTTCGAGATGCTTCGCGAGCACGTCAGCGATCTCGTGCTGCTGGATGTCACGCTGCCCGGACGAAGTGGACTCGAGGTGCTTCGACAACTCAAGCTGGAGCGGCCGCGCGTCCCGGTCCTCGTCCTGAGCGTGCATCCCGCGGAACAGTACGCCGTACGGGCGCTGCGCGCAGGAGCTTCGGGGTATCTGACGAAGGACCTGGCAGCCGAGGAGCTCGTGACAGCCGTGCGGCACGTGTCGCGAGGTCAGCGCTACCTGACGCCGGCCGTCGCCGAGCGTCTCGCCGATGCGCTCGAGAAGCCGGTCGATCGACAGCCGCACGAAGAGTTGTCGGACCGCGAGTTCCAGGTACTCGGTCTGCTCGGGTCGGGGAAGACGGTGAGGCAAATCGCCGACGAGCTGTGCCTGAGCTACAACACCATCAGCACGTACCGATCGCGGATTCTCAGCAAGCTCGCGCTCGATACCGACGCTCAGCTCGTGCGCTATGCACTCCAGCACGGGCTGACGGAGTAGGTGCCGTGTCGTCGAAACTGCGACAGAGATTTCGTTGGCGCCGTGACGCGCGGATCACCGCATCGCCAATGGGCAGGGCCGCAGACGCTGCCTATAGTCGGCAGGAGCGTGCAGGTCGATCCCCGTCCCGTCGGACGGTCGAGCCGCGACCTGCGACGGAGGTTGCCATGAAAGTGAAAACCGATGTGAAGGCGGGCGGTGGGTTGCTGGGTCTCACGGCGATCGTGATTGTCGACGTCGATCTCAACCTGTTCGGCTGCGGCTACAAGAAGCGCTGCTAGTACGCCCGGCTTCCCCCGGTACGACGGCGTGGAGACAGCTTCGAACCTGAGCGGGGCTGCGCTCCACGCCGGCTCGCATGGCATGACCTGTGGCGATGACCGATGAGACCAGAGGTAGCCCCTTCGTTTGCGCGGACGTTGCGCGCCCTCGATGCCGATGGCATGAGCCCGGCGATGCTGGGTGTGCTCCTCATCGCCATCCTCGGCGGCGTGTGGAGCACGTGGCTGGTGCTGGCGCGCGTCCCCGTATATCAGATCAGCCAATCCGCGCGCCTCGAGGTCGAGCGCGTGCACCCGATTGCCTCCCCAGTGACTGGTCGGCTGGTCTCGACCTCACTGGTCCTCGGACGTGAGGTCAAGGCCGGCGACGTTCTGCTCGAGATCGAAGCCGATCGCGAGAAGCTGGAGACCGCCGAAGAGCGAGCGAGACTGTCCACAGTCGCGGGTGAAATCACCGCGCTGCAGCGCGAGATTCGCGCCGAGGAAGACGCGCTCGGTCAGGCCGAACACGCCGCCACCGCCGAACTCGAGGAAGCGAGGCAGCGGCTGGCCGCCGCCGAGGCGGCCGCCGCTCGAGCCGATGAAGACCTGCGTCGCAGCCAGCTGCTGGCGGGTCAGGGCCTGGTCTCTGCCGCCGACGCGCAGAAGGCGCAGGCCGAAGCACAGGCCGGGCGTGCCCAAGCTGCTGCGGCGCGCGCCGGTATCGAGAAGCTGCGCGCCGAGCAAAGCGTCGCCGACCGCGGCCGGCGCGGCCGCCTCGCGGGTCTGCTTCGTCAGCGCGTCTCGCTCGACGGCCTGCGCACGACGACCGCATCGTCGGTCGCACTCCGCGAGCGCGAGGCCGAACGGCGGCGCGTGCGGGCGCCGGTCACCGGACGGCTCGGCGACGTCGTTCCCGTTCAGATCGGTGCGATGGTCCGTGAAGGCGAGTTGATTGGCTCGATCGTTCCGGACGGCAACGTGCGCGCGGTGGCCGATTTCGCGGCGCCGGCGCTGGGCCGGCTGCGCCCGGGGCAGCACGCCCGGCTGCGCCTCGATGGCTTCTCGTGGACGCAGTACGGACACGTCCAGGCCACGGTGACACGCCTCGCCAGCGAAACGCGCGAGCAGCGCGTGCGTGTCGAGCTGACCGTCCACCACAGCGCCGCGTCGCAGATCCCGCTGCGTCATGGCATGCCCGGCATCGCCGAAATCGAAGTCGAGCGGGTTGCGCCGCTCGCCCTGCTGGTTCGCTCGCTCGGTCGGACGATGTCGGGCGAGCCCGTCGCCGCCAGCAGCTCGCAGCCTGCCGAGACTCGTACTCCGTGAGGCGCACCGACCGCATCAGGGGCGCGCGCCTGTTCGCTCCCGAGGTCGTGCAGACCTCGGTGATGGACTGCGGTCCGGCCGCGCTCGCCTGTCTGCTCAAAGGCTTTGGCATTCCCGCCAGCTATCCGCGACTGCAGGAGGCCTGCAACACCAATGTCGATGGAACCTCGATCAACACGCTCGAGCAGATCGCCGGCGCGCTCGGCCTCGAGGTCGAGCAGATCATGCTGCCCGTCGATCATCTGCTGCTGCCCTCCGCACGGGCGTTACCGGCGCTGCTCGTCGTGCGCCGCGACAACCTGCCGCACTTCCTCGTCGCCTGGCGTCGTCACGGTCCGCTCGTGCAGATCATGGATCCGGCAAAGGGACGGCGCTGGATTCATGCCGACGCGTTGAGCGAGGAGATCTACCTGCATCATCAGAAAGTGCCGGCGGAAGCCTGGCGCGAGTGGGCGGTCTCACCGGATTTTCTCAGCGCCCTGCGTCAGCGCATGCATGCGATTGGGGTCGGAACCGAGACGAGCGATCGTCTCGTGGGAGCAGCGGCGCTCGACGATCACGGCTGGCGATCGCTTGGAGCGCTCGACGCGTCGGTCCGAATGGCGAGCGCGCTG
>Ga0075421_100011520_pt1 | contig 10952 bp, 10 predicted proteins | sample SoiMetdeltSBSDD5_FD_75292 | JGI IMG/M metagenome (GOLD analysis project Ga0075421, IMG submission 75292) | Bulk soil microbial communities from a Populus tree surrounding site in Tennessee, USA - Soil MetaG P. deltoides SBSDD5 | ecosystem: Environmental > Terrestrial > Soil > Tree plantation...
TCCTCGACGCTGAAGCAGACGTATACTCGGCGTTCGGCGTTCTGGAGGAACCGATGATGGAGAAACGCATCATATTTGTCGGCCTCGGACTATTCCTCGGCACCACGGCTTTCGTACTCACCTCTGTCGGCGCACAGGATTTCGAATCGCCGGTCAACCCGCGTGCTCGTACGGCGAAGACAGAGCTCGGGCGGCTGCTTTTCTGGGATCCGATCTTGTCGGGAAGCAAGGATACCGCCTGCGCAACCTGCCATCATCCTGATTTCGCCTACGCGGACGGACGCGACCTTTCGCGAGGCACCGCCGCGGTTGGCCTCGGTCCCAAACGCAGCGACATCTCCAAGGGGCAGATTCCGGTGGTGAAGCGCAATTCACCCACGATTCTCAACGTCGCCTTCAATGGTCTCGACGACAACCGCCGGAGGAGACGGGGATTCGACGGCTCGCTGCAATCGGTCGATCAGGCGCGGGCGCCGATGTTCTGGGACAGCCGGGTGCGAAGCCTGGAAACGCAGGCCCTCGAGCCGATCAAGGCGCTCGAAGAGATGCGCGGGCATGCCTATTCGGAGGCCGAGGCGGTGGACACGGTCGTCACCCGGATCAGGAATGTCCCTGAATATGTCGCGCTGTTTCAGGATGCCTTTGGAGCGGGCACGGCGGTCGATGGGCCACAGCTCGGGGAAGCCATCGCGGCCTTTGAACGTTCGCTCGTGGCCATGAACAGCCCGTTCGATCGCTTTCGCGCTGGAGACGTCGACGCGCTGACGGCGCAGCAGCGCCGCGGCCTCGAGACGTTCGAAGAAGTGGGGTGCGACCGCTGCCACGACGGGGCGATGTTCTCGGACTTCGATCACCACGCGGAAGGCGTCCGCGAACACCCGCTCCTGGCGCAGCCGGACGCCGGAGCGGGACGGTTTCGCTTCCGCACGCCGTCGCTGCGCAACGTAGCGTTGACCGCGCCGTACATGCACAACGGCATGCTCCCCACACTGAAGGATGTGTTGCGCTTTTATGACGAGGGCCGCTCGGAGAACCCCAATGTGTCCAACGAGCAAGATCGCGATCGTGGTCGAGATCGCGGAAGGAATGACAACGGCATCGCCCGCGTGTCGGGCCAGTTCCGGCGGGTCGACAGCATGAGTGACGGCGAGATGGAGGACATCATCGCGTTCCTGAACGCCCTGACGGATGACGATTTCGATCGGACCGTGCCGGCGCGAGTGCCCAGCGGTCTCCCGCCAGGAGGGCTGATCCGCTAACCGCCCGTCAGCGTGCCGACATGGCAACGCCAACCGGCGCGGGCGCCGCGCGGCGCTCGCCGATCTGCTGCCGCCACATCGCGTAGTACAGCCCCATCTGCTCGAGGAGCTCCTGGTGACGGCCTGATTCGACGATCCGGCCCTGCTCGAGGACGTAAATACGATCGGCGTTGAGCACCGTGGAGAGCCGGTGCGCGATCATCACGGTGATGACGTCGCGGTTGGCGGTGACCGCGCGGATCGTGTCGCTGATGCCTTCCTCGGTCAGCGAATCGAGCGACGAGGTCGCCTCGTCGAAAATCAGCAGCTGCGGCCGGCGAAGCAACGCGCGGGCGATTGAGAGTCGTTGCTTCTCACCGCCCGACACCTTTACGCCCCCCTCGCCGATGACCGTGTCGAGTCCCTTCTGCGCGCGCGTCAGCAGACTGTCGCAGGCCGCCTGGTGCAGCACCTCTAGACAATCCGCGTCGGTGGCGGCGGGATTCACGAACAGAAGATTTTCGCGAATCGTTCCCGAAAAAAGCTGAGTGTCCTGCGTCACGAATCCGATGCGCTCACGCAGCCGATCGAGCTCGATGTCCGTGCTCGGCAGGCCGTTGTAGAGAATCCGCCCGGTCTTCGGCGTGTACAGCCCGACGAGCAGCTTGACCAGCGTCGTCTTGCCCGATCCCGAGGGCCCGACGAACGCCACCGTCTCCCCGCGCGCCACCGTGAAGGAGATGTCGACGAGCGCAGGCGACGAGGCCGTCTGGTGCTGGAATCCCACGTGGTCGAACGCGAGCTTGTTCAGCGGGCCCACGTCTACCGGCTGGAGCGGACGCGGTTCCTTCGGCATCTGCAGGATTTGCTCGAAGTTGGCCAGCGACGCTTCTGTTTCGCGGTAGGTGTTGATGACGTTGCCGAGCTCCTGCAGCGGTCCGAAGATGAAGAACGAATAGATGAACAGCGAGAAGAACTGGCCGACGGTGATCTGCTGCGCGAAGATCAGATAGAGCATCAGGAACAGGATGCTGGTCCGCAGGGCGTTGACGGCCGTCCCCTGGATGAAGCTGAGGCTCCGCAGGTAGCGCACCTTCCGCAGCTCGAGAGCCAGGATCTTCGTGGTGGTCGCATTCAGCCGCCCGATCTCCTGCTGCGCCAGTCCCAGGCTCTTCACCAGCTCGATGTTGCGCAGCGATTCGGTTGTCGACCCGGCAAGGGCGGTCGTCTCGGCGACGATCTGTTTTTGAATCACCTTGATCTTGCGGCTCAGGACCGAGCTGAGGATGCCCAGCAGCGGGACAGTCGAGAAATAGACCGGTGCGATCAGCCAGTGCACGGTGAACGCGTAGATCATCACGAAAATCACGCCGACGAGCGACGTGAACAGCACGTTGATCGAGACGGCGATCAGGCGTTCGACGTCGGTCCTGACCTTCTGCAGCTTGCCGAGCGTTTCTCCGCTCCGCTGGTCCTCGAACGTCGAGTAGGGCAGGTCGAGGGAATGCCGGATGCCGTCCGCGTACAACTGCGCGCCCAGGCGCTGAGTGATGAGGCTGATGACGTAGTCCTGGAAGTTCTTGGCCACCCGCGAGACGAAGGCGACGCCGACCGCCGCGCCGAGCAGCAGGCTGACGCCGCGGAAGAATTCGCCGGTGGAATATTCCTGGAATCGGGTCGCGTACTCGTCGATGACGTAGCGGAAGATCAGCGGATCGAGCAGCGAGAAGACCTGGTTGATAGTCGCCAGGACGAGCGCCAGCGCGATCAGCGAGCGGTATTGCCGGAGGTAGGAATAGAGGATCCGCACCTGTCCGGGCATTATTCCATGCCGATCGCGCCGGCCCTACGGCCAGAGTGCCTACTGCCCCCGCAGCTCCCTGCCGTCGGCGCGGTCCTGCCAGACATCCTTCAGGTGGTAGCCGTCTTCACCGCGCGTGAACGTCAGCGCCGGCTTGTCACCTTCAGGGTCCTGCCCGGTCGCCTCGACGGAAGAACTGATCACGCTCTTGTTAATGCCGTGCTCGCCTCTGATCACGAGAATCGCCGGGTCGTCGCCGAGGCGTTCCACGCGGTACTGCCCGGCCGGAAAGACCTGGTTGTGCACGATGAACGGGAATGGCACCCGGACGTCGACCAGGGTTGACGCGCTGGCCGCGCCGCCCGCCAGCAGGAACACGAATCCGACCATCACCGAAGTTGTCACTATCGAACGCATATCGACCTCCCTCTATCGATATTGGACGCCTCGCCGCCGTACCCCGGCGTGACTGCCCCATGAAATCGGTGTCAGGGAGGTTTCGCCCTCGCGCGCTCCTTGACGCCCGCTGCTCGCGCGCACCACGATGAAACGGTGCGCGTGCTGATCGTGGAAGACGACCGGAGCATCGCGGACTTCGTGTCGTCAGGCCTCCGCCAGGAAGGGTTCGCCGTGGACGTGGCGGACAACGGCGTCGATGGCCTGGACCTCGCCCGGAGCCAGCCCTACGCCGCCGCGGTGGTCGATGTCATGCTGCCCCGCCTGGACGGCCTCAGCCTGGTCGCCGCGCTGCGGCGGGCAGGCGTCACCACCCCGGTGCTGTTCCTGAGTGCGCGCCACTCTGTAGACGATCGCGTCAAGGGACTGCAGACCGGCGGCGACGACTACCTCACCAAGCCCTTCGCGTTTCCTGAGCTGCTTGCGCGCGTTCAGGCGCTCACGCGGCGCGGACAGGTCGCGCAGGAACCGACCGAGCTGACGTTTGCCGACCTGCGGCTCGACCGCCTGACGCGCCGGGTCGAACGCGCCGGCGTGCCGATCGAGCTGCGCCCGCGCGAGTTCGCGCTGCTCGAGCTGCTGATGCGTCACGCCGGCAAGGTGGTGTCGAAGGCGATGATCGTCTCGCACGTGTGGGACTACAGCTTCGACACCGGCACCAACGCGGTGGACGTGCTCGTCTATCGCCTCCGCGACAGGATCGACAAGGGTTTCGAGCCGAAGCTGTTGCACACGGTTCGGGGCGTCGGCTATGTCCTCAAGCTCGAATAAAACGCTCGGGTCGGCGTTCGCCCTTCGGCTGGGCCTCTGGTACGCCGTCCTCTTCATCGTCAGCGCCGTCGCGCTCGCGGTCACCACCTACGTGCTGCTCGCCAGGGCTCTGGCCGCGCAGGACCACGGCGTGCTCGAGTCGATGCTGTCGCGGTACGCGGTGGAATATGAGCGCTCGGGGCTGGCCGGGCTGCAGGAGCTGATACAGGCCGACGCCGGGCAGGGACGCCACGAGCGACTTCTGGTCCGCGTCGTGAACGATCGGACCGAGGTCGTCTACTTCGCCACGCCTCCCGGGTGGGCCGCGTTCGACTTGTCGCTGCTCGACGCGCCGGCGCTGGCCAGGTCCGGCTTTGGCACGATCGACAGACTGCCTGGCGGCGCCGTGCTGGAGGTCGGCACGGTCACACTCCGCAACGGGGTGAACGTCCAGGTCGGACGCAGCTCCGACGTTCGCGACGAGCTGCTGGACCGCTTTCGCGCCCGCGGTCTCCAGGTGCTCGCCCTGATCGCGATCGCCGCAGTGGCGGGCGGGTTCCTGCTGACGCGCGCCGGCCTCGCGCCGCTTCGCGCCCTCGAGGCCACCGTTCGATCGATTCTGGAGACCGGACAATTCAGCGCGCGCGTGCCTGTCACAAGGCACTCCCGCGACCCGCTCGACGAGCTCGGCGCCCGCGTCAACGAGATGCTGGAACGGATCGAAAAACTGGTGGCGGGCATGCGCGCCACGCTCGACAACGTCGCCCACGATCTCCGCACGCCGCTCACGCGCTTTCGCAACGTCGCCGAGACGGCACTGGTCGCCGGAAACGCCGAAGGCGCGCGCGACGCGCTGGCGCAGGCGCTCGAGGAGGCGGGCCGCGTGAGCGCGACGTTGACGGCGCTGATGGACATTTCGGAGGCCGAGACGGGAACGATGGCGCTCGTGCGCGAGCCGGTCGCCGTCAGCGCAGTCGTCGAGGAAGCGGTGGCGCTGTACGCGGACGAGGCCGAGGACAAGGGGATCGCGCTTCGATCCGCCGTGCCCGCTGACCTGCGAGTGATTGGCGATCACACGCGCCTGCGCCAGGTCTTCGCCAACCTGATTGAGAACGCCGTCAAGTACACCGAGCGCGGCGGCCGCATCGACATCGACGCGCGCGCGGCCGACGGCTTTGTCACCGTCACGGTGTCCGATACCGGAATCGGCATCGCGCCGGAGCACCTGCCGCATGTATGGGATCGGTTGTACCGGGCCGATGCGAGCCGTACGGCTAGAGGCCTCGGTCTTGGCCTGTCGCTCGTGAAGGCAGTGGTCGAAGCGCACGGCGGGCACGTCCAGGTGTCCGCCGTGCCGCGGCAGGGCAGCGTGTTCGCTGTCAGCCTGCCGATGGCGAGTCCTACTTCTTCGCCGTCGCGTTCGACGCGCTGACCGGCGCGGCGGCCTGGACTTCGATCCGGTCCGCCCGCTTGGTAGCGCCGTCCAGCGTGTAGCGGACCTTGACTCGGTGGCCGATGTCACCGGCCAGGTCGCCCGGCTGCAGCGTTTTCTTCCCCTGCATCAGATGCGCGTCGGTGGCGAGCGTGAAGGTCATCTCGTGGGTGCCCTGCTTGACGACGACCGACTTGGCGGCGGCGTCGAATTTTTCAAGGTTACCCGCCGCCCACGCTTCGCGGGCCTTGGCCGGCGCGGCAAAGCTCGCAGCAGCGATGGCCAGCATGCCCAGGGTCATGGCGATTGATTGACGACGCATGGTGATTCTCCTCGTAACCGCGCGGGTTTGACATCCGTGGCGCTGGCGCGGTGTGCAGCTTCCATGCGGCGAGCATACGGACCGGCGCGTGTCTGCGGTCTCACGAGCACATGACATCGGTGTCAGCTTTCCGCGGCGCAGTCCTGTCACAACTGTCATCTTCGGGACACCGTTTCGCAAGGCGCGCTGCCGTCCAATAGATCATGAGCGCGGCCCCTGACGGTCGCGCCAGAGAAGAGGGGCTGTTTATGAATGACTCGAGTGCACGCAATCGTTTTCAATCGTTCTCTGCTCGAGCCGCCGCCGCCGGCCTGGCGCTGGCCGTCGCGGCCGGGTTCGCCGGTGGGCGGGCAACACTTTCCGCCTCCGCTCCGCTTGCTCCCGTCGCGGCGCCCGCACAGGCAGCGCCTGCGCCGATGGCCGCCATGCCTTCGTACAGCGGCGTGGTGGAGCGGGTGGCGCCGGCCGTCGTGACGGTTCGCGTCGAGAAGCAGGCCGAGGCGGCCCGCACGGCGCTCCCGGAAGAGTTCCGCGAATTCTTCGGCCCGCAGTTCAGGGGCGATCCGCGCCCACGCCGCGAGGGCGGCCTGGGATCGGGCGTGATCGTGGGCGCCGACGGGCACATCCTCACGAATCACCACGTCATCGACGGCGCTGATCGCATTCGCGTCGATCTCGCGGACGGGCGCTCGTTTTCCGCCAAGCTCGTCGGCAGCGATGCGGCCAGCGATCTCGCGGTAATCAAGATCGACGCGCGCGACCTGCCGACGCTCGCGTTCGGCGACTCCGACCGGATGAAGGTCGGCGACGTCGTGCTCGCGTTCGGCAATCCGCTCGGCGTCGGCCAGACCGTCACGATGGGGATCGTGAGCGCGAAGGGACGGGCCACCGGGCTCGGCGACGGGAACTACGAAGACTTCCTGCAGACGGATGCGCCGATCAACCAGGGCAACTCCGGAGGCGCGCTGGTCAACCTGCAGGGTGAGCTCGTGGGGATCAACGCGCAGATCCTCTCGCCGTCGGGCGGGAACATCGGGCTCGGCTTCGCGATCCCGTCAGGGATGGCCCGCGCCGTCGCCGATCAGCTGAAGCAGGACGGGGTCGTTCATCGCTCGAAGCTGGGCGTGAACGTCCAGTCGCTGACGCCGGATCTGGCGCAGAGCTTCGGCATGTCCGACGCGCACGGCGCGCTGGTGAGCGGCGTCGAGCCCGGCAGCCCGGCCGACCATGCCGGCCTGAAACAGGGCGACGTCATCGTCACGCTCAACGGGCGGCAGGTCACCGATGGCAACGCGCTGCGCAACCAGATCGCGAGTACGCGGCCGGGGTCGTCTGTGTCGCTCGGCTTCCTGCGCGACGGCAAAACCGAATCCCGCTCGGTTCGCCTCGTGGAGCGGGAAGGCGAGAAGCAGGCGTCATCGAAGCCGGCTGGCGACGATGGCGAGGCGTCGAGCTTCGGCATGTCGGTGAGCCCGCTGACGCCGCGTATGGCGGAGGAGCTGGAGCTGCCGCGCAGCGAAAAGGGGCTGGTCGTGACCGACGTCGATCCGGCTGGCGCCGCCGCGTCCGCCGGTATCCAGGAGGGCGACGTCATTACGCGCGTCAACGATCGCGAAGTCGCGACGGTGTCGGCGATGCGCGAAGCGATGGCGACGCACGCCGACAAACCGGTGCGGGTCCTGGTGAATCGACGCGGGGCGAGCCTGTTTGTCGCCGTGCCTCGCGAGCAGTCGTAAGTGTGAGCAGATGCCGCGGATGCTTCGCCTGCTGGTGCTCGTCTGCTGCGCGGCCGTTCCCGCAGCGGCGCAGTCGACCGAGGCGCTGAGCATCCGCGGCCACACGCAATCCCTGCGAATCTACGGCGCCCGAGGCGGCCAGCCCGCTGGCGCCTCCTTGCCAAAAGGAACCACAGGATCTAGTGTCGGCGAATGACAGCAGCAGCACACCATCCGGCCCGTCGACTCGGCTCGGCGGGCCCAGCGGTGTTTCCCCTGGCGCTCGGTTGCATGGGCATGTCCGGGATGTACGGTCCGGCGGACGAGCGCGAGAGCATCGCTACGATCCACGCCGCGCTCGACGCGGGCATCACCCTCCTCGATACCGGCGACTACTACGGCGCTGGGCACAATGAGTTGCTCATCGGCCGTTCTCTACGCGATCGTCCGGGCAAGGCGCTGCTGTCGGTCAAGTTCGGTGCCCTGCGCGGGCCGGATGGACGCTGGCTGGGGATGGACGCGCGCCCCGCATCGCTGAAGAACTTCCTGTCGTACACGCTGACGCGCCTCGGCGTGGATCACATCGACATCTATCGCCCCGGCCGTCTCGATCCCGCCGTCCCGATCGAGGAGACCGTCGGCGCCATCGCCGATCTGATCAAGGCGGGTTACGTCCGCGCGATCGGCTTGTCGGAGGTGGGAGCGGACACCATTCGACGTGCACAGTCGGTGCATCCGATCAGCGATCTCCAGATTGAGTACTCGCTCATCAGCCGCGGCCCGGAGGCCACGATCTTCCCGGTGCTGGCGGAGCTCGGCATCGGCGTCACGGCCTACGGCGTGCTGTCGCGCGGATTGCTCAGTGGCTCGAGGCCCGCGTCCCCGAGCGACTTTCGTGCGCATTTGCCACGCTTCACCGCTGAGAACCGCGAGCGCAATGAGCGGCTGGTTGAGGCGCTGCAGACGCTGGCTGCCGAGAAGGGCGCCAGCGCCTCGCAGCTCGCGATTGCGTGGGTGCTGGCGAAGAGCCCGGCCGTGGTGCCGCTGATCGGCGCGCGCACCCGGACACAGCTCGCGGAGTCACTGGACGCGCTCCAGGTGACGCTGACGGCGGCGGACGTCGCCCGCGTGGAAGAAGCCGTTCCCGCGTCTGCGGTCGCCGGCACCCGCTACGACGAGCACCAGATGCGGATTCTCGACAGTGAGCGTTAGGGCGCGCCCCGGCGGCTCTCAACCGGCTGCTGAGGAATCAGGAGCGCGTGATCTGTCTTGATCATGAGACCCGCGGCCCGAACAGGAGTCCCAACAGCAGGGCGAACCCGATGGCGAGCACCCACCCAAGGCAGCACACCGCAACCGCCCGGCGAGTGCTCGTATAGTCCAATGCCTGGCGCACCGCGATGATCATTGCCAGCAGCATCCACAACGCAGCCATCGCAAAGCTCGGGATGGTCATGCCCGGCAGCACGCCGGCAATACGCAGCAGCCCCGGCGCCGCCGCAAAGCCCGTCGTCCGCAACAACTCACCGACATCGGCGCGGGTATTCGCCCCGGGCAGGATGCGGACGCCAACCTCGTAGACGACAAAGGCCCAGGCCACCCACGCCATCAGCGCGACGCCGCCGAAGAACGCGACGTCGGCCGCGGTGGTCGCACCAAACCCTCGCGCGCCGAATCCCGCCGCCAGACTCGACAGCACGACCACCGCGACGGCCTGCCAGGTTGCTTGGCGATCGGCCTCGACTTCCTCGTACGTCGCCGCACGCAGTGCGACCGCGCCAATCAGACGCTGCAGGAAAGTGTTGCGGGTCGGTGCGGACGCGATGACCATACGTGCTCACATCCTTGCTGTCGTCGGGTAAGCCGCAGCGTGTATTGCGTCGTTCCGCCGAGCATATGATGGATCTTGTCGGAGAGACGGATGATTCGAGTGACCGACGCCATGGTTCTCGACGACCCGGCGGCGACCAACTCCTGGCTCATCGGCGGCGGGCGATCAGCCAGCCGACCACGAGCCCAACGGCGCCGGCACCGAGCCATGGCGTCAGTGGATGGAAGTGGATAAAACGTGTGCCCTGAGGACCAATCTCCAAGGCGCCCATCGGCGTCATCCGGACTCCTCCTCCGCCACCTGCGCCCTGGGCTTTGGATGACGTGTCCATGTCCGGCGGACTGTCATCAGACTCGTTCTTCCGAGTGCTCCCGGGACCCCGCCCACCACCTGCACCGAAGGCGTAGGCGACCTGGGCGACCGGGATCACCGTCGTGTCGCCATGGTGAACCGGTTCACCATAGACATGGCGGATGCTCAAGCTCCGCTCGAGCAACTCGGCGATTGGCCCGAATGGGGCAGGGCTCGACATACAGACCTCCAGTTGATAATCGAAGAAGCGAGGGATTGTAACTGAGCACTCTACGGGAGTCCTTCATGAGTACTAAGGTTGGCATCGTCGGATCAGGCATCGTCGGGCAAACGCTCGCCAACGGTTTCGTCAAGCACGGCTACGACGTCACGATCGGGACCAACACTGCAAGCAAACGCGAGGAACTGCGGTCAAAAACGAACGGGAACGTGAAGATCGGCTCGTTTGAGGACGCAGCGAGATTCGGTGAGATCGTCGTCGTGGCGACCAAGGGGACAGCGGCCGAAGCCGCGCTGAAAGCGGCCGGCACTGCCAATCTCAACGGCAAGACCGTCATCGACACCACAAACCCGATTGCTGATGCGGTCCCGGTGAACGGAGTCTTGCAGTTCTTCACCTCGCAAAACGAATCGCTCATGGAGAGACTCCAGGCACTCGCGCCCGAGGCTCGTTTCGTCAAGTCCTTCAGTTGCATCGGCAACGCCTTCATGGTTAACCCCGACTTCAACGGCGTCAAGCCGACGATGTTCATCTGCGGCAACCATGAGGGGGCAAAGAGCGAAGTAAAGACCATCCTCGATCAATTCGGGTTCGACGTCGCGGATATGGGAGCGGTCGAAGGCGCGCGCGCCATCGAGCCGCTCTGCATCCTCTGGTGCATTCCTGGATTCCTGAGTAACAGCTGGACGCATGCATTCAGGCTGCTGAAGCGATAGGGCCATCATGAGAGCTCTTGGAAGGAGCGGGCCGTTGGTTTCTGACTTTGGCCTTGGCTGTATGGGGACGTCCGACCTGTACGGTCCCGGCGGACGACATGGAGAGCATCGCCACCATTCACGCCGCGCTGGACGCGGGCCTCACGCTGCTCGACACGC
>Ga0075421_100011521_pt1 | contig 10951 bp, 8 predicted proteins | sample SoiMetdeltSBSDD5_FD_75292 | JGI IMG/M metagenome (GOLD analysis project Ga0075421, IMG submission 75292) | Bulk soil microbial communities from a Populus tree surrounding site in Tennessee, USA - Soil MetaG P. deltoides SBSDD5 | ecosystem: Environmental > Terrestrial > Soil > Tree plantation...
TGGAGTTGGACCTGGTCAAGCGGCAGCGGGACGAGCAGCGGTTGGCCACGCAATATACAATCACGCGGCTCTTAGCGGAGTCGTCGACGCTGGGGCACATCACCTCAGCCATCCTGCGCCAGATCTGTGAGAGTTTGGCTTGGGACATCGGCATCTTCTGGCAGATCGACCGGCACGCCGGGGTCGTTCGGTGCATCGACAGTTGGTCAGCCGCCGATGAACGACTCACGGAGTTCATCAGCGTCTCCCGCGGCAGCACGTTTCACGCCGGAGTCGGCCTGCCCGGTCGCATTTGGGCTCTGGGCCGGCCGGTGTGGGTCACGGACCTGGATGCGAACGACGAAGGTGACCGCGCCGCGATGGAGCGCAAGGTCGGACTGCAGTGCGCCCTCGGCTTTCCCATCATCATTCGGGGCGACGTGCTGGGCGTGATCGAACTGTTCACGTTCGACATGCGCCATCCCGATGAGGACCTCGTCGAGATGCTGACCGCCGTCGGCAGTCAGATCGGACTCTTCATCGAGCGCAAGCGGGCGGAGGAAGAGCTTCGCGAAAGCGAGGAGCGCTTCCGGACGGTGGCGGAAACCGCCGCGGAGGCCATTATCACCATCGATGCCACCGGGACGATTCTCTTCATCAACCGGGCGGGCGAGCATATCTTCGGCTATACCATAGCGGAGATGCTGGGAAACAATCTGACGATGCTGATGCCGGAACGCTTCCGGTCGGCGCATAAGGCCGGCATGGCGCGCTACCTCGCCACAGGGCAGCGCAAATTGACCTGGGAGGTCGTCAACCTACCCGGTCTGCACAAAACCGGCAAAGAGATCCCTCTGGAGTTGGCGTTCTGGGAGTTTACGCAGCATGGGAAAATTTACATCAGCAGCATCATTCGCGATATCACCGATCGAGTACAGGCGGCTGAGCTGCGGACCCGGCTTCTGGAACAGGTGATCTTCGCTCAGGAAGAGGAACGCCGTCGGATCGCCAGGGAACTGCACGACGAAACGGGACAGTCGCTCATGTCGCTGCTGGTCGGGCTGAAAGCCATTGAAACGTCCCAGGTCTTGGAGGAGGCGCAGGCGCATGCTCGCCAGTACCGCGGCTTCGCAGCGCAAGCCCTCGATGAGGTCCGGCGGTTGGCCATGGGTCTCCGTCCCAGCGTCCTCGACGATATGGGGCTGATGCCGGCGCTGGAGCGCTACGCCGCCGAGTACATGCGCACGTATGGGATCGGGGTGGATTTCCATGGGCAGGGATTGGAGAGCCGCCTTCCATCGGCGGTCGAGATCACGCTGTATCGCATCATCCAGGAAGCGTTGACCAACGTCACGAAGCATGCGTCGGCGACGATCGTCAGTATCGTCATCGAGCATCTCGGCTCCTCCGTGCGCGCGATCGTCGAGGATAACGGCAAAGGCTTCGACGTCGAAGCGACGTTGCGATCCCTCCGGGTCACGAAGCACTTCGGCTTGCTCAGCATGCGGGAGCGCGCCGCTCTCGTCAATGGCTCCATCCTGTTTGAATCCACGCCCGGCTCTGGAACCACCATCTGCGTTAAGGTTCCTTTGGAGAAGACCCACAATGGCGAAAATTAAGGTTCTCATCGTCGACGACCATGCAATTCTTCGGGCGGGTCTCCGCGCATTGATCAATGCGCAGCCGGACATGGAGGTCGTGGACGAAGCCCCTGACGGCGCCTCCGCGATCAAAAAAGTCATGGACACGAAGCCCGACGTGGTGCTGATGGACATCAGCATGCCGGAATGCGGGGGCATCGAAGCGCTCGAGCGCATTCGCCGCGATTGCCCGGCAGTTCGTGTTCTCATTTTGACGATGTACGACGACCCCGCGTACATGCGTTCCGTGCTCGCCGCCGGAGCCGCCGGGTACATCATCAAACGCGCTCCGGATCTCGATCTCATGGCCGCGATCCATGCGGTCTACCGGGGCCGGACGTTCGTCGACATGACGCTTTCCGAGAACATCCTTCCGGAGACCATCCGCAAGCGCGGGCAAAACGGAAAAAAGAAGGGGCTCTCCGTCAGCATGCTGAGCCAGCGCGAGCGTGAAGTGCTGTGTTTGGTGGCTCAGGGCTATATGAACAAAGAGATTGCCGAACGCCTGCATTTGAGCGTAAAAAGCGTCGAAACATACCGCGCCCGGATCGCCGAGAAACTCGGACTGCGCAGCCGCGCCGACCTGGTCCGGTATGCTCTGGAAGTCGGCTTGCTGGCTCCGACGAAACGTCTCGAATGATGACGCGCGGCCGTCGGACACCTCGGCACGGCGAAGCCGGACTGCCGTGCAGGCATCGGATGCGCGACCCGGCACGGCAATCATTGCACCGCACTTCCTAGGGATAGCAATCATGCACAAGATCCTGCTCATCGATGACAACGTGGCGGCTCTGCAAGGGTATTCGGAATGCTTCGCCGTGCACGAACCGACGATTGACGTGACGACCGCGAGGTCGGCAGAAGCGGCGCTCGGGTTAATGGAATCGGCATCCTTCGACGTGGTGGTCTGCGATTTCCGGCTGCCTGGGATGGATGGGCTGGGTTTCGTACGGGAATGCCGGTTGCTGGGACGGGATCCTCTCATCGTCCTGGTCACCGGATACGGGACGATCGACTTGGAAGAGGAGGCCGCTCAGCACGGCGTCTACGCCGTGCTGCACAAACCTGTCGATCCTCACGCATTTCTCTCCGTGGTAAAACGCGCCCTCTTGCGCAAATGGCTGCGCCGCCTTCCCGGGTCTGGCTTCGCGCTCGAACCCGAACGGATCTATCGGATCGGCAGTGGGGCTGTTGACGGAGTCCCGTTGCAGACGGCGCCGTCTCGACGCCGCAGAAATGCGCACGCCCGTCGAGCCGGGACCTAAGTGCTCCCCGACCGCCCATCTGGTGCGCGGACGCTCCGGCGTGGGAAGATTCTACAGCGGGGACGCCCGAAGCGGCTCCCGACTGAAGCGGCGATCCAGAACTTCGGGGGGAGAAGAGTCTTTCCTAACGGCCTGAGTCCCTCCGCGAGCCGCTGAGGTCCACTCTCGTATATTTTTTGAGGGTCGCCAGCAAAGCCGCCTTCTTGATCGGCTTCGTGAGATGGCCGGTGCATCCCGCCGCCATGCTCTTGTCCGCTGCTTCCGCGAAAGCGTGCGCCGTCAAGGCAATGACGGGCGTCTCGACTCGACGCTGACTGTACTCCCATTCCCGTATCGCTTTCGTGGCGGCATACCCGTCCATCTCCGGCATTTCAATATCCATCAGGACAAGATCAAAGTCGTGCTGCATGAACTTTTGCACCGCCATCGCCCCATTGATGGCGAAGTCGACGCGGTGAGGGGTCTGCTTCAGATAGGCTTCCAACAGCTTTCGGTTATCTTCGGAATCCTCGGCGAGAAGAATCGAGAGACCGTCCTCCTCATGCCGATCACCGGCCTGCGCCGTCGCGGCGGCTCCCACAGGACGCCGTATGCAGATGCTTTCGACGAATGTCTTGAGGTCCTCCTCAACGGGCGGCTTGACGAGATGGCCGCCCAATCCCATCTCAGCGCAACGCGGCACGTCCTCGACGCGCCCGTCTTTGCTCAACAGCATGATCGTTCGTTGGGCGAAATCCCTATACGCTGAGAGCACCTCCGCGACGTGAAAGCCGCCCTTCGCCGGCAAGCGAACATCGAGGAGGATGACATCGAAGGGCGGGTCCGCATTGAGTGCGTCGCTGATAACCTGCTCTCCGGTCTCCACCTCACGGACCGCGATACCCCACGCACCGAGCATATCCGTCAGCCCGGCACGACTGTCGATGTCAGAGTCGGCCAGCAACACCCGAAGGGCGTGGCGTTTGAACACGCCCTTTTCACCGGCTGCCGGCGTGTGGAGTCTCACGCGGAAACGAAACACCGTCCCCTTCCCGACCTGACTGGACACCTCGAGCATCCCACCCATGAGTTCCACGAGATGCTTGGTGATGGCCAGACCCAGCCCTGTCCCGCCGTATCGCCTAGTCGTGGAGGAATCGACCTGCTTGAACCGCTCGAAGACCTCCTGGCACTTGTCGGCGGGGATACCGATCCCCGTATCCGTGACCGCGAAGGACAGCGCCGGGAGTCCCGCGCCGTCTTCCTCGCGATTGACTCGCAATTCGATGTGGCCGGACGGGGTGAATTTGACGGCGTTACCGAGTAGGTTGAGCAGAACCTGTTGAAGCCGATGCGAGTCGCCGAGAACGCGCACCGGGACGTCTTGCGCGAGCCGCGTCCTCAGCTCCAATCCCTTTTCGTCGGCGCGAAGACCGATGATGTGCAGCGTGGTGTCGATCAACCGGTGCAGATCGAAATCGTTCCTCTCGAGCATGAGTTTTCCGGCCTCGATTTTCGACAGGTCGAGAATGCTGTTGATGAGATTTAACAGCGTTTCGCCGGCATGTTTGGTCGTCCACAGATACTCTCGCTGTTCCGGCGACAAGGGGGTCTCGGCCAACATGTCGATCATGCCGAGAATCGCGTTCAAGGGTGTCCGAATCTCGTGGCTCATGTTTGCGAGAAATTCACTCTTGGCGAGATTCGCGGAGTCTGCCGCCTGTTTGGCCTCCTGCAGTTGCGCCTCGTACCGCTTTTGGTCGGTGATGTCGCGAAACGTCACGACCGCCCCTTGGGGAAGGCCATCCGTGATGATTGGATGCACCGAACAGGCCGAACAGAACGAGCTGCCATCCTTGCGGCGGAGCAGTTCGTTCTCACCCGACCAAAGACGATGGTTCAGCACGGCGTGCTGCACCGCACAGTCTTCAGCCGGAAAGCCGCTGCCGTCCGAGCGGGTATGGCGGATGAGTTGAGACATCGGCTGTCCGAGGATCTCCGCGACGGGATAGCCCAACAACGCGGCTCCCGCCTGATTGATAAACGTGCAACGGCCCTCGTGATCGACGCCATAGATCCCTTCGCGGCTCGCATTGAGAATCAATAAACGGTCTTGAGCCAACTTTTCCTTTTCTTCCTCAGCCCGCAAGGCCCGTCGATGTTCGTCCTGTACGTGGAACCATTCCGCACGAACGCGTAGAGCGGTCCATAGGGCCACGCCGAGAAGAGGGAGGTAGATGGCACCGAGCACGAAGATCAGCCGGGATGACACCAGATGGATAGGCGAGAGGATCGTGCTTTTGTCCAGACGGACGAGCACGGTCCATCCGAGGCTGGAACCCGTTTGATGACTGCTGCTTCGGGCATACCCTGTCACCACGGAGACATGCCGGCGCTTGTGCTGTTCCTCGGTGAAGCCGACCTCATCGTGCCGGCTGGCGACGGCCGACGGCAGTCGGAGATCGAGGAGATTGACTCCCCCTTTGTGACGAAGATCCGAATCGATGAAGGCGACGCCGCTCCGCGTCATGAGCTGGTACTCGACGCCCGTCGAGAGACCGACTTCCCGGATGAGCTCCTGCAAGACGTGAAGGGTAAATTCTTCGATCCTAGCAAGACCCACACGCGTGGTAATCACGCCGCGGAAGTCGCGCGTCTTTCCGACAATCGGCGCCGTAAAGGAAACCGCCTCCAAGCCGTCCGTTTCTTCGAAGCCCCGGACATCTCCGACATGGATCACCCCGGTTCGGCGGGTCTGCTCGATCAGGGCGCGATCGATGCCCATGCCTCGGCCCCTGGGGGTGGTGGCCGCAACAACGCGCCCGTTCGAATCCGTCACGCCGATCCAGAGATAGATGGAAGAGGTGCGTTGCACCGATCGCAGGTACGCCTCGATAGCGCGCAGATCGCCGTCTATCACAACCGGGTTCTGGGCCATCGCTTGGATGTCGCCATACCGCTCCGCCAGAACCCAATCCGTTGCTTCGACGATATTTTTGGCGGTGACGGCTAGGGTCTGGCCCGTCGAGGCGACCATGAACCTCTCGAGGTAGGTCAGCGCTGCGTAGCCGATGAGCAGCGCCACACCAATGAAGAGGACGATGGCGAGCGGTAACCGGGCATAGGCAGCGGGCATGTGAAGCGGACGCGGCGGTGTTGGCACCGTCGCCGTCGCGGATCCATTGGCCGGCAGCATCCCAGCGTTCATCTTGTAAAGAGTCGCCGATCCAGCGGAAATGTGTAGAGGACAGACGGGCGGAGTCGTTTGGCGAATTCTGCGAACGAATGCACCTAGGGCCGGCGGGCTCGTTTGGACCGCCGGCAGGGCACCCGTGCGATTGCGTAATCATTTGGCTCGCGTTCAGGAGTTTTCCTCGCCCGGCGCCACATTACCGCCGCTCTGATAGCATGGCCAAGGCGCTCGTGCGAGGTTAGGCGCTAGAGGTCAAACCAACTAGTTGGGCTGCCGCGCTTGCAAGCGATCGGCGGCCGAATTGGATAGGGCTTTGGCCTCGTTTTTTTTTCGCCGAAAGGAGGGGCTATGAGGTACCTCGGAGCAGCAGCGTTGGCGCTCGCACTGGGTCTCGGAACTGCTCAGGCGGACGTGTTGCAGCCGCAGCGGCTGTCACCGGACATCAGTGGCCAGGCTTCGGCCGACAACGATGCGACGGTCGATGAAGGGGCGAAGGTGACCATTGCCTTCACGATATTCGTGCCGGAAAGCAATGAGATGATTCCGAACAACGTAGGCGAGTATGCACCAGGAGAACATCAACTCCTCCCGGCTTTAGAAGACGCCCTGATGGGAATGAAGCCAGGGGAACGGAAGCGGGTCGATTTACAACCCGAGCAAGCCTTTGGATCCTATGATGAACAAAAAATGATGCGGGTCAAGCGCGATATGCTTCCACCGGCGGCCGAAACCGGCCGAGTCTATCAAACGGCGCACGGTCAACCGTTTACGATCGTCGCGCTCCGAGATGAGACCGCCGTGGTGGACTTCAATCATCCGCTGGCGGGCAAACATCTCGTCTTTGATATCGAAATCGTGCGGGTGGAACAGCGATCGTAAGAACCGTCGGAGGGAAGGACCTGCTTCCCTCCGTTTCCTCCCAATCTTCCGTTTCCTCCCAATGTTACGAGTATCTTTAGTGTGACCGCAGAGCGGCGGGAGCCGTTCCACATCGCCGATATGCCTAGGCTGCGTCAGTTGCGGCGCCGCCGGTCATGGCAGGATCGGACCGAAGCGTTGCTCGTACTGCTCGACCGACGCTTTGAGAAGATCAAGCAGCGCTTTGGCGTAGAACGGTCCAGTCACAATGCGGGTATGCAGCTTGACGGCTTGATCGTCCGAATCGTGTTGGCCGAAATCGACGATGAACTCATGCGGGTTATGCCCGACGACGAAGTAATTGGAATACCACCCCAGTAGGTGTGCAGCCTGGTTCTCTTCACGCCATGATTCCGGCATCACCGCCCCCAGAAGCACGAAGGCCTCTTCAACATACAAGCAAGTGTCCAAGCAAGTATCACGCCTGAAATCGGTTGCGCCTCCTGGGACTGATTCAAAGAGCAGAGAACCGCACACTCATCTCATAAGATTTGCAAGCACCGGGAAGCACGCAGACACGAGTCGGGAGCTTCCGAAAGGGATTCGTACTTGCCCAACCTGCATGTGACCGTCACAATCGAGTGTCACCCCCCGTCACCGGGACGGCCGGCGCCACCGGGACATCCTCCAGAGTCGATGTTCTGATCCTGGCCATGACCGTCCTATCGGCCGCCGGGCTCAAGGAAGGGTCTGGCCCGGCGAGATTATATTTCGCTAACTTCCTATACAGAGTCATTCTCGACCAGTTCAATCGCTGGGCGGCTTTGGTCTTGTTCCACTTGGTGGCGAGCAGCGCGAGGAGGACCTTGTCACGTTCAGTATCCTGTCGTGTGAAGGCCCCCATGCGGAGTTCGTCCGGCAACACGGCAATGGTGGTGATGTCCGGGGAAAGGTCGATAAAGATCGACTCGACGACATTTCTGAGCTCCCGGACATTGCCGGGCCAGTCATAGCGCATACAACACTCCACGACCTCTTCCGTCACACCTTGCACGTGATAGCCGAAGCGGCGATTGTATTCCTCGATAAAATGGGCGAGCAGCAAGGGAATATCCTCTCGGCGCTCGCGCAAGGGAGGTACGTGAATGCGCGCGACGTTGAGGCGGTAATAGAGATCCTTCCGAAATCGGTCTTGCGCGATCAAATGGTCAAGCCCTTGATTGGTCGCCGAGATGATCCGAACATCCAGCGACAAGAGGCCTTTTCCTCCGATCCGTTGGACATGCTTGCTCTCCAGGACGCGAAGAATCTTCGCTTGGGCGGACTGCCCTAAATCACCGATCTCATCGAGGAACAGCGTCCCTCCGTCCGCGAGTTCGAACTTTCCGCGTTGAAGCATCGTGGCTCCGGTGAAGGCACCCTTTTCATGTCCGAAGAGCTCACTCTCCAACAAGGTCTCGGGAATCGCCGCGCAATTGACGGAGACGAACGGCTTGTCCGCTCTGGGACTGCATCGACAGATCATCTCCGCCACCAATTCTTTTCCCGTCCCGGTCTCACCGGTAATCAAGACGGTCGTATCCGTCGCCGCCACCCGATGGATATAGCTGGTGATCCTCCGCACTGATGCGCTGTCGCCGACCAAGCTCTTGACCGTACGGCCAGGGGCGAGCCATGCATCGGGTGCGGCATGCCCGCCATGGTGCTTTGACGCGATCAGCATCACGCGCGCCTCCAGCTCCTCGACGCACAGTGGGTATCTGAGATAATCATCGACGCCCGCGCGGAACGCTTCAATCGGTACGTTCTGGGCAAGGTCCGACTCGCACATGACGATCGCGACGCTCGCATTGCGCCGGCGAATGCGGCGCACCTGCTCCACCCCGCTCATCGAGGCCTCGATCATGATCAACGCAATGTTCGCCGTCCGCATGTGTCTGGCGTCGACATCCGCCAGAGACACGTCGTCAACAGCGAATCCCAGGCGCGCCACGGCGTCTTTCACGTCTGACAGCGCGAATGGGCAGTGTTTCGCGATCAGGGCGACGGATTTATTCATCCTCATTTCTCCTGGACGCGCCGGCCAGTGGGGTGAAATCGGTGAGGGAACACTGTATCAACGGACAGGTCGTCACGCCGCCACCATGGCACGTCACCTGTGCTCGATGAGTCGAAACCCGCTTTGCGAGCCGTGAGGCGTTTTTGCGACATCTTCGCCGAGGGAAGCTACGCTACCGCATTGGTGCCGTCTTCACTATCGGTGATACTACTACGCAGGGTTATTAGGGGGCTTTATCTCTGATTGGACGTGCCGATGTGACCTGTCGAGCACCGGTCTTTCAAGACAGGGCCCGTTTTGGCGGCCGATCCCCCTCGAGAAATACGCGGTTTTTTCCCCACCCCTTGTCACAAGTGTCTCACCCCGTACAAGAAAAGTGTCACAGGCCTGTGGGACGAGCCCCGGTCCTGCCGTCGCCTTTTCTGGAGCGGGTGATCTCCTACCGTTACGGTGATTGATGGCGCAGGCGCTCACCCCCCTCCGTTACAGATCAAGTGACACACCGTCTTCGCACACGAACTGGCGTTGAATGGAATACAGCCTTGTGCGGATTTTTTCAACGAATGTCTTTGGTACCGTCTTTGCTCGTATCACTCATCCTCGCTCCTCAAACAAGGAGAATCACATGCCCATCGCATCGACCGACGACCCGCGTGAGACCCCCGTCATCCCACAATGGGAATCACCGACATTCATCGAGGTCCACATGGACGCCGAAATCGGCTCGTATCAGGCAGATGAAGACGAGCGGGATTGAGCGGTCGTGATTCATGTCGCTGTGCTCGGCTCAGCGGCCGGAGGGGGCTTTCCGCAATGGAATTGCGGCTGCCTGAATTGCGCCGGTCTGCGCCAGGGGACCATCAAGGCCGTCCCGCGGACTCAGGAGTGCCTCGCCTTGACCGGCGACAATGATCGATGGATTCTGATCAATGCCAGCCCGGACATTCGACAACAGATCGAAACGTTTCGTCCCCTGCGCCCGCAATCGCTCCGCGACTCGCCGATCGCGGCGGTCATCCTGACGAATGGAGATCTCGACCACTGCCTGGGGCTGTTCTCATTGCGCGAGTGGCATCGCATGACCGTCTACGCCACCCAACAGGTCTGGCACGGCTTGATGTCCCAGAATGTGTTCTTCAGAACGCTGCAGCGCTTTCCGGGCCAGCTTCAATGGCGAGACCTGACGCCCGGACTGACGCAGCGATTGGATCCGGACGGTGGAGAGTTATGGATCACCGCATTTTCATGTCCCGGAAAGGTGCCGTTACACCTGGAGGGACTGCAAGCATCCCATCCGGAGGACAACATCGGTGTCCGCATCTTCGATTGCTCCGAGCGGACGCTCGTATATGCCCCGTCGGCGCGAGACGTCACCCCGGAACTGTATGCACAGTTTCAAGGGGCTCAGTGCCTCTTCTTCGATGGAACCTTTTGGTCGGAGCACGAGTTAGCCGGTCTCGGGATTGCCGCACAGACCGCGGCCGACATGGGGCATCTTCCCATCGGTGGCGACGCAGGGAGCTTGGCCATGCTCACGGACCTGGACGTGCCCCGGCGTATTTACATCCACATCAACAACACGAACCCGTTGTTGCGCGCCGACTCGCCGGAACGCGGGCTGGCCGAATCGGCGGGTTGGGAAGTCGCGCACGACGGACTGGAGCTGACCCTATGAACGTGGTGGATGCGGCACGGCTGTCGGATCGTGAGTTCATCGACTGGTTGCGGGCGGCGGGCGGCGGCGACTATCACGATCGCCATCCTTTTCATCAATTGATGCATGCCGGCCGCCTGACGAAGCGACAGCTCCAGGAATGGGTTCGGAATCGCTACTACTATCAGACGCGGCTGCCGCTGAAGGACGCGTTGATCGTGGCGAAGTCCGATGATCGCCACTTTCGCCGGCAATGGATCACCCGGATTCATCTGCAGGACGGGTTCGATGAAGACCGAGGCGGCTTGGCGCTCTGGCTTCGGC
>Ga0075421_100011522_pt1 | contig 10951 bp, 9 predicted proteins | sample SoiMetdeltSBSDD5_FD_75292 | JGI IMG/M metagenome (GOLD analysis project Ga0075421, IMG submission 75292) | Bulk soil microbial communities from a Populus tree surrounding site in Tennessee, USA - Soil MetaG P. deltoides SBSDD5 | ecosystem: Environmental > Terrestrial > Soil > Tree plantation...
CATCGTGTACTCGCAGCGCGTCGTCGTCGAGCTGCGGCGCGACGCCTCCCGCTCGAGTCGCATGCATGCGCTCATCCTCAGCGCGCTCGCCGACCCGAGTCCGGACGCCGCCAACGCGGCGCTCCTCGAGCTCGCCACCTCCATTCGCGAGCTCGGCGTCCCGGTCATCATCACCGATGTCCGCGGACGGCCGACGTGGGCCATCAACCTGCCGTTCGAGACGCAATCGGTGGACGATCCTCGCGTGCGCGCGCACATCGCCGAGCTGGATACGGAGAACCCGCCGTTGTTCGAGCCGACGATCGGAACCATTCACTTCGGTGATTCGCGTTTGGTCAAGAGCCTTCGATTCATTCCCGCGTTGCAGGCGGTGCTGGTCGCGTTCGTGTTTCTCGCCGGCCTGTATGTGCTGCGCACCCGCGGACGCGCCGACCGCGAGCGCGTGTGGGCAGGAATGGCGCGTGAGTCGGCGCACCAGCTGGCGACGCCACTCTCGAGCCTCGCCGGCTGGATCGAGCTGCTGGCCGAGCGCGCGGAGAGCGATCCAACCGCCGCGCGTGCGCTCGAGCACATGCGCGCGGACCTCGACCGGCTCGAGCGCGTCGCCCACCGCTTCGAGCGCATTGGGCGCCCGGCGAAGGATGTCCCGGTGGATGTCGCCGAGCTTGCGGAACGGGTGGCTCGCTATTTCCAGGCGCGGGTCCCCACGCTCGCGCACACCGTGAACGTCCGGCTCACCCTTGGTCAGGGTCCGCTGGTGGTGAAGGGCGACGCCGTCCTGCTCGAGTGGGCGCTGGAGGCGATCACGAAGAATGCGCTCGATGCCCTCGCAGGGCACGGCGGCGAGGTGGAAATCACCGCCGAACGGACCGGTGATGATGAAGTGCGCGTGCGCGTGGCGGATAATGGCCCTGGAATTCCCCGAGAGCTTCGGTCGCGAGTTTTCGAGCCGGGGTTTTCGACGAAGGAATCGGGGTGGGGGATCGGGCTCTCGCTCGCTCGGCGAATCGTGGAGGAGGGACATGGTGGACGACTGGAGCTCGCGCCGTCCACCAGCGGCGCAACGTTCGACGTTATACTTCACGGATGACTTCGGTCGCTCCCACCAACGAGACGCGGCTCCCGCTGAATGCGGCGCAGCGCGAGGCAGTCGAGCACTTCGAAGGTCCATTGCTCGTCCTCGCCGGAGCGGGCTCGGGTAAGACACGCGTGCTCACGGCGCGCATCGCGCGGCTCATCGAGCACCACGGCGTGGTACCATCGCATATCCTCGCCGTGACGTTCACCAACAAGGCCGCCGGCGAGATGCGGTCGCGCGTCGCCCATTTGCTGGGCGAAGAGCCGGAAGGGATGTGGATCGGCACCTTCCACTCGATCGGTGCGCGCATGCTCCGCCGCGAAGCGCCGCTGGTCGGCCGCACGGCGGCGTTCACGATCTACGATGAGGACGACTCGCTCGGTGTGATTCGTCGCATCATGGATCGCCAGAAGATCTCGGCGAAACAGTTCGCGCCGCGCGCGCTGCGTGCCGCGATCTCGGATGCGAAGAACGCTCTCGTCGCGCCCCCCGAATACGAGCGACTGGCGATGGATCCGCTCGCCAGGGCCGCGGCCTCCGTCTACCACGAGCTCGAGGGAACGCTCCGGAGCTCGAATGCCGTGGACTTCGACGACCTGCTCGTGCTCCCCGTGCGCGTGCTCCGCGAGAATCCGGCAAAGCGCGCGGCCTACTGCGAGCGCTTCCAGTTCGTCCTCGTGGACGAGTATCAGGACACCAACCGCGCGCAGTACGAATTCATCACACTCCTGGCGAAGGAGCACGGGAACGTCTGCGTCGTAGGTGATGACGACCAGTCGATCTACGGGTGGCGCGGCGCGGACATCCGTAACATCCTCGACTTCGAGAAGGATTTCCCGAACGCACACGTCGTTCGCCTCGAGGAAAACTATCGGTCGTTTCCCCCGATCCTCGATGTCGCGAATGTCGTGATCTCGGGGAACCATGCGCGCCGTGGAAAGACGCTGCGTCCGACACGGAGCGGGGGCGAGCGGGTCACGGCCGTCGGGGCGCTCGATGAGCGCGACGAGGCCGAATGGATCGCCGAGGAGATCGATGCTCGCCTCTCGACGGACCGCGAGATCGGCCGGCGCGACGTGGCGATCCTGTACCGGACGAATGCGCAGAGCCGTGCGCTCGAGGAGGCGCTTCGCCGGCGAGGGGTGCCGTATCGCATCATTGGTGCGGTGCGGTTCTACGATCGTCGCGAGATTCGCGATCTCATGGCGTATCTCAAGGTGATCGCCAATCCGGCCGATGATGAGGCGTTCCGCCGCGCCGTGGCTGTGCCGCGCCGGGGATTGGGCGACACGACGCTCGACGCGCTCGCGGCGATCGCACGGCGGGCCGGGGTCTCACAGCTCGAGGCGGCGCGACGAGAGGAGCTGCTCGGTGAGCTGAGGCCGGCAGCTCGTCAGGCGCTGCACGACTTCGCGGCGATGATCGATCGGTATCGCGCGCGCGCGCAGGAGACGACCGTCGATGAGCTGCTGCGAGAGCTGATCACCGAGATCCGGTACGGCGACCACCTCCGCGCCGAGGGGCCCGAGGGCGCCGAGCGGGTGGAGAATGTGGCCGAGCTCGTGGACGGCGCCGCCGAGCTGGTGGCGGACGAGGGAGGCGAGCTGGGGCTCACGCCACTCGATCACTTTCTCCAGCGGGCATCACTCATCACCGATGTCGATCGGGATGATCCCAACGCCGACGCCGTTCTGATGATGACGCTGCATAACGCGAAGGGGCTGGAGTTTCCCATCGTGTTCATCTCGGGGCTCGAAGAAGGCCTCTTCCCACTCTCCCGCGCGCATGATGAGCCGGAGATGCTGGAAGAGGAGCGGCGCCTCTTCTACGTGGGCATCACGCGCGCCGAGCGGAAGCTGTACCTCGTCCACGCGCGAAGCCGTCGTCGGAACGGCGAAATGTTGCCGTCGCTCCCGTCGAGCTTCCTCACCCCGATTCCGCGGGAGATGCTCGAGGAGCGCTCGACGATCCGGTTGCGGGCGACCGGACGATCGGTTCTCATGTCGACGCCGTCCGCGCGCCGCCCGGGAAGCCCCGTGCGGCGGGTCGCCGCCGACGACGCCGACGTCTCGGCGTCGCAGCTGGCGCCGCGGTTCGTGAAGGGGGCGCGCGTACGGCACCAGCGATTCGGAAGCGGGACGATCGTCGAGGTGGGTGGCGTGGGGCGGGATACGAAGGTCACCATCGATTTCGACGACGAGATGATCGGTCGCAAGCGTCTCGTCATCGCCTACGCCGGACTGGAGCGAGAGAACGACTGATGGCGGTCTCGCGGGAGGATCTGCTGCACGTCGCGTCCCTGGCGCGACTCGCCCTCGACGAGGAGTCGATACCGCGACTGGTGCGCGAGCTGAACGGCATCCTCGAGCACATGGAGGTCCTGCGAAAGGTGGATACGTCCGGGGTGACGGGCGCGGCCGGGGTCGGTGATGCCGGCATGCCGCTTCGCGAGGATGGCGGTCCGCCGTATCCACTCGCGCACGCGCGTGAGACGTTCGCGCCGGAGATGCGCGATGGATTCTTTCTCGTCCCACGGTTGGCGACGCATGAGGACGCGAGCGAGTCGGTGGAATGATCGGCCCGCTTGATCCGCGCGACGTGCCGTCGTCGGCCATCGACGCCGTTGCCGACGCATTCGAGCGCATGGAGGAGGTGAAGGCCGGTCGGGAGGGATTGAATCTCATCCTCTGGACCGATCGCGTGCGCGCGGCCCAGGCCGCGCGCACCTGCCAGCGCGACATCGACGCCGGGCGCGAAGGCGGTGTGCTCGCGGGCGTTCCCTACGTTGCCAAGGACAACATCGCGACCACCGAGCTGCCGACATCCTGCGGGTCGCGCATGCTCGAGAATTACGTCAGCGCGTTCGAGGCGACCGCGATCACGCGACTTCGCAATGCCGGCGCGATCCTCGTCGGCAAGTCGAACTGCGACGAGTTCGCGATGGGGTCCTCCACGGAGTACAGTGCGTTTGGGCCGGCGAGGAATCCGCACGACCCCTGTCGCGTTCCCGGCGGCTCGTCAGGCGGATCGGCGGGCGCCGTCGCCGCCGACATCGTGCGGTTCGCGCTCGGCTCCGAAACGGGCGGCTCCGTACGGCAGCCGGCTGCCTTCTGTGGCATCGTCGGCGTGAAGCCGACGTATGGGCGCGTCAGCCGCTACGGGCTCGTGGCGTTCGCATCGTCGCTCGACCAGATCGGAGTGTTCGGCAGGACGGTGAACGATGCGGCGATCGTGATGGAGGTCATCGCGGGATTGGATCCGCACGATGCGACGACCTCCGACGCCCCCGTGCCGCGGTATCGCGACGCCGAGGAGCGTGGTGTCGAGGGAATGGTCATCGGACGTCCGAAGGAGTATTTCCCGCCTTCACTCGATCCGCGCATCGCCGCGCTCTGCGATCGCGCGCTCGAGCGGATGCGCGCGCAGGGCGCGACCGTTCGCGAGATCTCTCTGCCAACGACCGACCTCGCGATTCCGGTCTACTACATCGTCGCGCCGGCGGAAGCATCGTCGAACCTCGCGCGCTTCGACGGCGTGCGATACGGGCTGCGCGTGCGGGGCGGCACTCTGCGCGACATGTATGATCGCACGCGATCGGCGGGCTTCGGCCCCGAGGTCACGCGACGCATCCTGCTCGGCACCTACGTGTTGAGTGCCGGCTATTACGACGCGTACTACAAGAAGGCGCAGGAGGTTCGCGCGCTCATTGCCGGCGAGTTTCGACGCACGTTCGCGTCCGGCGTCGACCTGATCTTCACCCCGACGACGCCGAGCGTGGCCTTCAAGCATGGCGCGAAGTCGGATCCGTACGAGATGTACCTCAACGACATCTTCACCGTCACCGCCAACCTCGCCGGGATTCCGGGCATCTCCGTTCCGATCGGTCGACTGGACGGTCTCCCGGTGGGCGGTCAGCTCATGGCGGCCCACTTCGATGAAATGGCGATGTTCCGCGGCGCCTATGCGCTCGAACGCGCCCTCGGTGCGGAGGCGCACCGATGAGCCTCGATCGTTGGGAGATGGTGGTCGGGCTCGAGGTGCACGTGCAGCTGAAGACGCGCAGCAAGGCGTTCTGCGCCTGCTCCACGCAGTATGGCGCGCCGCCGAACATCAACACCTGCCCGGTCTGCCTCGCGCTCCCGGGCACGCTTCCGGTGCTCAACCTCGAAGCGGTGCGCCTGGCCGTGCGCGCGGCACACGCGCTGAGCTGCACGGTGAACCCGACCTCGGTCTTCGCGCGGAAGAACTACTTCTATCCGGACCTGCCGAAGGGATATCAGATCTCGCAGTACGATCGGCCGCTCGCCGTCAACGGCTCGCTCACCATCGGCGAATCCGCGGACGGGATGCCGATCACCGTCGGGATCACGCGACTGCACCTCGAGGAGGACGCCGGCAAGTCGATCCACGATCGCTATCCGTCGGCGACGGCGATCGATCTCAACCGCGCCGGCGTCCCGCTCGTGGAGATCGTGAGCGAACCCGACATGCGGTCATCGCGGGACGCCGGCGCCTACCTCCGTACGCTGAAGCAGATCCTCGAGTTCACCGAGGTCAGCGATGTCAACATGGAGGAGGGAAGCCTCCGGGTGGACGCCAACGTCTCGGCGCGCCTTCGCGGGGAGACCAGGCTCGGCACCAAGACCGAGGTGAAGAACATGAACTCGTTTTCGGGCGTCGAGCGCGCGCTCGAGGCCGAGTTCGCGCGCCAGGTCGACGTCCTGGAGCGTGGCGGTCGCGTCGAGCAACAGACCATGCTCTGGGATGGCGCGCGGGGGGTCGTTAGGCCGGCGCGGTCCAAGGAGGCGAGCCACGACTACCGGTACTTCCCGGAGCCCGACCTGCCGCCACTCGTGCTCTCGAAAGAATGGATCGAGGAGCAGCGGAGGTCGCTTCCCGAGCTCCCGGCCGCGCGGCGGGGACGGTTCGCGACGGAATACGCGCTCCCGCCGGCGGACATCGAGATCCTCACGTCATCGGTCGCGCTGGCCGATTACTACGAGCAGGCGGCGCGCGCCCACGGTGACGGGAAAGCGGTCGCGAACTGGGTGCGAGGCGAGGTGCTGGCGGCGGTCAACGCCGCCGGCATCAGCGTGCGCGAGTTCCCGGTGAGGCCGGGCGATCTCGCCGATCTCCTCAACCTGGTTCGTGACGGCAAGGTCAGCCACACGGCCGCGAAGCGGATCTTCGCCGAGATGCGCAAGAGCGGTGAGCGTCCGGCGCAGATCGCCGACCGCGAGGGGCTGCTCCAGGAAGGCAACGCCGACGCGATCGCGGTGTGGGTGGACGAGGTCATGGCGGAGCACCCCGAGGAAACGCGTCGCTTTCTGGCGGGAGAGCGGAAACTGCTCGGTGTACTGGTCGGGGCCGTAATGAAAAAGTCGAAGGGACGCGCCGACCCGAAGCAGGTCAATCAGCTGTTGACGTCGCGCTCGACCGGGTAGATCGGATCGGGAAGGGAGGCGGCGATCGCGAGCGTGGTGTCCGGCATTCCGAAATGCCGGAGCGCTTCCTCGTTGACGCGGATGTCCGATCCGCTGCGCCGCGCGTCCCGCCGCACGCGCTTCGCCATGCGCAGCGGCTCATCGCCCGCGGGATCGAGCGCGAACGCCTCGGCCGCCTGAAAGCGCCGCAGCAGGTCCATGATGTACTCGAACGAGCGGACGACATACCGTCCCACATCGGGATCGGCGAGATCCCACCGGCTCCGCTCGGCCGCGAGCTGGAAGATGCGCTGCCACGACTCGGTGTCGGTGACGTACACCATCCCGCGAAAAATGCGGCGGTTCGTCGACGTGCTGAAGATCGTCGGGCTGAGAATGCGATCGAGGTGCTCGTCCGACCGGGCGTGGTCGAGCAGGATCACCTCCCGCGCTCGCCGACTGAAGCGCTCGCCGAGATGCGTCTCGAACCGGCTCTCCCAATAGCTGTGGCCGAGCGCGCTGGAGGTGGAGGTGATCGCCAGATACCGCGGCACGAAGTAGTTGTGCGCCACGGTATCGGCGGCGAGATGCGCCAGGTAGCCGAGCGCGAACGCGCGAAGCGGCTCGTCGCTCGCGCGTTCGTGAATCTCGAAGCCCACGTTCCACGAGTGACAGTGCCGCCCGGCGGGCGCGTACTTCTTCGCGATGCTGGTGTCGGCGGCGATCGACCCGTAGAGGAAGTCGTACGGAAAGGCCGAGAGCAGCTCGGCCACGCCCCCGGGCAGGTGCCCCAGCGCGCGCAGCACGGCTTCGCCGAGGAAGATGTGTGTCCCGGGCGTCCACGCCCAGGCCTCGGATGGCAGCGCGGCGACCGCGAGAATACCTAACGCGGCCGCCGCCAGGGATCGCCACACGATCCGCTACAGGCCCAGCTTGCGCCGCCGCCGTCGAATCGCCTTGCGCAGGTCGCTGACCTCGTGCGACACCGCGTCGTCGATCGCTTCGCGGGCGGTATCGAGGTAGCCTTCCAGGCGGCCAACGATCTCGTCGCGAGGGATGCGGTCCCACAGCTCCTCGCCGCGCTCGCCCAGCCATTTCGCGCCCTTCGCGCTGGCGATGCCGGCCGTGCGCAGCCCCCGTCCCGTCACGCGCATCATCGGACCGATGGGGCGGTAGCCCCGCGGTCCCCGCCGAAACAACATCGTCATCCCTGCTCCCACGAGCGCGCCGAGCAGCGCGGCCGTCAGCAGGTCGTACTCGTCACGCGCGATCTCCTCGTCCCTCGCGCGGACGGATGCGCGGCGCCGCCCGGCCGTATTCCCGGGGCGGGTCGTCGTCGAATTCGTGGTTCGTGCCGTCGTCTCCATCGAGGTCCTCCTCGAGCAACTCGTCATCATCCATGGTGTCCGCTCCGGCCAGCGCATGCGCATCGAGCGTCTGCCGGCGGAATGTTGCGGCCCCCTCGCGCACGCCGCGCACCGTCGACGCGGTGGACACGAAGGTATCCTCGGCTTCCTGCTGCACGACCTGAATCAGCGCGTTGAACTCGTTGAGTCGCTGCTCGGCGAGCGCGACCGCGTGATTCAGCCGCTGGTTCGCGGCGGCGATCGTCTGATTCACCTGCTGCACATCGACCCGAATGGATGTCGTGATGTAGTCGACGTTGTCCGCGATCGTGCTCAAGTGCCTCACGATGGGGTTGATGTCGCCGTACACCCGATCCATGAGGGCACTGACCTTCTTGTGACTCTTGCGGAAGTTCCAGGCCGCCGGCACGAGCGCGATCGCCAGCGCGAGCAGGGTGAGCGTCATCAACCCGCTCGCGATGCCGGTCACCGTCTCGAACCAGCCGCGCTCCGTCTGCACCATCCGCACGACCGGCGTATCCACGACGGCCTGTTGCAGAAGCAGCCACGCGTCGCGCGAGATCCACACGCTCATGCGATCCCCGGTGGGAAAGGAGGCCATCGTTGCGCCGCGCTCGCGCCCCTCGAGAGTGCAAACGCGGGGCCATGACCCGGGCCTCGAATGCGCCTAGCCCTCGAGCTCCGAAGCCAACCCGACAACACGCGCAACCGGGATGGTGAAGACGATCCCCGCGCCCGGCGAGTCGAGGTCGCCGCAGACATCCTGGATGAGCGCGATGGCGGCGTCCACGAGTGCATCATCGATCACGCTGAAGACGGTCTGATTCGTCGGGCGCGACCGCTGGGAGAGCGCCCGGACGCCGGCGAATATCGGGACATCGTGACTCAGCACGTGGCCCATGCCCTCCGTGCTGATCACCGTCGCGCCGGTAATCCCCAGCTCCACGAAGCCGGCCAGCACGTCGTCGACCTTCTCTTCATGATTGATGACGGCGACGAGCAGCTGCATGGGGGAGAGCACCGGCACGTTGAGTCATGTTCGCACCCGCAGCGCGGCATCGTACCGGCCGCATCCGTCAGTGTCAAGCAAGATCAGCCATTGACTTGTTCGCGCGACGCTCGTCATTCTACGCGCCGATTCACGTTTTCACCACGAGAGCATCGCGATGGCCGCTGTCCAGTTCGTCGTCGAGGGTGAACGCCCGCTCAAGGGGACGATCCGCCCGTCGGGCAACAAGAACGCCGCCCTGCCGATCATTTGTGCGGCCCTGATCACAGATCAGCCGGTCACGCTGCACAACGTCCCGCGGATCCGCGACGTCGAGACGCTCGTGGATCTCGTGCGGTCGCTCGATGTGCGGGCCGACTGGCGCGATCGCAACTCGCTCGAGATCCACGCCCGGACGCTTCGCCCATCGGCGCTCGATCCGGCGCTCTGCGCCAAGATCCGCGCGTCGATCCTGCTCGCCGGCCCAATGCTCGCTCGCTGTGGCGAAGTCACCCTTCCGCCGCCGGGCGGTGACGTCATCGGCCGGCGGCGTGTGGATACGCATTTCCTCGCGCTCGAGCAGCTCGGGGCAACGTTCGAGGTGGGCGCCAACTTTCAGCTGCGCGCGCGCAAGCTCACAGGCGCGGACGTCTTCCTCGATGAGCCCAGCGTCACCGCCACCGAGAACGCGCTCACCGCCGCCGTCGCCGCCAGCGGAACGACGATCCTTCGCAACGCGGCCAGCGAACCGCACGTGCAGGACCTCGCGCACTTCCTCACCGCGCTCGGCGCGCACATCGAAGGCATCGGCACCAACACGCTCACCATTCATGGCGGACACGCCGTGCGCGGCGGGACGCACACGATCGGGCCCGACCACATCGAAGTGGGCTCCTTCATCGGCCTGGCGGCGGTCACGTGCTCGGAGATCCGCATCAAGGACGCGGGGCTCGAGCACCTGCGCTCGATCCGGATGGGATTCGAGCGACTCGGTGTCGTGTGCAAGGAGGAAGGCCCCGATCTCATCGTCCCGAAGGATCAGGACAAGGAGATTCGAAGCGACCTCGGCGGCCACGTGCCGAAGCTCGAGGATCAGCCCTGGCCGGCCTTTCCCGCCGACGTGATGTCGATCGCGATCGTCACCGCCACGCAGTGCAAGGGACTCATCCTGATGCACGAGAAGATGTTCGAGTCCCGACTGTTCTTCGTGGACAAGCTCATCGGCATGGGCGCGCGCATCGTGCTCTGCGACCCGCATCGTGCGCTCGTCGCCGGTCCATCCTCACTGCGTGGCTCGACGGTGGAATCTCCCGACATTCGCGCCGGCATGGCGATGCTCCTCGCCGCGCTGTGCGCGCGCGGCACCAGCACGATCAACAACGTCGGACAGATCGAGCGTGGGTACGAGCGCATCGATGAGCGGCTCCGCGCGCTAGGGGCCGATATCACCCGGGTCGAAGAGCGGCGTGCCAGCTGAGCCGGTGCGCGAAGTCGTCGACGACTTCGCGGCGTTCGGCATCCACGCGTTCACGACGATGCGATCCGCCGGCACGTACGGGATGAACGGGCCGGAGCCGGTGTCCGAGGTCATGACGCGCTGGTATTCCCTGGTCGATGAGATTCACCCGGTCGCGCCGCGCTTCGCCACGGCGCGCCAGGTGCACGGCGCGCGAATCATCGTGCACGGGAGCGACTGGGAAGGCTGGCTGCGAGTCGCCGAGGCGGACGGCCACGCCGCCCCGGAGCGCGGGACGGCGGCCGCCGTTTCGATCGCCGACTGCGTCCCCGTGTTCATCGCACACCCCTCGGGCGCAACGGCGCTGCTTCATTCGGGATGGCGGGGAACGGCGGCGAAGATCCTCGATCGCGGAGTGACCGTGCTCACTCAGCGCGCCTTCACAGCCGCGGAGCTGCGTATCCACCTCGGGCCGGCGATCTGCGGCAAGTGTTACGAGGTGAGCCCCGAGGTCCATGCGCAGCTCACCGGGAAATCCATTGACAGGCCAAGCCCGGTGGACCTGCGCGCGATCCTCGCCGCCCAGGCCCGCGCCCGGGGCGTGCGGCACATCTCGGTGAGCCAGTGGTGCACGCGCTG
>Ga0075421_100011523_pt1 | contig 10951 bp, 8 predicted proteins | sample SoiMetdeltSBSDD5_FD_75292 | JGI IMG/M metagenome (GOLD analysis project Ga0075421, IMG submission 75292) | Bulk soil microbial communities from a Populus tree surrounding site in Tennessee, USA - Soil MetaG P. deltoides SBSDD5 | ecosystem: Environmental > Terrestrial > Soil > Tree plantation...
CGGAACGCGCGCCGCCGAACAGGCAGAGAAGGAACTGGTTCTGCGCGTCCTCGAGGAGACGAGTTGGAATCGAAAACAGGCTGCGCGCCGCCTGAACATTTGTTACAAAGCCCTGTTGAACAAACTGAAGCGATGGCAGATCGATAATCGGCGCAGCGTTCAGAGTTCGCTCAGTAAGCCGCCGGCCGGCGGAAGAGATTTTCAGCCTCTGCCGTTTTGAGAGTCTGTTGTAAAGAGGAAACGCGCGGTCATAGACCGCGCCTACAGGGGAGCAATGACTGTAGGCGGTCTATGACCGCGCGCCTTTCGTGCAGTAGGCGCGGTCTATGACCGCGCACGACTCACCCATTCCCGGGTGATAGGAATTCCGAAGTAGCACTTCGGTTCATACCCTCCCTGCTCCTAATCGGCTGAAATACCGCATGTATCCTGGCTGGTAACACTCTTGCATCTTCCCTAACGAAATACATTTAGGAGTAACAATGAGATCCACGACGCTGATTGTGCTTGTTCTCATGTCGGTAGGCCTCATCACCGCAGTTCATGCTCAGCAGCAGGTAGCAACGAACACGGCTGCGCCTGCCTATGGCTCGAGCGATTTTCGGCTTGGGCCGGACGACATTATCGAGGTGTCTGTCTATCAAGACAAGGAACTCTCCACGACAGTGCCTGTCCGGCCGGACGGCAAAATCTCGATACCACTAATCGGCGAAATGCCCGCTAGCGGGAAGACAGCAACGGAGCTACAGAGTGAGATTACCGCGAAATACACGCGCTTCATCTCTGAGCCCGCCGTGACGGTAGTCGTTAAGGAAGTCAACAGTCCCAAGGTATCCGTGTTGGGAGAAGTCAAGAATCCCGGCATTTACAAAATCAAGGACCGCGCGACCGTTTTGGATGCGATTGCCCTCGCCGGCGGCCTTACGGAATATGCGAAGCGGGACAAAGTCATGGTGATCCGAGTGGAAGTATCCGGTGAACAGCGTCACATCAAAGTGAACTTGTCTGATTACATCAAAGGCCGGCGCCTGGATCCTTTCTACGTTTTGCCGTACGACAAAATCTACGTCCAGTAACGCTTCGTCTGGAGATCTGAACCATATGAAAAAGCTGTTACCCGTAGTGTTTGTACTTTCATTCGCAGTTCGCCTGGCGGCACAGCAAGCCTCGACCAGCGGCGTGCAGTTCATTTCACCGATGCTGATTGGGGTCGGTACGGATCGCAACTTTCTCGTCGATCGAACGAACCCCAATGAGAAGCTTTTGATCTTGTCGCTTCCCCCGAGTGTCCAAAACGGCGCCCCCGATATCAGACCCAAAATGGTGGATTCCAATTTTTTCACGCTGACGCTGCCGAAGATAGCGTACGTGAACGACTCGAGACGGCATGAATTTGTGGCGACGTGGTTGCCGCAATTCGATATTTACAAACAAAACTTCGGTCAAAACGCCATGAGCCAGCAAGCCATCGTTGGGCTCAACTATTTCGCGGCTAAGAACATCCAGATATCGGTAGGTGATGCCTACCGGACTACCCACGACCCGGCCCGTCTCCTGCAAAACGTATTCCTGATGCTGCCGCTGGGTCCATTCAAAGAAAATGCGATTCGTGCCTCGGTTGATATGCAGCCGAACCGAGTCACTTCACTCGGCGTCCGCTACGATACCGTCCGCACACAGTTCGAGCAAACGGACCCGTTTCAAGCGCGTCTGCTTGATGCACACTCCACCTCGTTCACATTCAACCTCACAAGAATGCTGAACCGCAAGCATCGGCTGCGCGGCTTGTACTCCATATTCAAAGTCGTGCCGATCGATACCAGAGAAACAGGTGACGACGCAGTCGATGTCGAGCGCTCGTTTGAGAAGCCTGGGCACGCCGGGACACTGCAATACAAATTCGCTCTGTCTCCCGCCACGATCATTGAGGTTGCGGGAGGCCTCATCAAGCTCGATACGGGTTGGAACTATACGGTTCGCGGCACTATCGACAAGCGGATCTCAACCTACTTCTGGGTTGGCGGCGGATACGCACGCACACTCACATTTTTGAATCCATCGCCTGCCGGAGGATTCGCGCCAGGAGTCGGTTCCAACGGGTTCTATGACGTGCTGGTGTTTAGTTTCAACGGACAGCCGACGCGCAAAACCAATATTCAGTTGGCCGGAACCCTATCCATGGCCAACACCTCCCGGCTGATCGAGACTGACAAAGGCGCAATGGGCCGCTCCCGGTTTGACTACAGGTTGAGTGATCGCACTGTGGCGTTCGCCAGCTTTGAAACGTTTCAGCAAAACCGAAATGTGTTTGTTCAGTCACCACTGTCACGCAATCGATTTACAACCGGTATAGAAATTTCCTTTTCAACTGAAGCGCAGCGCCGCACCAACGCCTTAAATGACGATGATAAGTATGTCGCGCTCACGGATCATGCGCGCCGCCGCAACAATCCGGACCAGGAGAACTAATGGCAGCCAGCGAAAAAAATTCGATATCTCTTTTCTCACTACTCGACGCCCTCCGGCGCAGAAAACTTGCGGTTCTTATTCCGATGGTCCTGCTCACGGCCGGGTTTGCCATCTACGCTCATTACCAACCGGACAGGTACCGTGCCACTGCAGTGGTGGCAGCAACGCAGACGACGCCTCCGGAGTATTTGAAGCATGTCGCGCCACCGCCGATTCATATTGAAGATCACCTTTGGACGGTGCGTGAAGTGTTGTTCAACGATGCCGTGCTGCAGCTTGCGGCGAAGGAAATGAAGGCCCATCACGACACAAATGTGGCGCTGTCGCAGCAGCAAATAGAGGAATTAAAGCAGCAAATCAATATCAAGGTGGATGGCGATCATACGTTCCAGGTTATCTACGACACCTTCGATCGCTACGATGCAATGAACGTCGTCAACAAACTGGCCGGAATCTTCGTTCAACAAGCATCAGCCAAACGGGACCAGAAAACGACTGAAGCCGCCACCGTCATTGACGAACAGCTCGAAGCGCTCAAAAGGCGTATGGAGGTTCAAAGCAAAGATATTCACGAATTCAAAGAAAAGAACGTGAGGGCGCTGCCGGATCATATCGACGACACCATCCGCTCGATCGATCAGAGCAGAGAAGACATGCGGGACAGGGAAACGAAAGTAGCCGAAGAGCTGGCGAAGAAAGCTTCAATCGAAAAAGAGCTTCACGATCTCGAATCGAAGGGCGTACTGGACAATCCGCTCGTTCGAGAAAAGACGACGGACGAAACCAAGCTGGATGAACTACGAATTGAGTTCGGCGAACTCGAGACGCGGTATACGCCGCAACATCCAATGATCATCGCCAAGAAACGCCAGATATCGGAGCTGGAGGCCCTGGTTGCGGCTCAAACCAAGAAGGTGCGCACCGAGCCCAGCCAGACTTACCTGCGCTATTCGCAGCTGAAGTCGGAACTGGAAGCGATCGATCGCCGCGTTGAAGCGTACCAGCGCGATCAACAAGACCTTAAGAGTCAGATGGAGATCTACCTCGCGCGTCTTCAATCGACGCCCCAGCACGAAAAAGTCATTGAAGACATGAATCGCGAATTGAAGGTCGGCGAAATTCAGTTTCATGCGCTTCTGGATAAGCAACTCGATACCAAACTGGCCAAGGGATTTGAGGAACAGGAGACTGGTGTCGCCTTTTCGATCGTCGAGCCGGCCGGCCTGCCGCAGGAGCCGTACAGTCCGCAGCGCGCGCGTCTGATCCTGATGGGTCTGGCGGCTGGCTTAGGGCTGGGACTCGCCCTGGCATTCATACTGGAACAGAACGATACGACATTTGGCAACGTGGACGACTTTCAGGCGTTTTCGGTCGTTCCTGTTGTGGGTGTCGTTCCCAATCTCTTCCACGACAAGAAGGAACGTAAGACAAATACAGCCGCCATCACGACCGACAGCCCCGACTCCGTTGCGGCTGAGCAATATCGCCTTCTGGCAATGAAGGTCCAGCAACAGTGCGAGGCCTCTAAAGCCAGGACCGTCATCATCACGAGCGCCGCGGGCGGTGAAGGTAAATCGGTTACAGCAATAAATCTTGCTACTGCCCTTTCCGCAACAACCGAGGGGCGCGTGCTGTTAATCGATGCCGACATGCGCAAGCCGCGGCTCGCCGAATATTTGAAGTTGATTGTTTCGCCTGATCGAGGCTTTTACAACCTTCTGGTTCATGGCGAAGGAGACGTCGAACGGTTTGTGGCGCAGTATGAAGGCCTCTCTGTCATACCTGGAAGCGTGTCGCAGGCGAATCCGGTTGCTGCCCTTTCCTCGCCGAGAGCACGAGCTCTCTTCGAGCGACTGAAGCAGCAGTACGCCTACGTCGTCGTGGATGCACCTCCCGTGCTGCCGATAGCCGACAGCCACATTCTTGCCGGCTTGTGCGACAAGGTTCTGTTTGTAATTCGTGCCCGGCAGACTCCGCGCGAGCTTTTCCAACATGCGATCGAAGGTTTCGAGCCTGCCAATGTGCTCGGTGCCGTATTGAACGATGTGGATTACCAAAGGAGTCGCTACGCGTATGCATACCAGTACTACAAGAAAGCCGCTTGAGCTGAGACAGACCACAGAATTCATCGCGGCCCGCGCACGATAACGATCATGATGAAAGTGTGGCTGTACTCCATTGCTTCTTTCTTTTCCCTGGCCGTGTTGTTTGCGGCGCAGCACTTTACCGGCGGTTCGCATTTGCAGTTCATGGGCGAAAGCATCGGGCTGGCAATCGTTCTGCTATCGTGCCAGATTTGCTTTCATCTGAACGGCCTGGATGAGCTGCTAATCGACTCGAAGCCGCAGATATTTCTTCAGAAGGTGTTGAAATCCGCCGGCACCGGCCTGCTCGTGGCCGGGCTCCTTTTCTACATTTTTCCGAGACTGTCGCCCGGCTACGCCACCGCCGCCGCTTCGGCGACCTGTCTGATCTTCGGTGTGGTTGTACTCAGACCGATCATGCGTTCCATCGTCCGGCGGCACGAGCCGGAGGGAACCGTGATCGTCGGCTCGAGCGCCCTGGCGCAGAAACTGTACAGCGAGATTTCCGATCAGGACGGGAAAGGAATTCTTCGCATCACGGACTATTCCGGCCTGGGCAATTTGGCCCGGCAGGGGAGCATCTCGCGTGTCGTCATTGCGGACCCGGCACTGGACCAGGGTGATGCTGCGGCGCAATCGTTGATTGACCTCAAGTTTCGTGGAGTCAAGATCGAAACTGCCGCCGAGTCATTCGAGCGCGCGAGTCGGAAAATCTGGCTGGAAGGTCTTTCGCCCGAGCGATTGATCTTCGCGGATGGCTTCTGCGCGTCGAAGTGTTATCTCGCTGTCAAACGCGCGATGGACATCGCACTGTCTATGACGCTGCTCATTGTAGCCGCTCCGCTGATGGCCCTGATTGCCGTGGTAATCCGGTTCGAGTCGGTGGGGCCAGCAATCTTCAGTCAGGAGCGGGTAGGACTTCTCGGTCGCCGGTTCATTGTCCACAAATTCCGTTCGATGCGACAGGATGCGGAAAGCAGCACCGGACCAACCTGGGCACGTCCGAACGACGACCGTGTCACGCGTGTTGGAGCGTTCCTGAGGAAATGCAGGCTGGACGAGCTTCCACAGATGTGGAATGTGCTTCGCGGCGATATGAGCTTTATCGGTCCGCGTCCGGAGCGGCCATATTTCGTGGATCTGCTGAAAACCAGGATTCCATACTTCGACCTTCGCCAATATGTGAAGCCTGGCATCACCGGATGGGCACAGGTGATGTTTCCATATGGTGCCTCGGTAGAAGACGCATATCACAAGCTCGAATACGACCTCTACTATGCCAAGAACATATCACTACGTCTGGACCTCCTGATTCTGCTCAAGACGATTGGAGTTGTCATCAAAGGCGAAGGCCGTTGAGTTGCAGCAGGATATTTGAACTCAGGACGTGAAACCGTTTACGTGCCTCACGAGATGATCAAAGGAATGGGAGGTAACATGTGCGGAATCGTTGGATACATCGGTTCCCGGGAAGTATCGAGCGTTTTGGTTGAGGGCCTTAAACGACTCGAATATCGCGGTTACGATTCATGCGGCATTGCAATCATGGACGATGGCGGACCCAGCGTCATTCGATCGGTCGGGAGGATCGGAACTCTCGAGGAAAAGATCAAGGCGGCGAATCTGACCAATGGTTCGGTGAAGTGCGGTATCGGGCACACACGCTGGGCCACACACGGCAGACCGAGTGAGATCAATTCGCATCCGCACCGTGATTGCACTGGACGCTTCTACGTCGCGCACAACGGTATTATCGAGAATTATCTCGACCTCAAACACAAGCTCAGCGCCGAAGGACACCACTTTCAATCGGAGACCGACACCGAAGTGCTGCCGCATTTGATCGAGAGTCAATACGAAGGCGACCTCGAGCAGGCGGTGCGGCGCGCCCTTCGGTTGGTTGAAGGTGTATACGGAATCGTCGTTGTTTCCACCGAGCATAACCGCAACCAGATCGTTGCAGCCCGCAACGGGCCACCGATCGTGGTCGGCATGGGCACGGGTGAATACTTCCTTGCGTCCGATGTGCCGGCGCTGCTGCCATACACGCGCGATGTTGTTTTCCTCAAAGATGGGGAAGTTGCAGTCGTGGATTGTAACGGAGTCCGAGTTAAGGATCTCGACGGTCAGTCCGTTTCGCGTGAGCCGGAAACGATTTCGTGGACGCCGGATATGGCGGAAAAGGATGGATACCCCCATTTCATGCTCAAAGAGATACACGAGCAGCCGCGCGCGATTCGTGACACGCTCCGGGGACGAATTCATAACGATGAAACGATCAACCTGAAAACCGAACTCGGGAATCCGCCTATTCTCGCAACCGCCGATCGAATTCACATCGTTGCAATGGGCACATCACTACACGCGGCTCAGGTGGGCAGGTTTCTGATCGAAGGCCTGGCGCGAGTGCCGGTTGACGTGGAGAATGCGTCGGAGTTCCGTTATCGCGATCCCATCGTCGGCCCGAAGAGTCTTGTTGTAGGCATCAGCCAATCCGGCGAGACCGCCGACACACTGGCGGCCATGAAAGAGGCGCGGGAGAAGGGCGCGTTTGTACTCTCGATCTGCAATGTCGTCGGCAGCCAGGCGGCGCGGCAATCCGATTCTGTGATCTATACGCATGCCGGTCCGGAAATCGGTGTTGCATCGACCAAAGCGTTCACGACGCAGATCACAGCTCTCTATCTTCTCGCATTGCAGTTGGCCGAGACCCGAAAAACGATTTCCTGCGACGAGATTGCCAGACACATACGGCAGCTGCGGGACGTTCCGGACCAGATCGACAAGCTGCTGGACCAGAATCAAAACATCGCTGCATTAACTGAGAAGTTCTGGCGCTATCGAAACTTCCTGTACCTCGGCCGCGGCATTCATTGCCCCATCGCACTCGAAGGCGCACTCAAGCTCAAAGAGATTTCGTACATCCATGCCGAGGGATACGCGGCCGGCGAGATGAAGCATGGTCCGATTGCCCTGATCGACAAGGAAATGCCCGTGGTTGTGCTGGCGCCGCAGGATGCCGTCTATCGAAAAACAATGGGAAACATTGAAGAGGTCAAGGTCCGCGATGGAATCGTCATCGCAGTCGCGACAGAAGGAGATCATGAAATCGCCGACAAGGCGGACTACACCATCTACATTCCGGATGCAGACCCGTTTATTAATCCGATTCTGTCCTGCGTACCCCTGCAGCTGTTTGCGTACCACGTGGCTGTGTTGCGGGGCTGCGACGTCGATAAACCTCGAAATCTTGCCAAGAGTGTCACGGTGGAATAGAGGAGCAAGTACTAAATGAGCACGATTCTAGACAATGAACTACTGACCAAAAGCGACGCTTACGTTGAACTGGAGAGAAAACTAACCACGAAATCCGCCAGGTTCGGTGTCATCGGCCTCGGTTACGTCGGATTGCCTCTTGGGTTGACCCTCAGCGAAGCGGGATTCGATGTGACCGGCATCGACATCGATACCAGTCGGGTCGAGTCAATCCTCGCCGGCCATTCCTACATTACCGACGTCCGTGATGCCGAGATCGAGAAGGCCGTCCGTGAAAAACGATTTCGAGTGACGACGGATCTGTCGCAGATTGCCGGGCTCGATGCCGTAAGCATTTGCGTGCCGACCCCGCTGCGCAAGACCAAGGATCCGGACATGTCGTATGTCATTTCGGCCGCGGATGCGATTGCCAGGGAACTGCATCGTGGACAGCTTGTCATTCTGGAGAGCACGACCTATCCGGGAACGACCGAGGAATTGATTCTGCCCGCTCTGGAAGCGCGCGGTCTTAAAGTCGGCGAAGACTTTTTCCTCGCCTACTCACCGGAGCGCGTGGACCCGGGTAATCCGCACTTCACGACCAGGGATATTCCAAAGGTGCTTGGCGGCGTCACGCCCCGGTGCGCGGAGCTTGCAGTGCTGCTGTATGGATCGGCCATGAAGCATGTTGTACCTGTCTCGTCGACCCGCGTCGCAGAGATGGTAAAGCTGCTGGAAAATACCTTCCGCAGCGTCAACATAGCACTCGCAAATGAAATCGCCTTGATGTGCTCCCACATGAAAATCGATGTATGGGAGGTCATCAAAGGCGCCTCATCGAAGCCGTTCGGCTTCATGCCTTTCTATCCTGGGCCGGGACTTGGCGGACATTGTATTCCGATCGACCCGCTGTACCTCGAATGGAAATCCAAGATTGACGGATTCGAATCGAGGTTCATCGGACTGGCCGACAAGATTAACAGTGGTATGCCTCGGTTCGTCGTTACACGTGCAATGGAATTGCTGAACGAGCGTGGCAAAGCGATGCGCGGCTCTCGTGTTCACATTCTGGGTGTGACATACAAGAAAGACATCAGCGACAGTCGTGAATCTCCTGCGATCGAGGTGGTCAAGCTGCTCTCTGGTTTAGGCGCCCACGTCACCTATAGCGATCCCTATGTGCCGTCGCTGCAGGTCGAGGGGCATCGGATGGAGGCGATGTATCCGAGCCGTGAAGTTCTCGCGGCTTGTGATATCGCCGTCATCATTACCAATCACACATCGTTCGATTACGTGGAGATCGTCCGGTACGCCCCGTTGGTCTTCGACACTCGTAATGCGACGGAAGGCCTGAAAGCCACGAACCTGGTGAGGTTGTAGAGCTGCGGTCCGTCGAGGAGACCTAACGGAAACAATGATCGAGACCATCTTCTGGCTCAGCTTCACTATCGTGTTCTACGTGTACTGCGGCTATCCGGTGTTGCTGGTGTTGTGGCGGCGCGCAGCCGCCCGCCCGGTAAAAAAGCGGCATTGGGAGCCCACGGTGACGGTGGTGATCGCGGCTCATAACGAACGGGAGAGGATCGAACGAAAGTTGCAGAATTGTCTGTCGCTGGATTACCCGAGCCGAAAGCGTCAAATCATCGTGTCGCTTGACGGGTCGTCGGACGGTTCTGAATTTCTGGTGTGGAAATACGTCTCGCAAGGCGTCGAGCTGGTTCACTCCAGGAGCCATGCCGGGAAGGCTGCTGCGCTAAATCGTGCTCTGAAGCGGGCGACGGGCGAAATTATCGTATTCGCTGATGTCCGGCAGACATTTGATCGCAACGCGATTCGCGAGTTGGTGGCTAATTTTGCCGACGAATCCGTCGGCGCAGTGAGCGGCGAGTTGGTGTTGATGCCAACGGATCCCGGCCGCCATCTGCAGCTCGGTCAAAAGCAAGAGGAGGCCACAACGGACGTCGGTCTGTATTGGCGTTACGAGAAAGCCCTCCGCTCCATGGAAAGCGAGATCCATTCGATCACGGGAGCAACGGGCGCGATTTACGCCATTCGGCGTGAACTATACAAAGAGCTCCCGCAAGACACGATTCTGGATGACGTGCTGACGCCGTTGCGGATCGTGCTCCAGGGCAAGCGGGCAGTGTTTGAGCCGGAAGCCAAAGCATACGATGCCGTGGCCTGTTGCTCACGCGGCGAGTACGGACGAAAGGTTCGGACGCTGTGCGGGAATTACCAGTTGCTGGTTCAGTGCCCGCTTCTGTTGATGCCGTGGCGTAATCCTGTGTTCATCCAGTTCCTCTCGCACAAAGTCGGGCGGCTTCTTGTCCCATGGGCATTAGTGGCGTTGGTCGTCACGAACCTGTCTCTGCACGGAGGCGTTTACGCCCTGACACTCACGCTTCAAGCCGCGTGGTATGCGTTCGCGATCGTCGGTTACGCGCTGTCCAGACGCGAAGCTACCGAACCGCTAGTGATCCCTGACGAGAACGAAAGAGCTGAGAGAGCTGCATGAAACGTCTGGTGTCTCTGCCCTTTACATTTGCACTTATGAACTGGGCTGCCTTAGCAGGCTTGTATTACTTCATTACGGGAAAGAAGGATGTGTGGTCGAAGAGCAAGTCTTCGCACGTACACAAGAACTGACAATCCGGGGAGACGGTGGGGCTGCTGCCACCACGTCCCCGGAATATACGGTTGAAGTCATTCGCGACATCTCTCGGTTCAACTCCATTGCACCGGAGTGGAACCGGCTGGTGAACGAGTCCGGTATCGATCGCGTATTCTTATCCCACTCCTGGTTCCAGAGTTGGTGGGAAGCATTCGGGGAACGGAACACACTTCACGTCATCACCCTGCGATCGGGCGGCCATCTTGTTGCTGCCGTGCCGATGATGCGGACTCGCGCCAGCATCTATGGCTTCAAGGCGGACGCGCTACACGCCATATATAACCACCATACGCCCCGCTACGACTTCATCGTGGCTTCCGGCCATTCGCGCGCTTACGAAATAATCTGGCGCGAGCTGGCGGCACAGGGTTGCGATCTGATTGTGCTCGCCCAGATTCCTGAAGGGGCGCGTACCGTGTCTACTTTGGAATCGATAGCGACACAACAGGGATGGCTGGCGGGACAATGGATC
>Ga0075421_100011525_pt1 | contig 10950 bp, 9 predicted proteins | sample SoiMetdeltSBSDD5_FD_75292 | JGI IMG/M metagenome (GOLD analysis project Ga0075421, IMG submission 75292) | Bulk soil microbial communities from a Populus tree surrounding site in Tennessee, USA - Soil MetaG P. deltoides SBSDD5 | ecosystem: Environmental > Terrestrial > Soil > Tree plantation...
TCAGGGCCCCCACGAGGCGCTCGAGGTGCAATGTGGCGAGAATGGGGTAGATCTCGCCGAGCCGCAACACGAAGAGCGCGCTGTAGAGCAGGAGTCCGATGTAGGGACGCAGCAAGATCAGGATGGTGCTGCCGATGCCGAGCACGCCGCCGATGATGAGAAGCACGTCGAAACGCGTGAGCGCCAACCCGAGGGCAATGCCGAGGGCGCCCACTCCGATGAACGTAGCAATCTGGCGCCCGAGGGCCGCTTCCGAGGCGCTGTCGAAGCGTGGGCGATCCGACAGGAGGTTGGGTACGGGTTGCCAGGCCAATTGGGCTCCACGAAGGGTGTCGAGGCTCGATTCCTAATCTTAAGCCCGGAGTCGGAACCGTGCCAGTGGTCCCTCTGCGGCGCGATTCAAAAGGCCCCGTGCGCCGAAATGCTGCGCGCGTCGGCCCAGTCACCGACGATTACGGGCCTCGAGAATGTCGGGAATCGGCGATGGATGCGTAGAAGCTCTCGAGCTGTGGGATGACCGTGCCGATGTCGTGTCGATCGCGCGCTCGCTTCTGGGCCCGATCTCCCATGGCCTGGCGCTTGCCCGCATCGCGCAGCAGCTCCGCCAGCAGCTCCGCGAAGCGCTCGTGGTTGCCCGGAGGATAGGTGTAGCCGCATACCCCGTCGTCGATCAACTCGCCACATCCACCCACGTCGGCGACGACGCTCGCCTTCCCCGCGGCCATGTACTCCAGGACGGCGTTGGGACTGCTTTCCCCCTTGGAGCACAGAACGGTGGCATCGAAGGCCTGCAGGTCGCGGGCGACGTGAGTCGATGCCCCCGGGAGGAAGAAATGTTTTTGCAGTCCTTGGGTGCGCACCTCGCGTTCCAACTCGCCACGTAACGGACCGTTGCCGAGAACGACGAAATGAGCCTCGGGAACGCGATCGACCACGAGTCGAGCGGCGCGCACGAGGAAATCCAGATTCTTGATCGGACGCAAGTTGGCGACCGAACCGACGACGAGCGCATCGGATGGAACACCCCAGCCGAGTCGAACCTGCTGTCGTGAACTGGGGTCGACGGCCTTGAACGCCGTCGTGTCGAGGCAGTTGGGGATGACCGAAACCTTGTTTCGGGGGACCTTTTCGACGTGGATGGCTTCCTCGGCGGCGGCCTGCGAGTTGGCGACATAGTGATGCGTGTGCTTGGCAAGATGTCGCAGCATGCGAATCTGCATCCAGTTGTGCCAATAACCGGCACCGAGATTGCGGCGACTGGCGATGAGCGTGCGCACACCCGCTTTTCTGCCCCACAGCATGCCGACGATGCTCGAGTCGCGGAAGAAGGTCTGCACGATGTCGATATCGCGGTCGCGGCAATAGGCGATGAATTCGCGCTGACCGCGGAAGAAATCCAGACTACGGAAGGAACGGATCCCCAGGCTATGCACCCGACACGGGAGATCAGCGGATTCGAGCCAGCGACTCTCCTGCAGAGTCACGAGATCGAAATGAAAGCGCTGAGGATCCACCCCCTGGACGATCCGGAGAATCTGGTTCTCCGTTCCCCCCACGGGGCCGAAGAACGTGTCGATGAGGTAGAGGATACGGATCATCAGCAGCGGCAAGTATACGCCGGATGCGCTGTACACCGGCGGGGCTGTTTTTTCGCAGGTGAACATTAGGAACGAGCTCGGCAATCGATGCCCGGTGGCATCGTGGTCAACGCATCGGATCTTCAGGCAGTTGACGCCGCTGGGTGTCGCGCCCAAGTCTTAAAATGTTATTTCATCATAGCTTAACTCCTTGTGGCCCGCGTGGCCGCAGCGCCGCCGACTGAACGGTGTCGGATTTCCCCAGGAGACTCTGTTCGTGGAACGCCAGCGTCGACCGCGACAGCCGAAATCTCCCGGTCGAATGCTTCTTGGACTCATCGGCGCTGGATCCGCCGGCTTCCGCCGCGCAGGCTCCAGGCAGGAATCGTTTTTCTATCCCTACCGCGCCCACTACACGGCCGCTGGCTATCGCGAAGCAGCGCACATGGTGCTGGCGGAGCTGGATTCGATTGTCCAGCGACGCTGACGCTCAGCGGTGCATTCGGGCCGCAGAAGCAAACTAATGAATTCCCAGTGCTCTCTCCAAGGCTGGAAGCAGCTCTGTGAGGAGAGCCTCACCGTCTTGGTCTTCGGCGATCGCGACCGCGATGTAGCGCCGGGTCGCATCCCATACCAGAACGGAGTCGGCGTGATAGCGGCCCCACGTCCCGGACTTGCGGTAGATGTTGCGCGGATTCGTGCTTGGCGTGAGCGCGCGCACGAACTTCGTGTTCAGCCCTGGTTGCACGAGGGCTTCCAGCATGGACTTGCTGTGTTCGAAGTCGACCAGTCGCCCGGTCGCCAGAAGATAATAGAAGCGACAGGTTTGGGTCGCATTCGCAGCGTGCAGCAGGCCGTGCAGTGGGTCCGGCAAACTGTCTCCCTGCGGCGGATAGCGGGAACCGACCCACAAACCGCCGCCTCGCTCTGGATCGAACAATCTGTAGCGAGGTTGTACGAGAACGGACGCGATTCGCTGCAGCCCGACCTTTCCTGCCCCCAGCCGATCGATGACACGCGTTGCGGGCTCGTTGCTCGACGCCCGGATCATGCCGTGAAGATCGCGCTGCAGCACGCTGGACGGCTGCAACTTGCCCTCGGCCAAGGACTGGTGCGCCGCGAGCAGGATGGCGATCTTGCCCAGGCTCGCAGCCGACATCATAGTGTCGCCGTTCACCTGCGCGAATCGCGGCGCTTCGATCTCGGTCAAGTCCACCAGCCCCACCGCAAGTTCCCCGACCCGCACGAGTGCCAGCCATTCGGGCCGGCGTGACAACTCGTCGTTCAGCCGACGTTGCAGCGTCGAGTCGGCACAATCCAACAACGGACGCCAGGCATCCTCCTCCAGCGCGATGGGCAGACTCGGGGGCGGAGCGGAGGTCGCGGCGAGTGTGATGAAGGGAGCGGCGAGAGTGGAGCAGAGCGCGGCGAGAACTGGCCACAAAGGAGGTTTCAGGGCGGATCACTCCTCGCGGACGAAGTGCACGCTGATTCGCGCCGGGAGTGCGTTCAACTCCTCTTTCGGGAGGTCGGTGCGGACGTTCATCGTGAAGGGCTGGCCGGAGTACAAACCGCCGTTGGCTGCATCGAGGAGGGCATTGAGCTTGACGTACGTGCTGGCCTTCGTCCCCACACTGGCCACGACGAGCTCGGCTCCCGTCAGGCCGACGAGCTGTACTTCCTTGAGCTTCGCAGCCTTCTTGACGAAGCGCTGCATCATCCTGCGCCGGCGACCGCGCACGTGCCCGAACACGATCAGACCCAGGACGAGGAACGGCATGCCGCCCGCGGGCCCGCCGTTGTTGCTCACGACGGTCAAGAACAGGCTACCGAGCACGATGGTCCAGAAGCCGATGACCAGCGCACCGCGTGAGGTGAGGCCGCGCGGCAGCAGTCGTTTCGGCAGGCGCACGCGTTCGAAGAACGACGCGCTGCTCACCTGGCCCGATTCGATCTCGCGCTTGACCTTCTTGAGATCGGTGACGGTTTCGGCCAGGTTCTGGTAACGCTCGGCGGGATCCTTGCGCAGACAACGCTCCACCACGCGCTGGAGCGAAACGGGCAGGCCGGCACGCATCGTCGTCAGCGCCGGCGTTTCGCCATAGACGATGGCATGCATGGTGTCGAAAGCGCTCGGCCCGCTGAACGGCAGCTTGCCGGCGGCCATTTCGTACAACACGACGCCGATCGAAAAGATATCCGAGCGATGATCGACGCTCTGCCCACGCGCCTGTTCGGGACTCATGTAGGCGATGGTGCCCAACACGGTGCCGGCTTGTGTCATGTTCAACGAGGCCGCGACCGTCACGTTCGGATCGCTCGACTCGGTGGGCAGCAGCTTGGCGAGACCGAAGTCGAGCACCTTCGGATGGCCATCCCGCGTCACCATGATGTTGTCGGACTTGATGTCGCGATGGACGATCCCGGCCCCGTGCGCGCGTGCCAGCGCATCGGCCACCTGGATGCCGATTTCCACCGCCGACAGCACGTCCAGCTCGCCGCGCTCCGCCAGCTTGCGCACGGTGGAACCGTCGACGTACTCCATGACGATGAAGGTCAAGTCCCCGTCGCTCTCGATCTCGTAGATCTGGGCGATCGCGGGGTGGTTGACGGCGGATGCCGCCTTGGCTTCGTGCAAAAAGCGGCGCTGCAGCTCGGGGTGACGCATGAGCTCCGGCGACAGCACTTTGATCGCGACGAAGCGCTCGAGGTCGGTGTCGCGCGCCCGATACACGGAGCCCATGCCGCCCTTGCCGAGCAGCTCCTCGACGACATAATTCTTCAGCGTTCGACCGAGCACGTGAAACATCGCCCTTCGCGGCTACGGCCCCCGGTTTCCGCCGCGCAGGATCCTACGCATTCCTTGGCAAGTGTGAAAGGCCGGTGCAGGTTGCCGCTGCGGGCTGGCGCCGACCGCTGCCGAGCCGCGGTCGGGCTTGGAGGGCGGCGGTTGCCATTCACCCGCGCGCGGATGAAAATGGCGGCCGGCACCAAACCGATGCCCGGTGGAGGATCGATGCAGGTTCATGTCGTCGACGGAACATATGAGCTCTTCAGGCACTATCATGCGCTGCCACAGTCACAAGACAGCGACGGGCACGAGATCGCGGCGGTGCGCGGCGTGCTCGGATCGATGCTTTCCCTGCTGCGCGAAGGCGCGACGCATGTGGGAGTCGCCACGGATCACGTGGTCGAATCGTTTCGCAATGATCTGTGGCCGGGCTACAAGACCGGAGATGGCGTGCCGCCGGAGCTGATGGCGCAGTTTCCTTTGCTCGAGGAGGGGTTGCGTCAGCTCGGCATCGTGGTGTGGCCGATGGTGGAGCTGGAGGCGGATGACGCTCTCGGCGCCGCGGCACGGTTTGCGGCACAGGATCCACGTGTCGAGATCGTCTACATTTGCACACCCGACAAGGATCTGGCGCAGTGCGTCGTGGGTTCGCGCGTGGTGCAATTCGATCGCCGCGCGCGCCAGGTTCGCGACGCCGCCGGCGTAGAGGCCCGTTTCGGCGTGAAACCTGCTTCCATTCCCGATTATCTCGCATTGGTTGGCGACAGCTCCGACGGCTATCCGGGGATTCGCGGTTGGGGGGCGAAGTCCGCTGCCACCGTGTTGCAAGCCTACGCACATCTCGAGGCGATCCCGAAAGATCCAGCGCGATGGACGATGCCGGTGCGCAACGCAGCGCAGTTGGGTGCACGATTGGCCGAGAACTGGGAGCTGGCGCTCTTGTTTCGAAACTTGGCGACGTTGCGGACCGAAGCTCCGTTGTTCGACGACATCGAGGTCCTGCGCTGGCGCGGCCCGAGCCCCGGTTTCGCGGCCCTGTGCGCGCGACTCGATGCGGCCAGCTTGGCGGAGCGGGCAAGCGAAGAGGCCCGGCGACGTGCCAAAGGGGCCGCAGCGACAAAGCCCCGGTGAGGCAGGTCTGAACCCATTTTCTCGCACTGAGTTTTGGCGATGTAAGAACGAACGAGGAGATGAAGTGCGTTACAAACTGCTCGGCCGCAGCGGTCTGCGGGTCTCCGAGGTCGCACTCGGAGCCATGACATTCGGCACGGACTGGGGCTTTGGCGCCTCCAAGGAGGAAAGCCGGTGCATCTTCGACACCTTCGCCGGGGCCGGCGGCAACTTCATCGACACCGCGAATCGCTACACCGATGGCACGAGCGAGCGCTTCGTCGGCGAGCTCGTGCGCAGCGATCGCGACCATTTCGTCATCGCGACGAAATACACCATGTTCACGCGGCGCGATGACCCGAACGCGAGCGGCAATCATCGCAAGAACATGGTGCGCTCGGTCGACGAGAGTCTCGAGCGGCTCGGTCTGAGCATGGTCGATCTGCTCTGGGTGCACGCATGGGACTTCACCACCGCGGTCGACGAGGTGATGCGTGCGCTCGACGATCTGGTCCGGAGCGGCAAGGTGCTGCACGTGGGTGTGTCGGACACGCCGGCGTGGATCGTGTCGCGCGCCAACACCCTGGCCGAGTGGCGCGGGCGTTCGATCTCGCAGTCACGACCTGGAGCACGCTCGGCGCCGGCGTCCTCTCCGGCAAATACAACCTTGGCTTGGTGACCGAGGGCCGGGCCAAAGACGGTGCGGCCAAGGTCGAGCGCAACCTCAAGATCGCCGCTTCCGTCATGGAGGTCGCGGCGGCGATCGGTCGCACGCCGGCCCAGGTGGCGCTTTCCTGGGTGCGCCAGCAGCCTGGAGTCATCGTGCCGCTGCTCGGTGCGCGCAACCTCGACCAGTTCCGCGACAGCCTCGGAACGCTCGACGTCACCCTCGGTCCGGAGCACATGGAGCAGCTCGCCGCCGCGAGCCGCGTGGATCTAGGATTCCCGCACAACTTCCTCTCGCAGCCGCACATCGTCGACCTGATGCACGGCGGCACCCAGGAGCAGCTCGACAACCACCGACTGGGGGAAGTCCGTTGAAGGGAACGTCGCGCTGTCATCCGCTGTACTGAAGTGAACAGTAGAAAAAGCGACGGGGCGGACGCACGCGCCCGCCCCATCGCGGCGGTCGTAACGGGCAGGCTACGGCCGCATGCACGGAGAATCGGTGCAGAACCAACGGCGGGTGCTCCCGACGGTATCACCGTCCGGGAGGCCCGTCAACGCGTGCGATGGCCCCGGCGCGGTGCCTCCAAGGTGCTACCATTGTGATTCGAGGTGCGTGAGAAGGTGCTTTTTTCGGCGCAATGCGCCGCGACTCGCGACCGGCAGCGGGCCGCTTGTCGAAGGCATTGCGTCACTGTGGAGGAAAAATGAGAGCACGCACACTGGTGCTCGGTCTGCCGCTCTTGGTGTTGGCGTGCGACGACCAATCCACGATACCGACGGGGCCCACGGCTGCCTTCACCGTCACACCGCCGGCGGGTTGGACTGACGTCGAATTCCTGGCCGACGCTTCCCTCAGCAGCGACCCGTATGACGATGCTTCGGAGCTCATGGTGCGCTGGGATTGGGAAGACGATGGGATCTGGGACACGCCCTGGACCACTGACAAGATGGCAACTCACCGTTACGCGGACGAAGGTCGACGGAGCGTTCGTCTCGAGGTGCGAGATCCATCCGGTCAAACCGACCAGACGACAAGACAAGCGTACGTGACGCACTTGACCTTCGAGGAAATTCTCGTGGAAGAGTTCGAGCGTGCCTATCGCGAACAGGACCTGAATTCCTTTGCGTCGATTCTCGCGGATGATCCCGGTCGGAATGCCGAGTTTCGCTTCATCCTCAGAGAGCCCACGGATCTCGGCGAGACCGAATGGGCGTATGAGGAAGAGGTGCGTATCCACCAGCGCATGTTCTATCCAGAAGCGCCGCCTCCCGGCGACTCGGAGGTCCCGGCAGAAATATGGCTGCAGTCACTGTTCATCACTCTCACGCCTTTGGAAAGTTTCAGCGAGAGGCCGGATCTGTATTCGGACGATGGGGGCCTCGACGGCAAGCTGGATCCGGCGATCTGGCGGGCTACGGACGCGCGCTACTCGACCTACGTGTTTTTCGACCTGGCCGAAACGGACTACGAGGTCGTGGGTGTAGCTAACTTCGTGGTCGTCGAGGATCTGACGAAGAACTTGGGTGATGCCGGCAAATTCCTGATCTACATTTGGGAAGACCTCCCATGGCTTCTGCCTCAGTCAGGCATGACAACTAGGAGTGATGTCTCCTGGAGCGGGGTGAAAGGTCTGTACCGGTAGCGAGGAGCGTCACATCGCAATGAACCGCCACACGTTGAGCCACGAAGGAGGAAAAACGCGAGCGCGCTCACCGGCGCTTTGCCTTTGGCTCATGGTGTTGGCGTGCGACGACCAATCCACGGCACCCACTGGACCCACGGCGGCGTTCACGGTCACGCCTCGAGTCGGTTGGACCACCACCGAGTTCCTGTTCGATGCGTCCACCAGCAGCGATCCAAACCACGCTGTTTCGAAGCTCGAGGTGCGCTGGGACTGGGAAAGCGATGGGGTCTGGGACACACCATGGACCACGGACAAGGCGGCAACCCACCGCTACACTCTCACACGCTCTGGGACAGTTTTGTCGGTGTCTGAGGGTTGGCCGATCATTCGTCTCGAAGTGCGAGATCCATCCGAGCAAACGGACGAGACGGCGAGAACCGTGGACGTTGCACTCTTGAACAGCGAGGAAGCCGTCGTGAATGCAGTCGCGCGTGCCTATCTCTCGAGGGATGCGAATTTCCTTGCGTCGATTCTCGCGGCGGATGCCGGTCGGAATGCCGAGTTTCGCTTCATCCTGAGCGAGCCCACGGATCTCGGCGAGACCTACTGGGGATACGGGGAAGAAGTGCGTATCCACCAGCGCATGTTCCATCCCGAAGCGCTACCTGCCGGCGACCCGCCTGTCCCTGCCGACCTGTGGCTGAATAACGTGGCCGTCGCGCCCACGCCCCTAGAGGTTTTCAGCGAGCGGGTGGATCTGTATTCGGACAATGGGGGCCTCGACGGCAAGCTGGATCCTGCGATCTGGCGGGCCACGGATGCACTCTACGCCACCTGGGTGTTCTTCGACATGGTGGGCACGGACTACCTTGTCGAGGGTTTTGCCAACTTCGTGGTCCTCGAGGATCTGACGAAGAACATGGGTGATGCCGGCAAATTCCTGATCTACATCTGGGAGGACATCTCAGGGTTTTTGCAGCAGCCAGGCATCGCTGTGGCGGCAACGTCCTGGAGCCGCGTTAAACGTCTGTACAAGTAGCGAGGAGCATCGATGCGCAAAACGGTGGTGAAGCGCGGCATGTTCCTCGCCGTCGTCGTTGCCGTCGTCGTGGGCGGCTACTTCGGCGTCCAAGCTTTTCTCACCACGGATCCCGACATCCCGGTGGCCACGGTGAAGAAGGGCGAGTTCTTGCTGTCGCTGCGGGTCACCGGTCAGGTGGATGCGCGTCAGGCCTCGGCGTTGGTGGCGCCGCGCGTGCGCAACTTGCAAATCACTTGGCTGGCGCCGGAGGGTTCGCAGGTCAAGGCCGGCGATCCGGTGATCCGGTTCAACTCGACGCAGCAGCAGGCCGATTTCACCGACAACCAGTCGGCGCTCAAGATCGCACAAACATCGCTCGAGCGCGCCAAGAAGGAGCTCGCCATCCAGGAGAAGCAGCTGGCGCTCGAGCTGCAGCAAGCCCGGCGCAACTACGACGAGATGAAGCACGACGCGCCGCGCCTGGCCGAAGAGGCGAAGCTCAAGCTCGAGCTGGCGGAGCTCAACCACCAGGCCAAGATCGAGCAGTTTCAGGCCGATGTCGAGAAGGCCACGCTCGAAGTGCAGCGCGCCAGCGACAAAGTGACGTTGGCGCAACGCGAGCTCGATCAGATGACGATGACGGCGCCCATCTCGGGCATGGTCGTGCACCTCGAGATCTGGAAGGGGAGCGCGATGAGCAAGGTGCAGGCGGGGGATTCGCCGTGGCCCGGCCAGCAGCTCGTCACCTTGCCGGATCTGACCGAAATGATGGTGAAAGCCACGGCGTCGGAAGTGGATGCGAGCGCGGTCGCGAACGATCAGGAAGGCATCATCTCGGTGGATGCCTTCCCCGACAAGACCTACCGCGGCAAGGTGACGCGCAAGGGCGCGCTCGCGCACCGCAAGGATCCCAATTCCAAGATCAACGTCTTCGACGTCGAGCTCGCCATTCTCGACACCGATCCGGAGCTCAAACCCGGGATGTCGGCATCGGCGCAGATCATCCTCGAGCGCGTGCAGAACGTGGTGTCGGTGCCGCTCGAAGCGGTGTTCGAGAAGGAAGGCAAGCCGCTCGTGTACCTCGACAACCGCAGCGCGCGCGAGGTGCAAGTCGGGCGACGCAACGACCGCGAGATCGAGATCGTGTCGGGCCTGGAGGGCGACGAACGCATCTGTCTCGTCGACCCCACCCTCGAAGAGCCGGGGCTTCCCGGCGACAAGGCCACCGAGCCAGAGCTGAACAAGGGCCGCCAGGCGCCGCCGGCGCAGCAGGCGTCACACTAGACGTCGCGCATGGAAACGCGCCGCACCCTCCTCATGTCCTTCGACTCCCTCGCGGCGCACAAGCTGCGCACGTTGCTGACCATGCTCGGCGTCATCATCGGCGTGGCCGCCGTCGTCGCCATGTTGTCGATCGGCAAGGGCGCCGAAAAGGAAGTGCTGCAAGAGATCGCCATTCTCGGCATCACCAACGTCATCGTCAACGCGCAAGTGCCGCAGGAAGCTCCCGGCGTCGACGAGAACTTGCAGCGGTCGCCGGGATTGACGCTCGCGGACGCGGAGAACATCGCCGCCTTCACCGATCTGATCACGAATGTCGTGCCGCAGCGCTACGAGCCGATCGAGAACGTGCGCTATCGGTCGCAAACGGCGCAGGTGCGCGTCGTCGCCACGACGCCGGAGTTCATGTTCTCTTCGTCGGTCGGAGTCGAGATCGGGCGCTTCCTGTTGCCGAGCGACAGCGACACCTTCACCCAGGTGTGCGTGCTGGGAGCCAAGGCGAAACGCGCCTTGTTCGCCTTCGCCTCGCCGCTCGGACACATGGTGCGCATCGGCGACCTCGACTTCACCGTCGTGGGCGTGATGGCGGACAAGTACATCGGCCGCGGCAAGGTCGAGGGCCTGCAGCTCAAGAACTTCAACGAGGACATCTACATCCCGTTGTCCACAGCGCAGAAGAAGTTCGAGCGCAAGCCGCCGGCGACGAACAGCAGCGGCGGGTTCTTCGTCATGGGCTCCGGCGAGCAGGAGCAAAAGCACAACATTCCCGAGATCGACCAGCTCACGATCACCAGCGCGCGGCTCGAGGACGTGACCGCGGTGGCGAGGCTGGTGCAGCGCGTGCTCGCGCGCCGTCACGCCGGCGTCGATGACCAC
>Ga0075421_100011527_pt1 | contig 10949 bp, 4 predicted proteins | sample SoiMetdeltSBSDD5_FD_75292 | JGI IMG/M metagenome (GOLD analysis project Ga0075421, IMG submission 75292) | Bulk soil microbial communities from a Populus tree surrounding site in Tennessee, USA - Soil MetaG P. deltoides SBSDD5 | ecosystem: Environmental > Terrestrial > Soil > Tree plantation...
TAACCATGTCTCTTGGGATTTGCAGCCGATTCGCAAAGTGCGTCAACACAAGCTGGCGGAGGTGGAAGATCAGGACTTCCAATATCTAGTTGTATGACATCTAATCCCTGACCTACCAACTGACGGACTCGCTTCGATATCGCCGCAAAAGGATAAGCTGGAATTCTCTGTAGACGTTCGGCCAGAATTAGGTTTTCGGTCATTGCCAAGAGATACTAGTCTCCTTATCAGAGGGTAGAATTTCTGCAGCCACAATGGTACAAGACCTTAGACGAAGCTAATTTAGCTGCCTTCTGGTTGGGCATTTTGAAGAGCTACAAAGCCCTCTAGTGCATACAGCGCTCGCGAACTGTACTTTTGATACCTTTCGCGTTTATTATGCAAAGCCGGGTCAAGAGGCGGTAGTAACCCAAAGTTTGCCTTCATGGGTTGAAAATGGCTCGAATCGGCTTTACAAACATAGTGACTTAGTGCCCCAAGCATGGTTTCAGCGGGAAGTATCCAGAGGTCTTCGCCTTTAACTAACCGTGCTGCGTTGAGGCCAGCTAGCAACCCAGTACCTGCGTTTCCAACGTATCCTTCGACACCCGTAATTTGCCCCGCAAAAAATAAATCTTCGCGGTTTCGAAATTGCATTGTAGGCCGCAGTAACTCTGGCGAATTTAAGAATGTGTTCCGGTGCATTTGGCCCAGACGCACAAAATCCGCGTTTTCGAGGCCAGGAATGCGTGCAAAAACCCGCCGTTGCTCAGGCCATTTCAGATTAGTTTGAAAGCCAACCAAGTTATATAGTGTTCCTGCAATGTCATCTTGACGAAGCTGGACTACTGCGAAAGGTCGCCGTCCTATGCGCGGATCGATCAGGCCAACCGGACGCATGGGGCCAAATGCCAGTGCATCATGCCCGCGTGCTGCAATCACCTCGATTGGAAGACAGCCTTCGAAAAAGAATGGGTCGTCCCTTTCGAAATCTCGCATCTCAATTCTCTCAGCGCTCAACAAAGCCGATACGAATTGTTCATACTCATCGCGAGACATCGGGCAATTGATATAGTCTCCACTTTCATCATCCCCTCGATCATATCGCGAAGCGGTATAAGCAACCTCCATGTTGATGGATTCGCGTGTTACGATTGGCGCTAGTGCATCGTAAAAATATAGATAATTTGTGCCTACTAGCTGGCCCAGAGAATCGGAAAGAGCAGATGAAGTAAGTGGGCCAGATGCGATTACTGTTAGCCCTTCTGGAAGGATTGTTACTTCTTCACGAAGAATGCTAATGAATGGATGTTCTTCGATCCGCTTCGTTACAAGCTCTGCGAACGCCTCCCTGCCGACGGCTAGCGCTCCTCCCGCTGGAACTCGTGCGGCATCAGCACATTCGAGGATCAGCGAACCTAGTCTTCGCAGTTCTGCTTTGAGCAAACCACTGGCGCGGTCTGGTAAGTCAGACCCCAAGGAATTGCTACAAACAAGTTCTGCAAGTCGATCAGTGACATGAGCAGGTGTAGTGCGATGAGGCCGCATCTCAAAGAGGTTGACGTGAATCCCCGCTTTGGCAATTTGCCATGCAGCCTCAGTACCAGCCAGCCCACCGCCAACGACGTTAACCGTTTCAGACTTATCAAAACTACTCATTGTAAGCTAGGCTTCCTATCCTTCGTACGGGATGATTCTACCATATTCTGGGTTACCGCCCTACCCTCATTCCCACCAATGAACGGCACTCGCAAAAAGATCATGGAAAACGTAATGGCTCGATGCTTGCTGCTGCACCGAGCTATTCAATCCTATCATGTGAGGCTGACACGATTAGGTCGAGGATATTACCAGGATGGGGCAACGACTCTCACAACACGCTCATTCGGGCCAAGCGCAATCACCGACGTTCCCGTCGTATTTCGAGCGGCGCGAGGGGCGAGACCCAAGCGGGTCTGCTTCGGCTTCCGTTTATTAGTAACAATAATCAAGGTATCGTCCGCACCGCCGAGTGCTGCCGCAGCCAAGCGCGCGCTCTTGTCGGCTATTTTTGCCGCAATTACACCCTGGCCGTACCGCCCTTGCAGGGGAAATTCTTCGATACTACTGGACTTTGCCATGCCCGAATCAGTGATTACCCAAACATTCGTTTCTGGGCGAGCAACCATCATACCTACTACAGTATCAGTGGAACTTCCCAATTTCACTCCGTTTACTCCTGCTGCGGGGAGACCCATCGGACGGACTTCTTCTTCGCTGAAACGGATACCCTTGCCTTCGGCGGTAATCAAGACGATTTCCTCTCCTCCGCGTGTCCATGACACCCAATCCAGAGTATCATCTGTAAGGCCCATTACCCGGAATGGCTTAGCTGATAGACCTGGGAGGTCAGTCACTGCTATCCGTTTGACCATACCTCCCCGCGAAGTTAAGAATAGATAACCTTCAATAGCTCCTGGGAGTCCACTAACCGCAGCAACCACCTTTTGCTCGGCTTCCAAAGGTGCAATACTGGCAAAGTATGAGCCTTGCTCAAAATCCTGCTGCTGTGGCAATTGATGTACTGGTACCGTAGCCGCGATGCCATCGCTTGCAAAAAGATATAGAGTATCACTTTCCTTTGCGGACAGGAGAAGGCGGGGCGGATCTTTAACATCTTGCGTTACTTTCGGCTGTTGATCATCAGCACTTCGAGAAATCAAGCCACTCTCTGTAACAGTGATCCAAACCTGCGTGTCCGGAACGAGTTCAGTTACTGTGATTACATCGCCCGCAGCGCCCTCGACCATTAAAGTACGGCGCTGATCAGAATATATCTGCTTAATCTCGGCTAACTCCTCCTTCACGACTTCACGAAGGAGTTTGGGACTAGCCAGCAATTTCTCAAGATACCGGATTAATTGAACTTTCTCTTTATATTCATCATCAATTTTCTTACGTTCAAGTGCAGCTAGCCTACGTAGGGGCATGTTCAGTATCGCTTCAGCCTGCGCGTCACTTAAACTGAATTTCTTTCGCAAATTTTCATGTGCAGTCTCGGCTGTGCGGCTCCGTCTAATTGTATTGATAACTTCATCAAGATTATCGAGTGCTTTTAGATAGCCTTCAAGAATGTGAGCGCGTTCGCGCGCACGTGCTAAGTCGTACTCACTTCGTCGGCGTACCACCACAAGACGATGCTCAAGATAGACACGTAGAGCCTGCTTAAGCGACAACAGACGTGGCTCGTCGTCAACGAGTGCAAGCATGATTACACTAAACGTCTGGCGCATCGGGGTGAGTTTATAGAGCTGTGTCAGTACTTCATAAGGATCAACAGTCCGAGTAAGATCGATGACAATACGCATTCCCTGCCGGTCGCTCTCATCTCTTAGATCCGTTAAACCTTCGATACGCTGATCTCGTACTAGTTCCGCAATCCGTTCAAGAAGACTTGTTTTATTGACTTGATAAGGAAGCTCGGTAACGATGATACGGTTCCGATTACGATCAAGGGCCTCGACGTGAGCCTTCGCTTGGACAACAAGTTTTCCGCGACCTGTTGCGTACGCTTGCGCTATATTATCAATGAGGTGCGTTTTCATCGAAGGTACATGATCGTAGAGTGTCGAGAGCACTACTTCCGGATCGGCGACTGGGCCGATCCCCACAATGATTCGAGATTGTGCGCCGTGCTTCTCATGATAAACACCGAGGAAACCGTCGATGCTGTGGTCTTCAGCAACTTTCCTGATCTGTTCTCCGAGTTGCTCCGGATCAATGAAGTTTGGGATTTCTGGGATGATAATCAGAGTCCCTTTACGACCATTTGACTCAATTAGTGCTCGCAAGCGGGTTTCTGGCCCTTCGGAGTATCGAAAGACCAATCCACCTGTTGGAAAATCAGGCCCTTTAATGAATTGAAGTAAATCGGGTAGGCCAACCGTGTCTAGTGATTCCCAGTTGTCTAGGAGATGGATAAGAGCGTCGCACACTTCGGAGATATTGTGTGGCGGAACACTCGTACTCATTCCAACCGCAATACCCGAGGAACCATTGACGATGAGGTTTGGTAAACTGGCTGGAAGGACAGTCGGTTCGTGAAGGCTACCGTCGAAGTTCTCCGCGAAATCGACTGTATTCTTGCCAATATCAGCTAGAAGATCGACGCCCATATTTGCCATGCGAGCCTCGGTATAACGCATAGCAGCGGCTGCATCGCCGTCGATGGAGCCGAAATTTCCTTGTCCATCGACTAGGGGATAACGCATTGCAAATTCCTGGGCCAAACGCACCATCGCATCATACACTGCCGCATCACCATGGGGATGATACTTGCCGAGGACTTCGCCGACAATACGGGCGCTCTTGCGGTACGGGCTGTCAGGCCGAAGACCCATATCGTACATAGCATACAAAATACGGCGATGCACGGGCTTCAGCCCGTCGCGAGCATCTGGCAGTGCTCGGCTAACGATTACGCTCATTGCATAATCAAGATAAGCTGCCCGCATCTCTTGATCAATATCAACCTGTTGAACTGTACCAACTTCCATGCAAGTAATCCTTTTGCGCTATCGCAGAAGAAATTTGAGAAATGTTTCGGGATAATAGGGGGAAATTAATCTGCTGTCAATAAAGTGAAGCTAATCGGCTCATTTGTTCTATAAAATTGTAGATCAAGAGCCACTTACACGCAATACCAATTCGAGTTGACTCGCCTACCCCGCCAGATAGAATCACACCCATGTTGCATACTAAGTTGACTGGTAAACATTGGCCGATTCGACTTCTTTCAAAGGTCATTCTTGCTCTCACACTTGTGATGACCTTCAACTCACTACCCCTGTCTGCTGAGTCCAGAGCAGTAAACCAAGCCGATTTTTATGTTGTAAAGCCCGATGATACATGGCAAACCATTAGTGCTGCCTTTCAAATCCCGCTCTCGGAGCTTTGGCAGTCGAATGGTGTAGTAAATCCTCTGCGTCTTGAGGCCGGGCAGAGATTGTTCATTGCCGGTCGCTCGACAAGTCAGAACAGCGTTAAGGTATTAGAAACAGAAGACAATCAACCTACACTTGTTTGGGCTGCGTTCCGCAATAGCGTCTCTCTTCCTGCCCTGATGGCTTTAAACGGACTCAATTGGAGTTCGGTGATCTTGCCGCATACTCCTCTCGCTGCTCCAAATCCATTGGTGGCAGTTGTCGAAGCCAATTTCACGTCTGCACCTACAGATACGGCTCGACAGGAGTATCCTGAAGGTGCGTTAAATGGATCTCTCCTAGGTATTCAGGGTCATTTCGCGGTTCAAGAAGGCGAACGGGGGAAGTTGCTCGATGATGTCGCCTATGACCTCGGATTCGGATGGGTCAAGTCTCAGGTCGATTGGAGTCGAATTGAATATGCACCAAGTCAATACTCACATTATCTTGATGATCTAGATGGTTTTGTAGAGGATTCCTTCAATCGCAATCTCCATGTTCTTCTGAGTGTAGTCAAAGCTCCTGACTGGGCGCGAACTTCGACGGATTTAGATGGCCCGCCGACTGACTATTCGGCCTACTACAGTTTCCTGACATTTCTCGTCAACCGTTATCGGTTCAAGATTCACGCAGTTGAGATATGGAATGAACCTAACCTTCGCCGCGAGTGGAACAATGGACAACCGCTATCGGGCGCAAGTTATGTGCGGCTTCTTTCAGGTGCGTATACAGCTGTCAAACAATCAAACGGGAATCTTGTTGTAGTAAGTGCGGGCCTTGCGCCAACAGGCGTAAATAATGACGATGCCAAGAATGATCGAGTTTATCTACGCGAGATGTATGATGCTGGCTTAGTGAATTACACGGACGCCGTAGGAATTCATCCCTATGGTTGGGCAAATCCGCCAGATGTTCGCTGCTGCGGCGACTCTGGGGGCATACCCACACATAACGACGATCCAAGCTTCTTCTTCTTGAACACCATTGAAGACTATCGAGCTATTCAAGGGGAATATGGTGATGCAAATCGCAAGTTGTGGGCAACCGAATTTGGCTGGGGAACAATGGATGGCCTAAACCTACCTGTAACAGAGGAGCAGCCGTTCTTCGCATATCTTGATCAGGTGAAACAGGCAGAATATATATTACGTGCTTATGAGATGGCGCAACAATGGGACTTCATGGGCCCGATGTTCTTGTGGAATCTCAATGTTGCTACTCTGGACGGCGAAATAGATGCCAACCAGGCTGGCTATAGTATTCTAGGACTTGGGAGGAAGCAGCCGCGAGAAGCATATCGTGTGCTAAGAGACGCACCAAAAATTGATGACCTAATTCCAACCAACCCATAAGAAAGCAGCCCCGGCTTACGCCAGGGCTGCGGTACAAAAAGGCAATAGGTGCTAGTCAGCAGCACCAGCCAGATTATCATCGGCATCCGACATTGTCGTCGAATCCGAAGTCAATGCATAGGGATCATGGTCGATTACGCCGGTCAATGCAGTTTCCTGCACATCAGGACCATCCTCATAGTAATGGAAGCCTGTACCCGCCGGAATGAGCTTACCTATGATCACGTTCTCCTTCAGGCCGATCAATGGATCTTCCTTTCCTGCAATAGCTGCGCCAGCTAGTACTTTGATCGTGTGCTGGAAGGAGGATGCTGAAAGGAAGCTATCCGTATTTAGAGCAGCCTTAGTCACGCCGAGAAGCACGTTCTGACCGCTTGCTGGTGTGCCGCCTCGAGCGCCAATCTCCTCGTTGATTTCACGTAATGCCAACCTATCGATCAATTCGCCAGGAAGCAGGTCGGTATCACCGCTTCGCGTGATTTGTACCTTAGAGAGCATCTTACGGATCATCACTTCAAAGTGCTTGTCGTTGATGTTCACACCCTGCGAGCGGTAAACTTCCTGAACCTCGCGCAGCAGGTACTTCTGGGTCGCATCGCTGCCGAGCACCCGTAGGATTCGGTGCGGGTTAGCTGCTCCCTCGGTTAGTTGATCGCCTGCCTTAACGCGATCACCATCTTCCAAGCGGTGCTTTCCGTTCTCGCTGTCCACTTCAACCAACCGAGCAGCACTCGGAATCTCATATTCGCGCTCGTCACGCCGCTCCCACACTAACGTCAGGGATTTACCATCGAGGGCCACCCGACCTGTGTGGTCAGTATAGAATACTTCATCGCCGCGCTTCGCAAGTTCCTGGCCTTCAGTAACCACATCGCCATCACGCACCTGAACATCCCAGCCGTTTATATCATAGGTGTCGTGCATGGCCTCGCTGTCGATAACGCTTATGTAACGAATACCATCACGGGTATAGATTCGAACAGTTCCATCTATATCTGTGATAACGGCCTCACCACGCGGCTTCTTCCGCGCTTCAAAGATTTCTTCTACGCGCGGTAGACCATGAGTAATATCACTAGCCTCAGCTACACCGCCTGTATGGAAGGTGCGCAGAGTAAGCTGTGTTCCAGGCTCACCAATCGACTGAGCAGCTACAATGCCGACGGCGGAACCGATTGCGACGAGTGCGCCTCGCCCCAGATCACGGCCATAGCACAGCGCGCACAGCCCCGTCACGAGATCGCACGTTAGAGGGGAACGGACGAACACATCTTCAATTCCCAAATCTTCGATCAACTCACCAGCCGTTTCATCGATGATCTCATTTCGAGCAACAAGTACTTCACCTGTCTGAGGATTTACGATTGGTGCAGCAGCCGTACGACCAATCAACCGTTCAGACATCCTTTGGTCAGCAATAGGATCTGATAACCGAACCCAGATTCCAGCCTCTGTGCCACAGTCAGTGATATTGATAATCACATCTTGAGCTACATCGACAAGCCGCCGAGTGAGGTAGCCCGCATCAGCCGTACGCAGGGCAGTGTCGGCGAGACCTTTACGAGCACCATGTGTACTAATGAAGTACTCGAGCGCGCTCAACCCTTCGCGGAAGTTGCTACGTATCGGTAGGTCGATAATACGTCCAGATGGATCGGCCATCAGACCACGCATTCCAGCAAGCTGGGTGATTGGACCCATTCCACCCTTTGTAGAGCCAGACTTTGCCATGATGGTGATGCTGGCATAGGGATCGAGCGAGTTGTTCACAGCGCGCGAAACTTTCGCCTTCGCCTGATTCCATTCATCAATGGTGCGCTGATAGCGTTCCTCTTCAGTCAGGAGGCCACGACGATATTCACGCTCGATCTCATTGACGACCTGCGTTGCGCCGTCGATGATTCCCTGCCGCTCCTCGGGAACAGTAAGGTCGCTGATTGCAATCGTAGCACCAGATAAGGTCGCCCAGCGGAATCCCGTATTCTTGATCTGATCCACGACTTCAGTGGTTATATCTGCTCCTAATTGCGTATAGCAATTCCCAACAAGAATATTTACCGCTTTCTTGTCCAAAGTCTTGTTCACCCAACGAATCTCGTCAGGAAGTATGCGATTGAAGATGCAACGTCCTACGGTCGTGACTGTCGCGGTCTCGGGTGCCGGTTGATTATCGTAGATATTCAAGATTCGAATTGGCGTGTGAGCGTGTACTTGGCGAAGCGCAAGCGCCATTTCTACTTCATCAATGTCGTAGAAGAGGCGCAACGTGCTTGGATCAACCTTGTCAATTTCCTGACCCGGCCTCTCCATTGTCAGATAATAGACGCCAAGCACCATATCCTTACTTGGCCCCACGACGGGAGCGCCATCAGCAGGCTTTAGCAAGTTGCGTGTACTGAGCATCAGTTCACGCGCTTCTTTGACCGCTTTATCCGAGAGCGGCACATGAACTGCCATCTGGTCGCCGTCAAAGTCTGCATTGAACGCAGTGCAAACCAGTGGATGAATTTGGATTGCCTTGCCCTCAACAAGTTGCGGTTCGAACGCCTGAATACCCAGTCGATGCAGTGTAGGAGCGCGATTCAACAGTACTGGGCGCTCCTGAATCACCTCTTCCAGCACTTCCCAGACTTCCGGCTTTTCGCGCTCAATGATACGCTTCGCGCTCTTTACATTCGAAGCGAAGTTGTATTGAACCAGCTTGCTGATCACAAATGGGCGATACAATTCCAGAGCCATCGTTTTAGGCAAACCGCACTGGTGAAGCTTAAGTTTAGGCCCAATAACAATTACTGATCGTCCAGAGTAGTCAACGCGCTTCCCCAGCAAGTTGCGACGAAAACGCCCCTTTTTGCCTTTGAGCATATCGCTCAACGACTTCAACTCCCGGCGACCACGCCGACTGAGTGCCCTACCCCGTTGACTATTGTCAATAAGACTATCAACGGCTTCTTGCAGCATGCGCTTCTCATTACGGACAATTACGTCAGGGGCGCCAAGTTCTAACAATCGCTTGAGACGGTTGTTACGGTTAATCACACGGCGGTAGAGATCATTCAAGTCCGACGTTGCGAACCGACCACCATCCAACTGCACCATTGGCCGCAGATCGGGGGGAATTACGGGCAGAGTAGTAAGTACCATCCACTCTGGTCGATTGTTACTCATGCGCAGAGATTCGACGACGCGAAGGCGCTTAGTAGCTTTCTTCTTGCGCTGCTTGGATCGTGTCGTTCGCACCTCATGCCATAGCTCCTTGCTGAGGCGTTCTAGCTCCATATTCTTCAAAATATCGTAGAAAGCGCCGGCACCCATCCCAGCTTTGAAAACTTGACCGTAGCGCTGCTTTAATTCGCGGTAGCGTGCTTCGCTAAGGAATTGCATTACCTGGAGTGATTCAAGTTCACGGCGCTGATCGGCATATATCTGATGGAGGACATTGATTCGCTGGTTGATCGCTTCTTCGATCTCATTCATTTGCTCGGCAGCTTCTGAACGAACACTATCGGGTTCGCCGGATGCCTTGCGAACAGCTGACTCGCGCCGCTCACTGATGTCGGCCTCAATTTCGTTGAGGAGCTTTGCGGCGGCTTCTTGAACAAGCCGGATATGTTCGGGGCCAATGACTTCATTGGCTTGTACAATTACAGTATTTGACGGCTCAAAGGCCATTGGTTTCTTGGCAGTTACGCCATCCTTGACCTCAAGTTGCCTTTGAAAAGCCTGCGCAGACTGCATCAGTTCGTCTGTACGGGTTGCAAGTTCATCATCAAACCGTACGTTGATTCCATCAATGATGGACTGTATCTCGCCGAGAGCAGCATCTCTTGCGCCCCGAACTACGCCACTCTGATCCTCAGCTTGACCCCGTAAGCCAGATTCCTCAGCACGAAGATCCTCTTCGAGGCGCTTGAGGGCCTTCTGTCGAGCATCTTCGTCAATGCTGGTTATCACATACTGGGCAAAGTAGAGAACGCGATCCAGATTTCGGCGGGAAACATCGAGCAGCAACCCAAGGTAGCTGGGAACGCGTCGGGTGTACCATACGTGCGCAACGGGCGCTGCAAGTTCAATGTGACCCATGCGCTCACGGCGAACTGATGACCGCGTGATCTCAACCCCGCATTTGTCGCACGTCAAACCCTTATAGCGAACATTCTTGTACTTACCACAATAGCATTGCCAATCGCGGGTTGGCCCGAAAATTGCCTCACAGAAGAGACCATCCTTTTCGGGACGTAGACGACGGTAATTGATTGTCTCCGGCTTTGTTACCTCGCCGTAAGACCACGACTTAATCTGTTCTGGAGAAGCTAAACTGATGCGGAGCGCCCGGAAGTCTTTCGCTTCCAGACCATTTTCTTGTACCCGATTATATACCAAGGAAACTATACCTCCTGATTGTAGGGCTGCTGGAGCGACCCCATACCCCAACTGAACAAACAGAAACAGCGCTAGGGGAGTTTTCCCCAGCGCATCCGTCTTTGGTAGTACGATGAGACAATGATTTGCACGTATACTGTGCGAATTATGAGAAAAAAGATTATAGTACGCTGCTGGATTTTTGTCAACCAACCGCACACTTTCAGATCAAATGCGACTCCAAAGATAGAGGGGGACGCATGGGTGAGAAAGCCATGCTGGGTCGGACAAAATG
>Ga0075421_100011531_pt1 | contig 10948 bp, 11 predicted proteins | sample SoiMetdeltSBSDD5_FD_75292 | JGI IMG/M metagenome (GOLD analysis project Ga0075421, IMG submission 75292) | Bulk soil microbial communities from a Populus tree surrounding site in Tennessee, USA - Soil MetaG P. deltoides SBSDD5 | ecosystem: Environmental > Terrestrial > Soil > Tree plantation...
AATGGCGGCAAAGCGGCGGTCATGGGCTTTTGCATGGGCGGTGCGCTGACCATTATCGCCTCTGTCAAGCTCCCAGGTCTCGATGCCGGTGTTTGCTTTTATGGCATTCCGCCCACTGAGGTTGCTGATCCCGCCCGCATTGCCGTACCACTCCAATGTCATTTTGCCAACCAGGACGATTGGTGTACCCCTGCGGCAGTCGATGCCTTTGACAACGCGGCCAAACAGGCTGGTATGAACTATGAACTGTTTCGTTATGAGGCCCAGCACGGCTTTTTCAACGAGCAACGCCCCGAGGTGCACGATGCTGATGCCAGCAAGCTCGCCTGGGAACGCATGCTCGGCTTTTTGAATACGCACCTGTAAACGGGCAGTGTACGATGGAGGTATGGAAATTATCCCCCTGCTGGAGTAACCTATCCCTTTCTTGGTTACCGATTTAAGCCGGGACACCCTGCTCTCTCAATGATTTGCCGCGAGTGCCTGACGACGTTGCCTTGGCAGCGGCAACTCGTCGATCTGTGACAACATGCTCTCAAAGAGATCGGGAAACGACCGTCTAAAAAACCGCGACGCCGGTGTCATCTCGCCCGCAGCCCGACAATTGAAGTTATGCAGCACCGTCCACACTTGGTAGCGACGCCGGGGCAGGCCGCGATGGTTGTGCTGCATCTGCGAGAGATAGCCATTTGGCTTTCCGGGATAAACGGAGAAATTTTTTACGCTAGACAATATCACGTTGTCAGATAAACACTTGTGAGCGTTTTCAGAAGAGTATCCGATCGTTTTTTGAGACTATTTGATGAGTTTGAAAAAATCGTTTTGGAGACGAAGCGCATCCAAATGTCTATAAAACGGTATTTTAAAAATTTAATGGATTGTGATGTCAATTTAACGGTCGTTTTATAGACAGTTTGATTCCTAAATTCAAGGCTCAATCCGAACATGGCTATAATGGGAAGTTATAGCCAATCTAAACACGGCCAGAAAGGGCAAGAGTGAAGCCGTGTTGAAGAGAATCTGCTTGGAGACAGCTCACCCTGCGCCCCCTAATCTGCGTGGAGGCCTTCGGCGGAGGCAGAGTCATGCCACACCGGCTTCAGGGGCGTTCAGCAGCGTGGGCTTGATAATAGGCGACGAGCTGGGGCGCCAGGCTCGTCCAGGTCTGGGGATCGGTAAATTCGATCAGATCATGATAGATCCCCTGCCCCCTTTGAGCCGCTCGCTGTATTGCGGCAACTGGGCCAGGAGGGTCCCATCCTGCTCCAGGATTTTGCAGTCGTGGATGATGAGACCACTTTCCAACTGGACTCTGATGGTGGCTTTGAGCATGCCCTGATTCACGGCTCGCAGGTTGAAGACGGTGACCTCCTCCATGGGGTTCTCCTAAGCGATGCTCTGACGCGCTTCCGTGTGCTGATCATGGTGCCTACACCACCAAGCATAGGTCACCCCCTGGCACTAGGACAAGGCGTTCAATGTGCCGATCGAGGGCCGGTGTGGGAATGGACAGACACGGGTCACCAGCTCACTGCCACACCGACAAAAGTTCACAACCGGTTGGCGTGCCTCAAGGACGGTTCATTCAGCCTGATCACCAGTTAACAATTTACCGTCATGCTCTAGGCACGGCCTTCGGTCGTGGCCGTCTGTGCCTGTTCTTGGCCTGTCTCACTCGACGCCTGGGACGCTGCGGCACTTGGGGCACTACTTTGAATCTCTATCTGACGGCCTCGCGCCTGTTGCGGTGGCGCGGGGACCGAGATCTCCAGGACACCGTCTTTAAAGTTGGCCGTCGCCTGATCAGCATTGACCCCTTCGGGTAACGGCAACTGCCGGCGGAATCTGCCGTAGGTGCGCTCGCAGTGCAAGATGCCCTCTTGTTCTGTTTCGTGCTCAGAGCGCGGCTCGCCTTCAATCGTCAGGGTATCCTCGCTGACCTCCACCCATACGTCGTCCTTGGTTAAGCCTGGCAAGTCGACCCGGACAATGAGATTGCCCTCGCGCTCTAGTACTTCCACAGGCGGCGACAAAACGCCACTGCCCACGGCAGCCATGCCTGGCCCGCCGCGTCCCATGCCGAGTTGAGTAAAATAGTGATCCATCTCCTCGCTCAAGCGCCGCATCAGGGCAAAAGGCGACATCCGGGCCATGTTGAAGGGGTCCATGGTGGACGTCCTCCCCGCCCTGAAGGACGGGCCTCCACCGTCGTGTTCCCCTCGCCCATTGAGGGCTCGGGAAGCACCTAGGTTTGATTGGTCGCTTGGGCATCGAGCCCGGCGCGCCCAACACCTATCCATCCCCGCCGTGAACGACGGGGCCTCCCGGCGTTTTTTGGTGAACATCGACGGCAGGCTTGCGCCGCGCCGTGCTAGAGCGCCCGCTTTTCCCCGCCACGGCCCCGCCGCGCCTGGGAGGTCTGCCCCGGGGACCACGGGGGCTGTCCTTCCCATTGTCCTGATCTTTGCTGCTGGCTCTCTTCAGCCATACTTGTGTCTCCGTTCGTGTTGATACACTTCAACTTGGCGTAGTCGCTGGTATCGCCAGGCCACTCAAGCACCCGCTCACCAACGCCGCACGCTGACTCGTGACACGATTGAGCTCGTTATACACCTCTTGCACATGTTCCTGCGCTTGTCCTTGTAAGGAGCAATGTTCATGTCGGTTGTGCCGGCGCAACACGCTTGCCAGAGGATCGAATCAGACCGAAAAGAAGTTGGGGGGCGATCGCGACCCAGCCGAGAGTGGTCAGCAGGCGCACCGCAATCACGGAATCTGGGGTCGCAACTCTCAGCCAGGTCGCGGTAAAGGAAGACCGTAAAGATTTGTCAATCTTATAAAGACCTTTCGCCCGTTACGCCTGCAACCCCAGATTCCCTATAATCCGAGTAAATCAAAGTTGGTAGTCAAAGCTGCTACTATAGATTTTCACTACGCTGCGATGAGAACCCCTTTGCTGTGAAAGGACTGCACCATGTCGCAACCGCCTCAAGCCCACATCCTCAAACCTGACGAAGGCTTTTTTGCCAAAATTCAGTATCACCGAAACATTCCGCGTGACGTGATGCTGGAATTGGTTGATCTGGCGATCGAAATTGCTCGTGAGGGTCGTGAAGGACGCAGGATCGGAACGCTGTTTGTGATCGGTGATGAAGACGAGGTCTACAAGTACAGCCGATGTTTGATTCTTGACCCACTGCTGGGGCACCCGAAGGCGCAAAAAAAGCTGACCAACCCGAATCTACGCGAAACGGTAAAGGAACTGGCCCAGCTCGATGGGGGCTTTATCGTTTCCGCAGATGGATATGTACTTTCGGCCGCGCGATACTTCAATGTGGCCTCGCTCGATTTCGATCTCCTTCTTGGTCTGGGCACACGTCATATCGCGGCAGCGTCCATTAGCCAACAGACAGACGCCTTGGCCGTGGTCGTCTCCGAAAGCTCTATTGTACGGCTATTTAGTCGCTGGCGCGAAATTAAACAACTGTAAAAAGATAACTTAGAGATGACGGCGGGGATCAAGTAAGGCGACTCAGAGGCTACAAGGACCGATTTGACCCACTGTTTATCCATAAGCCTTGTATTTTCAGGCTCGAATTTCGCGCCAGCGACTATTTAACCATGGGGAGCTCACGGCCGAAATCCTGCCCGAAATGTGGTTGATGAGTCGTTTTAGTTCGTATGTAGCGCATCCCAAGAAGACTGACTATCCTCACGAACATGTTACCGTTTTTGCCAGTGAGGACGACGATTCAGAATCTAATTAAGTCTTATCTTCAATACTTCGGACAGTTTTGAGTGAGGAGTAGCCACTTGCATTTGTCTTTCCCGGCAACATCCGTTTCCATTGCTAGGGTAACGCCTAGATCGTCGTGTTGAACAACCGTTTGCACCCGCGCTTGAGAGGCTTGTGATGGCGCGGGTGCTCTTTCGTATTTCGGCATCAGACCTGTCATGAAGACTCCCCACAGCAGGCCGTGGGATATCAAACGGCAAACCAGCAGAGCCTTCACCTGACGTCTCGTTGCACGCAACGTTGCGTGCAACTTTCGCAACGTTGCGCTCCCGTCAAAGCATCGTCCATAAAGTACTCGTATTCTCCATAAGTGTTTATGAAATGGCAATATATAAAATCGGTCTAGTTTGGAAAGATTGTCTGCCAAATTGGCACGCTGTTTGCCGCAATAAAATGATAGAGAAGGCGCTCAAGGTAGGTGCTCTTAGACCAATCACCCTAACTTTGACATAGAAGGAGGAGGCTATGGCAACTGCGTGGAATCCGATGGAAGTTCTGCGTCGTGACATTGATCGCGCCTTTCAGAATGCTGGCTTCTCGAACGGTTTCCCTTTTCGCACGGCTTTTTTACCCGGATGGGCGGCCAGGCGCTATCCCCTGATCAACCTGACTCAGGATCGTGACCATGTCTATATCGAGGCCTTGGCGCCCGGTCTAGACCCCAACTCGATTGATCTGTCGGTGGTGCGCAATGTCCTGACCCTCTCGGGTGAAAAACGGCATCATCCGGAAGACATCAAACTGGAAGCCTTCCACCGCCACGAGCGGGCCGCGGGCAAGTTTATCCGCACCATCGAGTTGCCCGTTGAAGTCGACGCCGATCAGGTCAAAGCCGAGTACAAGCACGGCATCTTAATGGTGACGTTGCCCATCGCGGAGGCCACCAAACCAAAACAAATCAGTGTTCAGGTTGGCTGACCGGCTAACGTCATCAGGTATCGCGAGGAAAAGGATGAAGGAGTGAACCTATGGCAGAGAAAACCGTTGATACCCCAACCACTCAGGAGAGCCAGGCAGTCGCCACCCGGCCAGAAGGGACGCGGACGCCTGAGCGCTATGTCACCCCGCCGGTGGACATCTACGAGATGCCCGATGGGCTCGTGCTCACGGCCGACGTGCCGGGCGTCACGCACGAGCACCTAGATGTGCGGGTGGACCGTCACATGCTGACCATTCAGGCCCAGGCGGACCACATGCCTGCGGCTGAACCCACTTACCGCGAGTATGAACTGGTGAACTACTTTCGGCAGTTCGAACTGAGTGAGGAGGTGGATGCGGAGAAGATTAGCGCGGACCTGAAGCATGGCGTCTTGACCCTCAAGCTACCCAAGACGGAAAAAGCCAAACCGCGCAAGATCGAGGTGGCAGCTAGTTCATAAACCGTACCCAACGGAGCAGGGACACCGTTTTGTCCCTGCGCCATGGCACGGAGGGTGCATGTATGAACCAGGGGACTCACTGGCTTCCAGAGCGTTGGCGGCAAAGCCTCGCCGACTTACGCAACGACATCTATGAGATTGCCGAGCGCTGGCTATCTAGGCGGCGTGGCCGCGAAGCCACTTCCAATGGCCAGCTTCCCGTTCGCTATCAGAAGCAGATGGACGCCGTGGATGAGGGCGGGTTGATGTCGCGGCCGTGGGTTAGCAGCCCGGCGATCGATCTCGATGAGACCGAGGACGAGATCGTGGTCGCAACGGACTTGCCAGGGCTTGACCCAAATGACTTCAGCGTCGAGATCAGCGGCGCGCGCTTGGTTATCCGAGGCGAGAAAAAGCACGAGATGCGCCGTGAGGCACACGGCTTTCGCTATCAAGAGCGGGGCTACGGCGCTTTTGCCCGAGCCATTCCGTTACCGTATGAAGTCGATGCGGATAAGGCGCAAGCCAACTACAACCGCGGCGTCTTGCGGATTACTCTGCCCAAGACAGAACGCGCCAAAGCCAAGCGAGTCAAGATTCAGAACCACGCGTAAAGAGGAGTTGATGAGAGGAGCCAAACGATGAACAGCTCGAGACACCCCGATCGAGCCCATCGGTTGAATACATGCCTGGCGCTGGCTATTGCCCTGGCTGTCGCTCTGGCAATGCCAGGGCCTTGGGCTCCAGCGCAAGCGTCGAGCGAGGCGCGTTCTGCTCTGCGCCATCTCTCCCAGGCCTTTACCCAGGTGGCCCAGAAAGCCATGCCGGCGGTGGTCTTTATTCAGGTTGAAAGGCGTGTCGAAAGCGAGCTCAGTCCGTTTGACTACAACAATCCGTTCGATCTGTTTGGCAAGGATTTTTTTGAGCGGTTTTTTGGGCAACGCTTTCCTGAGTACCAGCGGCCTCGCGAGTACCGGCAACAAGGGCAGGGTTCGGGTTTCATTGTGTCTAAAGACGGCTACATCCTCACCAATCACCACGTGGTGGGTGAAGCCGACCGTATCACCGTCACCTTGGCCGACAACCGGGAGTTCGAAGCCAAATTGATTGGCGCTGACGCCAAGTCGGATGTGGCTGTAGTCAAAATCAAAGGCGATGACTTTCCCGTGTTGCCCATTGGTGACTCTGATCGCTTGGCAGTTGGCGAATGGGTTATCGCCATTGGCAACCCCTTTGGCTTAACCCATACAGTGACGGTTGGCGTGGTAAGCGCCAAGGGTCGCAGCCGCATGGGCATCACTGACTACGAAGACTTTATTCAGACCGATGCGGCGATCAATCCAGGCAACTCCGGCGGGCCCCTGCTCAATCTGGACGGCGAAGTGGTTGGGATTAATACCGCCATTTTTTCGCGCAGCGGCGGCTATATGGGAATTGGCTTCGCCATTCCGATCCAAATGGCCACCCATATTCAGAATCAGCTCATTAACACCGGCAAAGTCACTCGGGGCTATCTCGGGGCCAACATTCAAGACCTCACCCAGAACCTGGCCCAATCCTTGAGTCTGGACAAAACCAATGGGGTGCTGGTGGCGAGCGTAGCGCCAGGGACGCCAGCAGAAGAGGCGGGTCTTAAAAGCGGCGATGTGATTGTCAAGTTTGACGGAACTGCCGTGACAGACACCAGTCAGCTTCGCAATCTCGTGGCTCGCACTCCGGTTGGTAGCGAGGTCACCATCGAGGTCATCCGCGACACCAAGTCCCGAGCGTTCACAGTCAAGATTGGCGAACTGCCGGACAAGGGGTCAGGGAGCGCCGAGGACGCTGACGTGCTTGAGCAGTTAGGCTTCACGGTACAAGACCTGACGGAGGAGTTGGCCTACCAGCTTGGCTACGAAGGTCAAGAAGGGGTAATCGTGGCTGATGTGGAGCCAGGTAGTCAGGCGGAGTGGGCCGGCCTGAGCCCGGGTACACTGATCCGTCAGGTTAACCGTCAAACGGTGCAAAACACGGCGGAATTCATGCAGGCGTTAAAGGCCTCAGAACAATCGAACCGCGTGTTGCTGTTAGTGCAAGATCGCCGCGGCACACGCTTTGTCGCTCTCGATCTGAATTAAGCAGGTGGAGGGATTGACCATGAATCGCATCAAAAGTGTCATGCTTTTAGCCACGTTAACGGCGCTGGTCCTGTGGGCCGGACAGGCCCTGGGCGGACGCAGCGGCTTCATGGTGGCGCTCTTGCTCGCGGCAGCGATGAACCTCGGGGCCTACTGGTGGTCCGATAAACTGATTCTGCGCATGTACGGCGCCCAAGAGATCACTCCGGCTGAGGCGCCGATGTTGTGGGGCATCGTACGCGGTCTGGCAACCCGGGCGCAGCTACCCATGCCGAGAGTTTACATCATCCCCGAAGAAGCGCCCAACGCCTTTGCCACGGGGCGTAGCCCCCAGCATGCGGCCGTGGCGGTGACAGCTGGACTCCTGCGCCTACTGGACCGGGAGGAGCTCGAAGGGGTGCTGGCGCACGAGCTGTCGCACATCCGCCACCGCGATACGCTCATCATGACCATTGCCGCGTCCCTTGCTGGCGCGTTGAGCATGATGGCTGACATGGCAATGTGGGGGGCACTGTTTGGGGTTGGCAGTGCCAACGATGATGAAGACAGGCATCCTCTGGCGGGTCTTGTGGGCATCATCGTGGCGCCCATTGCTGCCTCGCTGGTGCAACTGGCGATCTCGCGCTCCCAAGAGTTCTGGGCCGATGAAATGGGCGCGCGTCTAACCCACAACCCATTGGCGCTTGCTCGGGCTCTACGCAAACTTGAGACCTGGCGGCACGCCGTGCCCATGACCGCCGGGTCGCCCGCTACGGCGCACTTATTTATCGTCAACCCCTTCACAGAGGGTGGTCTGGCCAGCTGGTTCAGCACCCATCCCTCTACAGAGGCTCGGGTGGCACGTCTGGAGGCCATAGCCTCTGACTACAAGCGCGTCAGCCGTCTCCGGGTGGCGTAACGCTAGAGTCGTGAACCTGGCATGCCATGGCTTGCATACCTGAGCCATGGCTAAACAGGAGGACGTGGATGCGCAAAGGCGCGGCTTTTTCGGTGCTCTTGCTCACCGGGATGGTCGGCTCTCAGGTGCTACCCGACCTCATGGGCTAGCTGTATACCGAGGTTCGCTATGGCATTCAAGTCCTGACTATGGTGGCCTTAGCCTTCATCATGATTCATGTGGGCTATGAATTCAAAATCGACAAAGCGAAGTGGCGGCAATACGGCTGGGACTACATCATTGCCATGACCGCGGCGGCGTTTCCCTGGATTCTGGTCTGCCTGTATTTTGTCGACATCATGCAGCCGATGCCGAGCTAGGCACGATTGCCCTACACGTGCTGGGGATTACCGTACTGACCAATCTCGGCAAGATATTTCCGCTGTTTTGCTACCGGCAAGGAGCCTCCTGGCGCGAGCGCCTGGCGCTCACGATTGGGTTGTGGCCACGGGGCGAAGTCGGGGCCGGTATTTTAACTCTGCTCTGGGCTATGGTCTCGGCGGACCCATGATGATTGTGGCGATGCTGAGTTTGGCGCTCAACATGGTCTTGACCGGGGCGTTCATTTGGCTGGTGAAACGGCTAATGTGGTATGTGCTGGCGATGCCACTGATGGCACTGCCTTTGCATGTCGCACGCGGCACACAAGTGCATCAGAAAGGTTAGAACCCATACTCATCTATGCGTATCTGTGTCGAAGGAGGAATGGATTATGGCTAAAGCAGTTGGCATTGATCTAGGTACCACCAATTCCGCCATTGCCTGTATGGAAGGCGATCACCCGGAAGTCATTGTCAATGCCGAAGGTGGCCGCACGACACCATCGGTCGTCGCTTTTATACCGGACGGCGAGCGGCTGGTGGGACAAATTGCCAAGCGTCAGGCCGTCTTGCATCCCAAATCAACCATTTATTCGGCCAAACGCTTTATTGGCCGCAAGTGGAATGAGGTGCAAAACGAGATCAAAACCGTCCCCTATACCGTGGTGAAAGGTCCGAATGAGGCGGTTCGCTTCGACGTCAATGGCAAGCATATGGCGCCCGAAGAAATCTCGGCCCAGGTGTTGCGCAAACTCGTCGACGACGCTTCGAAGTACCTGGGCGAGAAGGTTACCGAGGCGGTCATTACCGTGCCGGCGTATTTCAACGACGCGCAGCGCCAGGCGACCAAAGACGCCGGGACCATTGCCGGGCTCAACGTCTTGCGCATTATCAACGAGCCCACGGCAGCAGCGTTGGCCTACGGCATGGACAAAAAAGGCTCCCAGACCATCATGGTCTTCGACCTGGGTGGCGGCACCTTTGATGTCTCCATTCTCGATGTGGGTGAGGGCATGTGCGAGGTGCGAGCCACCAGTGGCGATACGCACCTGGGCGGTGACGACTTTGATAAGCGCATCGTCGACTGGTTGGCGGACGAATTCAAAAAGGATCAGGGCATTGACCTGCGGGGCGATGTGCAGGCCTTACAGCGCCTCTATGAAGCGGCGGAAAAGGCCAAGTGCGAGCTTTCCAGTGCGGCGCAGACGCAGATCAACCTGCCTTTTATTACCGCCGATGCCAGCGGCCCCAAGCACCTGAACGTGGCGCTGACGCGCGCCGCGTTTGACGCCATGACCCACGAGCTTGTGGAGCGCTGTATGCAGCCGGTCAAGCAAGCTCTGGAAGATGCCAAGCTCTCGGCTAGTGACATCGACGAGGTCATCCTGGTCGGCGGCTCGACGCGTATTCCGGCCGTTCAAGCGCTGGTGAAAAAGCTGACGGGCGGCAAAGAGCCCAACATGACAGTTAATCCCGATGAGGTTGTGGCCCTGGGGGCGGCGGTGCAAGCCGGTATCATTAAAGGCGAAGTCACTGACGTCCTCTTGCTCGACGTGACGCCGCTGTCCCTAGGCGTTGAAACCATGGGCGGTGTCATGACCAAACTCATCGAGCGCAACACCACCATTCCGGCGCGGCGCACGGAGACGTTTTCCACTGCCGAAGACAACCAGACGGCCGTGGACATCGTCGTCTTGCAAGGCGAGCGCGAGATAGCTCAAGACAACCGCACCTTGGGCCGCTTCCGTCTGGACGGCATCCGACAGGCGCCCCGTGGCATGCCGCAGGTCGAGGTGACGTTTGATATCGACGCCAATGGTATCCTCAACGTCTCGGCCAAGGACAAGGATACGGGCAAAGAGCAAAACATCACGATCAGCGGCAGCACCAGCCTGGAGAAGGGCGAGATTGACCGCATGATTCGGGATGCAGAAACCCATGCGGCGGAAGACAAGAGCCGTCGTGAAACGGTTGATCTGCGCAACCACGTCGATAGCTTGGCCTACCGGGTGGAGCGGATGCTGAGTGACATGGGTGATCGCGTACCCCTCCATGCCAAGGCGCGCGCTGAGCAGATGGTGGCCGACGCCCACTCAGCACTGAACAACAATGCCGCCACCGATTTCCTGCGGACGCTGGCGAGCGACCTCGAACAGATGGCGCACAGCCTGAACGTCTCGGCCTCGCAACCGACGGGGGCTCAGACGGGTACTGGCGCGCCTCGTGCCGATAGCGGCGCCGACGACGTGGTCGATGCCGAGTATACCGAGCGCTCCTAAAGAGCTGGGTGTGCTCTGGGACTTCGGTATCGGACGTGGGGTCTAAGCTCGACTTTATCCAATTACGCGGCATAGGTCATCGCGTCCATAAAGCGTTCGAAGAAAACCCGAGGGATTTGAATCATGTCGGTTTCCTGTGGC
>Ga0075421_100011532_pt1 | contig 10948 bp, 7 predicted proteins | sample SoiMetdeltSBSDD5_FD_75292 | JGI IMG/M metagenome (GOLD analysis project Ga0075421, IMG submission 75292) | Bulk soil microbial communities from a Populus tree surrounding site in Tennessee, USA - Soil MetaG P. deltoides SBSDD5 | ecosystem: Environmental > Terrestrial > Soil > Tree plantation...
ACAGCGCGCCATCGCACTGGCCGAGATCGCCGGCGCCCCGCTCTACATCGTGCACATGACCGCGGCCGAAGCCGCAGATGCGGTGGCCCACGCGCGCGCGCGCGGCTTGCCGGTCTTCGGCGAAACCTGCCCGCAGTATCTCTTCCTCGACCAGGAGCGCTACAACGAGCCGGACTTCGGCGGCGCCAAGTACGTCATGTCGCCGCCGCTCCGGCCGCGCGCGCACGGCGAACGCCTGTGGCGCGCCTTGCAGACCGACCAGCTCTCCGTCGTCGCCACCGACCACTGTCCGTTCTGCATGAAGGAGCAGAAGGAGCTCGGCAAGGACAACTTCGCCAAGATTCCGAACGGCGCCCCCGGTGTCGAAAACCGCATGCAGCTGCTCTACCACGGCGGCGTCGCCGAACAGCGCTTCGACCTGCATCGCTTCGTGTCCATCACCGCCACCGCGCCGGCCAAGATCTTCGGCCTGTTCCCGCGCAAGGGCACGATCGCGCCGGGCTCCGACGCCGACATCGTCCTCTTCGACCCGAGCGGCGAACACCGCATCAGCGTGCGCACGCAGCACATGAATTGCGACTACAACCCGTACGAAGGCATGACGGTGCGCGGCAAGATCGTCAAAGTGTTCTCGCGCGGCGAGCTGATCGTCGATGGCGACACCTGGAAGGGCCGCGCCGGCCGCGGCCAGTTCGTCCCCTGCGGTCTGTTCGGAGCCGCATGACCGCTGCTCTGACTCGAAGCTGCCTCGTCTCGCTCTGGCTCATCGCGCTCGCGAGCGCCGCTTCGGCGCAAACCACCGAATTCGTCGCCACACGCGCGCAAGTGCGCGATGCCTGGCTCGCCGCCGACGCCGTCGCTTTTGGCGACTACACCGGTGTCGACTCCAGCTTGGGACCCAGCTACCACACGGCGGCCGTTCGCGAGTCCTGGATGGGACAAGTGCCGAGCGGACGCCTGGTGTTCAAGGCCCCGCGCGGCATCGAGGTCGAGCCCGGCACGCAGGTCCTTCTGATGTTGTGGGATCGCTTGAACGCGGCGACGGATTCCTACATCGAGACCGCACGCCAGCGCTACGGCGAAGACGTCTGGACACGCATCGGCTCGGACTCGATCACCACGTACCTGCTGCCCTTCGCGCAATACGCGCTGCCGTTCCACGACAACAAGATCAAGCTGCGCAGCGGCAGCATGTTCCCGGAGGAGGTCAAGCGCGGCGACTTGCAGCGCGAGATGCGCGAGCTCGAATACACTTTGCTGCCGCCGCAGCTGTATCGGCGAAGCGATCTGGTGGTGCACGCGCGCGTCCAGTTCGTGGACCGGCGCAATCGTGTGATCGAAGGCGTACCGGTCGAGCTGCGCATCTACGTCGAATTCGAACCCATTGAAATCATCAAGGGCTCCCAGCCCGACAGCTTGAAGCTCGCGTACAGCTCATTCCCGCGCTCGCCGCGTTTCGAGCGCGACGAACAAGTGATCCTCTTCCTGAGCCGCGCCGACCAGGACTTCATCCTCGAGCCGGGCAAACGCGCCGTCTTTCACGTGCGCGATGGCACGGTGGGCGAAACCGGCCAGCCGCTGCGCACGTTCATCCAGTCTCTGCACGCCGAAAAGCGCTGAGCGCCAGTCCTTGCGGCGCGTCCTTGACCCTTCCTCGGGCAAGGCCTTAAGGTAGATTGTGGGTCCTTCACGGAGCCCAAGCTCGCCTCGAATCGGCTCCGTCGCATGCGACGTTTCCCCGAGTTGCACTCCGAGGAGAGCATGGCCACGAACCAGATCGTCTCGAAGCAGCCTGTCGAGCGCCTGAAGCGCGTCGTCGTCCGATTCGCCGGCGACTCCGGCGACGGCATGCAGATCACCGGCGACCGCTTCACCGCGACCGCCGCGGCTATCGGCAATGATCTCAGCACTTTACCGGACTTTCCGGCCGAGATCCGAGCGCCCGCAGGGACGCTGCCCGGCGTAAGCGCCTTCCAGATCCACTTCAGCAGCGAGGACATCATCACGCCGGGGGACGAGCCGGACGTCCTGGTGGCCATGAACCCGGCAGCGCTCAAAGTCAACGTGCGCGATCTCAAACCCAACGGCTGGCTGATCGTGAACCTGGATTCCTTCGCGCCGAAGGACTTGGAGAAGGCCGGCTACGCCACGAACCCGCTGGAAGATCGCAGCCTCGACGCCTATCGGGTGCTCCCCATCGCCATCACCAAGCTGACCAAGGAAGCGCTCAAGGACGTCAAAATCACCCAGAAGGAAAAGGATCGCTGCAAGAACTTCTTCGCCCTCGGGCTCATGTACTACCTGTACAACCGCTCGATGGACAACACCATCCTGTGGCTGAAGACCAAGTTCAAGAACAAGCCGGAGTTCATCGAGGCCAATACGTTGGCGCTCAAAGCGGGCTACGCGCTCGGGGATGCGACCGAGATCTTCCAGGTCACTTACGAAGTGCCACCCGCACAATTGGCGCCCGGCAAGTACCGCAACATCAACGGCAACAGCGCGCTCGCCATCGGTTTCGTGGCGGCGGCGCAGAAGGCGGGCCTGCGGCTCTTCCTCGGCAGCTATCCCATCACGCCGGCGAGCGACGTGCTGCACGAGCTCTCCGGTTACAAGAATTACAATGTGATCACGTTCCAGGCCGAAGACGAGATCGCCGCCGTCGGTGCCGCGCTCGGCGCCTCCTTCACCGGTGCATTGGGCCTCACGACCACCAGCGGGCCTGGGCTCGCGCTCAAGAGCGAGACCATCGGCCTCGCGGTGATGGCCGAGCTGCCGCTCGTCGTCGTCGACATCCAACGCGCCGGTCCATCGACCGGCATGCCGACCAAGACCGAGCAAGCCGACCTCCTGCAGGCGATCTTCGGCCGGCACGGCGAGTCTCCGGTGGTGGTGCTGGCGCCGCAGACACCATCCGACTGCTTCGCCATGGCCTTCGAAGCCGCTCGGTTGGCCATCACTCATATGCTGCCGGTCATCCTGCTCTCGGACGGGTATCTCGCCAACGGCAGCGAGCCATGGCTGCTGCCGAACGCCGCGGATCTTCCCGCCATCGTTCCCGGCTTCCGCACCGACCCCGAGGGCTTCGAGCCCTACATGCGCGATCCCAAGACGCTCGCCCGCCCCTGGGTGCGGCCGGGCACACCCGGGATGCAGCACCGGATCGGCGGCTTGGAGAAGGAAGATGGCTCGGGCAACGTGAGCTACGATCCGGAGAACCACGAACACATGGTGCACGTGCGCGCCGAGAAGGTCGCGCGCATCGCCGACGACATCCCCACGATCGAAGTGCGGGGGCCGCAATCGGGCGAGATGCTGGTGCTCGGCTGGGGGAGCACGTTCGGCGCCATCTCGAGCGCGGTCACGGATTTGGCGGCGAAGGGCATCGTCGTGAGCCAGGCCCACGTGCGATACCTGAACCCGCTGCCCAAGAACCTCGGCGAGGTCCTGCGCCGCTTTCGTCGCGTCCTCGTCCCCGAGATGAACTCCGGGCAATTGGCGATGATCCTGCGCGCGCGCTACCTGATCGACATCGTGTCGTACAGCAAGGTCCAGGGCCAGCCGTTCAAACGCCGCGAGATCATGGCTCGCATCGAAAAAGAGCTGGGGGTCGGAAGATGACACTCGACGACAACGGCCAGGACACCGCCGCCGGCACCGCCACCGTGCAGCTCACTCGCAAGGACATGGAATCGGACCAGGAAGTGCGCTGGTGCCCGGGTTGCGGCGACTACGCCATCTTGAAATCGTTCCAGCAGGTGTTCGCCAAGCTTGGAATCCCGCGCGAGCAGTTCGTCGTCGTCTCCGGCATCGGCTGCTCGAGCCGGTTACCGTACTACGTCAACACCTACGGCTTCCACACGATTCACGGGCGCGCGCCCGCCATCGCCACCGGCGTCAAGGTGGCGAACCCGGAATTGTCGGTGTGGATCGGCACGGGCGATGGCGATGGTCTCTCGATCGGCGGCAATCATCTCATCCATGTCTTGCGCCGGAACGTCGACGTCAAGATCGTGCTGTTCAACAACCGCATCTATGGTCTCACCAAGGGCCAGTATTCGCCGACCTCGGAGCAGGGCAAGAAGACCAAATCGACGCCCTTCGGCTCGGTCGAGCAGCCGTTCAACCCGCTGTCGGTCGCGATCGGCGCCGAAGCGACGTTCGTCGCCCGCACCGTCGACGTCTACGGCCAGCACTTGATGCGCATCCTCGAAGCCGCAGCCGCCCACCGCGGCGCCGCCTTCGTCGAGGTCTACCAGAATTGCAACATCTTCAACGACGGCGCCTTCGACTTCATGCGCGGCAAGGAAGTGCGCGACGAGAACACACTCGAGCTCGAGCACGGCAAGCCCATCCTCTTCGGATCCAAGCTGGAGAAGGGCCTGCGGCTGCGCGGCGCCGGTGTCGAGGTCGTGCAGGTCGCAGACGTCGGCATCGACCAGATCCTGGTGCACGACGCCGAGGCGGACGACCCAACCTTGGCGTTCCTGCTGTCCCGCCTGGGCCCGCCGGATTTGCCGACGCCGATCGGCATCCTGCGCAGCGTCCAGCACCCGATCTTCGACCGCGACGTTCACGAGCAAGTGAACGAGGTCACCGCGCGCAAAGGCGTCGGTGACCTGGACGCGCTGATTCACAGCGGCGACACCTGGACGGTTTGAGCCGCGGGGCGTTCGCGCAATTCCATCACGCACGCGGAGATTCGATGCGCGCGAGCTACGATGTCGTCGTCATCGGTGGCGGCATCATGGGGCTCGCCATCGCCACGCGCTTGCGCCGTCTGGGCGCCGGCTCGGTGGCGCTGCTCGAACGCCGCTTCCTCGGCGCCGGCGAAAGCGGCAAGTCGGGCGCCATCCTGCGCCAGCACTACTCGCACGCCGTCACCATCCGCATGGCGCGCGACAGCCTGCGCGAGTTCGCCGACTTCGAGCGAGAGACTGGCCACGACATCGGCTTCACCCGGAGCGGCATGCTGTTCCTGGTGCCTGTTGGCGAGCGCGCCGGCTTGGAGGCGAACGTCCGCTTGCAGCAGTCCGAAGGTGTCGTCACCTCGGTTCTGGATTCGACCTCGTTGCGCGATCTCGTGCCCGAAGCCGAGATCGAAGGTGTGGTGGCGGCGTGGGAACCCGATGCCGCCTTCGTCGATCCCATTCTGACGCTCGGAGCTTTCGGTGCCGAGGCAACCCGGGCCGGTGTGGAGATCCATCTCGGCTGCGAGGTCCGCGGTCTCCATTGCACCGGATCGCGTGTGCACGGTGTCGAAACGAACGTGGGGCCGATCGCCGCCGGTGTCGTCGTGGCCGCGACCGGCCCGTGGTCGGCGCGTCTTCTGGATGGAATCGGCGCCGCAATGCCGCTCGAAGTTGTGCGGCCGCAGCAGGCCTTCCTGGGCCCTCCCGTGGCTTCCGGCAGCCAGCATCCCATCGTGGCCGACCTGCCGCACGAGGTGTACTACAAGCCCGAGAGTCGCTGGACGCGCGTCGGCAGCATCTCGTACGACCAGGACGAACGCGTGTCCGATCCCGATGCCTACGAGGAAGGCGCCACGGTCGATTTCCTCCAGGACGCGCGTCGTCGAGTGGCCAGGCGCTTCCCGGCCTATGACCAGTCGGTGATCTGGGGAGGAGGCAGCGGGCTCTACACCGTGACACCCGATGCGCATGCCACGATCGGCGCGATCCCAGGCTGGGAGGGCTTCGTTCTCGTCACCGGTTTCAGCGGCCACGGCTTCAAGCTCGCTCCCGTCGTCGGGCAAGGGGTCGCCGAATCGATCGTGTACGGCGCCTGCAAGGCTTTCGACATCGACTTCTTCGACCCCGCGCGGTTTGCAGACTCGCCGAAGATCGCGACCGCGTACCGCTTCAAGATCCTCGGGTGAAATTCACCACCTGTCGCCTGATTCGCACGGCTCATCGCATGTTCAGTCCGCGACACTCCTTTCGAAAACTGTCATGTGGTTAGCGCTAACACGTTGACCCGTCGCGAGTTTTTGCGCTAAAGTGATGCGTCACTCGAAAGCGCGCTCGGACGCACGGTGACCTCTACATCGTGACCCGATTCGCGGCAGCCGCTCGACACCGACGCCACGCTCCCGGAGGTGTGCCGATGCAGCGTTCGCTACGCGCCATTGTGGGCGTACTTGCCTGCACTTGCCTTCTCGCGACTTCCGCTCTGGCTCAGTGCCTGGATGGGACCATCACATCCGCGCTTCAAACCGGCGGACCCTTCGCAGGACTTTTCAAGTACACGTTGACGGTGAATTGGGACCTGCCCCAGGGGTTGAGCAACATTGCCCTGCAGTGCGAGTGGGAATGCGCGGGCATTTGCCAAGGCGGCTGGGCCTTCCAGTCTCCGGCCGGCGCGGGCGATGGCGTCGCCTCCGACGAGGGCACGCCGGGTGAATGCACGGTGCCATTCGCCGGCATGTTCGACTGCCAGGGCACGCCGTCGCAAGGACTCATCGGCCCCACGGTCAAGTGGGATGCGCTCGGTAGTAGCGGCTGCGAACCAGGCCGGACGGGAAGCGCCACCGTGAGCTTCTACGTCGACCTCCCGCCGCACGCGAGCGACGTGCCGGTCATCGTCATCAAAAACGGCCAGCAAGTGTGCACCGAAAGCATCGTCGGCCAATGCCCGTCTTGCCCGGTGAGTGTCAAGGAAAGCGTCTGGGGCGACATCAAGGTTCGATACCGCGACTGAGACCAAGACGCCGAGATTTCGCGAACGGCCGCCGACCTGGCGGCCGTTCTGTTTTGCCGGCGCAGAGTCTGCGGCATTCGGGCTTTCGGGCTTTCGGGCTTTCGGCCGCTTGGCACTGGCGAAGCCATCGGCGTGGCAATCGATGCGATCAAGCGTGCTCGCGACCGAAGCATGCTTCGGCGACCACATCGAGCATGAGATCGCTCTTGTCGGCGGTCTGCAAGCGAGTCGGGAAGAGATCTCTGAGCGGTGCATCGACCTCTGGGGTCAAAACGTTGACGAGACCCGCACCGGGCGATCGCGCCGCAATCTGTTGCAACGCCGCAACCGCTTCCGCCGCGAGCGGCCGGCGCTCCGCCAGCACCACCAACGTCGGCGAATCCGCTGGCCACTCTGCGATCGCATCGGGCGCCGTGCATTGGCTTTGGACCCCGTGCACGGCCAAATGCTGCGACAGTTGCCGCAGGACCTCGTCGTTCGAACCCAAGAGCCAGAGTCGCTTGCCTGCGGTGCGTTTCGCCAGCATTCGCCAACCCGGTGCGTTCTCGAGGCGAAGTGCGCGGCGGCAGATCTCGCGGTAAACCCGTGTATCGTCCTCCGCTTTCGCGGTTCGACTCGCCGCGGGCGTCGGGCGCGAGTTGGCGAGCTTCTCGACCCGTTCCGACGCGGCCATCAGTCGTGCCATCGGCAGCCGGCCCGAATCGAGTGCGGCGCGGATGCCGGCGCGGGCTTCCTCGACGCCCTCCAACGCGAAGCAATAGAGCAGCAGATCACAGCCGGCGAGCAAGGCGCGCACGGCGGCTTCGCCACGGCCGAAAACGCCGGCCACACCTTCCATCTCCATGGCATCGGTGATCGCGACGCCGCGGAATCCAAGCTCGTCGCGCAAGAGATGCGTGGTCACACGCGCCGAGAGCGTCGCCGGCAAATCGCCATCGCCGAGCTCGGGGCACGCGAGGTGCGCCACCATGACCGCCGGCGCAACGCCCAGCAGCCCGCGGAATGGCACGAGCTCGACCCGGTCGAGCCGGTCGCGCCCGTGCGCGAGCACGGGCAGCGCGAGATGCGAGTCCACATCCGTGTCCCCGTGGCCGGGAAAGTGCTTGAGGCACGAGAGCACTCCGGCATCCTCGAGCCCGGCCCGTGCCGCGCCGGCGTAGTCGCGCACGAGATCCGAGGTGTCGCCGAAGGCGCGCACACCGATGACGGGATTGCGCGGGTTGTCGTTGACGTCGCAGACCGGAGAGAAATCCCAATCGATGCCGAGATCGCGCAGTCTCGCGCCGTAGCGGGCGTAGACGCCGCGAACTTCTGCGGGCGATGCGGCCCAAGCGAGGCTCCGTGCGCTCGGCGGCACGGGAAAGAGATGCGACGTCTGGGTGACGAAGCCGCCTTCTTCGTCGGCGGCGATCAGGATCGGTCGATCCCCACCCCATGCACGCAATCGCGCCACCGCGGCGCGCGCCGCCTCGAGATCGCCGGGCAAGTGGCGGCGGAACAGGATGATGCCTGCGGGCTGGAAGTCGTCGAACCAGTCGCGCGAACCTTGGAGCCAATCATCGGGGGGCGCGACCATGAGGATTCGGCCGATGCGTGCATCGACATCCACTCCCTTCCCCTCCCAGATTCAAGGCTCGATCTTGCCCAGCTTCCGCAGGGCATCCTTGGGCAGGAGGCCGGAGGCCGGCAGGCGCTCCAGCACCGTGCGCCAGTTCGGGTCCTGGGCATAGACGCGCGCCAAGAGCGGTTTGGCCTCGTCCACGCGCCCCGCTCCCGCGAGCGTCACCGCGTGCCAGAAGAGCATCTCGGTATTCTCCGGCGCCAGTCGTTCGGCGGCGCCGTACTCGCTGCGCGCACGCTCGAAGTCGTCTTGCTCCATCGCCAAATCGCCGGCGTTCATGTGCGCGTAGGCGCGGTGTAGCTGCAGCAAGCGCGAGAGCTCCTGCACCGGCTCGGGATGGTCGTCGATGCGAAGGTCCACGATGCGGTCTTCCCACGGCCGGCCCGTCGGGTTCGCGCGCACGACCAACAGTGCCGCCGATTGCTTGCCGCGAATGTCTCCGCCTTCGGCCTGCGCTGCCTCGAGCGCCGCCAACATCCGTTGCGCCAGATCGCCGGACGCAGTCCGATACGCCTTCGCCATGGCGCCCCAGACCGTGTCGCGCAGCATCAAGTTGGCTTGGACGGAGAAGCCCGCACCCGTCGCGTGCCCGGCTTCCGCGATGCAGCGCTTGCCGGTGTGAACGGCCACGCGGCCTTGGGCGTCGACGATCGCCACCTGCCGCAGCTCGCGATCCGCATCCGTGGCCAGCAAGCCGCTCAACGTTTCTTCGGCCGACTTCCCGGCGCGCAGCAGCTCGAGGGCCAAGGGCCCGTAACGTACGTCGACGAGCGATTGTGTCGCCACGGCGCCGACGCCGGCTTCGGCCCACGGGACGACGGGTCCGACGGAGAACCAATGGGACTGCACCGCCACACCGATCTCGCCGGTCACGGAATCGCGCGCGACAATGGAATACGTGTGCACCAGTCGGTCGCGGGCAGAGGATGTGGACACCGCGGCCGCGAGCAGCGCGCCGCAAACGGCGAGTCGGGCGGAGGCCTCCGCCATCATGTCAGGATCCGTTCTGGCCGACGGCCTTGGCAGCCGGCGTCTCGCCGTTTTCGCCTGGCTGCACCGCCGGTCGCACCATGGCGAGAGCGTTGGCGAACTCGCCGTCCTGCATCTCGCGCAGGTAGGTGTACCCGCGCAACCCCTGGTCGTAGCGGCTGATGAGAAGCGCCGCCTCCTCGAGCGTCAGGCGTCCCTCGCGCACCGCGTGCTCGGTGGCCTGGCGCATCTTCTCCACCAGATCGTGCTTGCGGAACTCGACGTACCCGAGCACGTCGGTCACGGTGTCGCCTTCGACCACGTGATCGACCCGGTACCCGGTCTCGTCGAGCGACACGTGCACGGTGTTGGTGTCGCCGAACAGATTGTGCAGATCGCCCAGGATCTCCTGGTAGGCGCCGATGAGGAACGTCGCCAGGTAGTAGCGCTCGCCGTTCGCCGGGTGCAGCTCGAGGCAGTTCTTGACGTCACGCAAGTCGATGAACTGGTCCATCTTGCCATCGGAGTCACAGGTGAGATCGGCGATGACGCCGCGCCGCGTCGGGCGCTCGTGCAAGCGATGGATCGGAATCGTCGGGAACAGCTGCTTCACCGCCCAGTGGTCCGGGGCCGATTGAAAGACGGAGAAGTTGCCGTAGTAGGTGTCGGCGAGGCCCTTCTCGAGGCCTTCGAGATCGTCCGGCACGTAGTCCAGCTCGCGGATGATCTTGAGGATCGCCTCGCAGCATCCCCAGAAGAGATGCTCGACTCGCGCGCGACCCTTGAGGTCCAGCAGGCCCACGTTGAAGAGGTTGGTCGCCTCCTCCTTGAGCTGAAGGGCATCGTGGTAGGCCTCCTGGAAATTCTTGCGCGACACCGAGCGCCAGGTCTCGACCAGCTGCTGGATCACCGGATGCTCGTCCTCGTCCACCGCGGGCGGCGCCTGACCGGCGAGCACCTCGTTGACGTCGAGAATGTTGAACACCAGCACCGAGTGGTGCGCCACCAGGGCGCGGCCCGATTCGCTCAGGATGTCCGGATGCGGGATCCCCGCCGTCTCGCAGGCCTCCTGGATGGTCGCCACCACGTCGTTGGCGTATTCCTGCATCGTGTAGTTGGTGGACGAGGGCCAGTTGGTCGACGAGCCGTCGTAATCGACGCCCAGGCCGCCGCCCACGTCCAGGTAGCTGAGCCCGGCGCCCGCCGCGGCCAGCTCGACGTAGATCCGGCACGCCTCCCGCATCGCGTCCTTGATCGCCCGGACCGACGAGATCTGTGACCCGATGTGGAAGTGCAGGAGCTCGAGGCAGTCCAGCATGCCGGACTCGCGCAGCTTCTCGACCAGCATTACCAGCTCGGTCGCGGTGAGCCCGAACTTGGACCGGTCGCCGGTCGACTCCATCCACTTGCCGGCGCCGCGCGTGGTCAGCTTCGCGCGCACGCCGAGCAGCGGAAAAATTCCCAGCTTCTCGGAAGCGCGGAAAACGGTGTCGAGCTCCTCGAGCCGTTCGAGCACGACGATCACCGTCTTGTCGAACTTCTGCGCGACGAGCGCGGTCTCGATGTACTTCTGATCTTTGTAACCGTTGCAGATGATGAGCCCGCCCGTGTCCTGCGTCATCGCGAGCGCGATCAGAAGCTCGGGCTTGCTGCCTGCCT
>Ga0075421_100011535_pt1 | contig 10946 bp, 5 predicted proteins | sample SoiMetdeltSBSDD5_FD_75292 | JGI IMG/M metagenome (GOLD analysis project Ga0075421, IMG submission 75292) | Bulk soil microbial communities from a Populus tree surrounding site in Tennessee, USA - Soil MetaG P. deltoides SBSDD5 | ecosystem: Environmental > Terrestrial > Soil > Tree plantation...
CGGCGAGCAGCACTGCCGGCACGCCGGCGATCGTCATGGGATCGGTTGGCCGCACGCCGTACAGCAGCTGAACCATCAACGGCGTCAGCGCCATCGACGTGATGACACCAACGCCGATGCCAAGGGCAGCAAGCGTCAGCCCCTGACGGACCACGAGCCACAGCACCCTGAGCGGCGGCGCACCGAGCGCCAGCCTGATGCCCATCTCCCGGATGCGCTCGCTGACGACGAGCGCCATCACGCCATAGACGCCGACCGCCGCGAGCGTCAAGGCGAGCACGCCGAAGGCGAGCGCGAGGATGAGAATGAATCGCCGCTCGGCGACGGATGCCGCGCGCACGTCGGTCATGGTGCGCATGTCATAGACCGCGAGATCGTTTTCGAGCGACTTCAGCTCGGCCCGCAGTGACGTGGCGAGGGCGGCAGGATCGCCGTGCGTGCGCACGACGATGAACGGCGCGGTCGGCGGTCCCTGCAGATACCAGATGTAGAACTCGGCGACCGGCTCGGCGTCGAGGCTCGAGTGCCGGAGATCGCCGACCACGCCGATCACCGTGCTCCACGGCGTCTGCGGATTCGAGCCGGCTTTGACGCGCTTGCCTATCGGGTCCTCGTTCGGCCACAGCCGCCGCGCCATCGTCTGGTTGATGACCACGACTGGTGCGCCGGTCGGACCGTCTTCGGCGGAGAACGTGCGGCCGCGCAGGATCGGCATGCCCATGGCGGAGAAATAGTCGTCGACCGCGCGTCGAAACTCCACCTCCGGCATGTCGCTCGCCGACATCCCACGTCCGTCGATCAGGACTCGCGTGTTGACGCTGGTACTGCCGAGCGGCAGCCTGGTCGTGCCGCCGGCGGCGATCACGCCCGGCAGCGTCTTGATGCGCTCGAACATGGTGGCGTAGAACGCGCGCCGCGCGTCGGGGGAATTGCCGATGCGCGACGGCAGCTGTATCTGGAGGGTGAGCAGATGTTCGACGCGGAACCCGGGATCGACGTTGAGCAGCATGACGAAGCTGCGAAGCAGCAGACCGGCGCCGATGGTCAGCACCACCGCGAGCGCGATCTCGCCGACCACCAACGCCGCGCGGAGACGCTGGCGCAGCCCGCCGCCGGCAACGCCGCGCGCCATGTCCTTGAGCATGCCCTGCACGTTGCTGCGGCCGGCGGCAATCGCCGGCGCGACGCCGACGAGGACGCCGGCGACGATCGACACCAGCGCGGTGAACACCACGATCGTCAGGTCCGGGTGCACTTCGTTCACGCGTGGCAATTCGGGCGGGGCGATCGCGATCAAAACGCGCACGCCGATCCACATCAGCCCGACCCCGAGCGCGCCGCCGGCGAGCGCGAGCAGCAGGCTCTCGGTGAGCATCTGCGAGAGCAGCCGGATCCGCCCCGCGCCCAACGCCGCGCGGACCGCCAATTCCTTGTGCCGCGCCACGCTGCGCGCCAGCAGCAGATTCGCGACGTTGACGCAGGCCATCAGCAGCACGAACGCGACCCCTGCCAGCAGTAGCACGAGCGCCGGCCGGACGCGTCCGACCGCTTGATCGTGCAGCGCGACGACGTCGGATCCGAGCCCGCGATTCACGTCGGGATACTGCTGCGCGAGGCGCGCGGTGATGGCGGCGATTTCCTGGCGCGCGTGGTCGACGGTCGCGCCGGCGGCCAGCCGTGCGACGACACACAGGATGTGCACGACGCGATTCGGCGCGCCGTTCTGGGTGAACTGCGGCACAGCGGGGTTGATCGGAATCCACGCATCGGGTTCCTTGGCGCTGGTCGTCCCGGTCGGGCCGAGCATCGATTTCAGCGGGAAGTGAAAGTCGGGCGGCATGACGCCGACGACCAGGCTGGGCTGCTCCTCGATCGTGAGCAGCCGGCCGACGATGGCCGGGTCGGCGCCGAATCGCCGCCGCCAGAAACCGTCGCCCAGGACGACCGCGTGCGGACCGTCCGATGCGACAAACGTCCGCCCGAGCGCGGCGCTGCTCCCCAGTAGTTCGAACATGCCCGGCGTGGTGGCCGAGGCGGTGAACTGTTCGACACCGTCGGTCGTTCTGAGCGTCGGCTGGATCACGAACGACAACATCGGCTCGATCCGTTCCAGCGACCGTGCCGCGGCCTTCACGTCGAAGTAATCCGCCGCCGACAGGGGATATTGCCGCACGCCTTCCCGCGTGTTGTCGCTCCAGACCATGACCAGGCGATCGGGATCCGCAAACGGCAGTGGCTTCAGGAGCACCCCGTGTACGACGCTGAAGATGGCGCTGTTGGCGCCGATGCCGAGGGCGAGCGCGGCGATCGTCAACCCCGTGAACACCGGCGTCCGCGCGAACATCCGCAGCGCGTAGCGCACGTCGGTGGTGAGGGCGTGCCAGGGCATCGGACGTCGCTCCTGCTCGCGCCGCGCGAGCTGTTCGTGGACGGTGGGGAAGAGCAGCCAGTCGCGCGCCGCGGAGACGCGCTCGAGGATCGCGTTGCCCAGGACATCGCACAGCGCCCGCGCGAGGAACGGTCCGCGCCGCCCGCTCGCCACGGCCGCGGCATAGCGCGCGCGAAAAGCCTGCCGCATCGCGCCGCCGTAGCGACGGCGGAACCGTCGAGGGAAGGCGAGCAGCAGCGCCGCGTAAAGGCGCTCGGCCGTCATGCCCTGCCACCCGGCAGCAGCCGCCGTTGACGCGCCGATTCGACCTGCAGTTCCAGCCGCCGCGCTTCGCCGCGGGCGACCGTCAGTCCCTTCGGTGTCAGCCGGTAATAACGGCGGCGTTCGTCGTCATGCTCGAGAGCCGGGCGCTCGTCGAGCTCTTCGATCAAACCGGCTTCGAGCAGGCGGTTCATCGCGCGATAGAGCGATCCGGCATGCAGGCTGACCGCGCCGTCGGTGCGCCGCTCGATGTCCAGCATCACGGCATACCCGTGCTGCTCGCCGCCGGCGAGCGCGAGCAGGATCTCGAAGGAAACCGGGGTCAGCGGCAGAAAGGCGGCAAGGTTGAGTCGATCGGGCATCTCGGTGCCCACAGACTATATGCTCTAAGCACATAGATGCGCAACTGTGGACGAGGCGGCCTCCGCGCGCGCTACGCGCCGGTGAGATACGACCGAACCTGAACGATGATCAACCAGCCGGCGAAGAACCCGTAGAACACGATCGCGAAGTACAGCATCGCCAGCCGCACGCCGCGCACGCGAATCGCCTTCGGCAGGCCGCGTCGATTGAGCTGAATGAGCAGAATCGAGTAGACGAACATCACCATGCCGTTCAGGCAGGCGGCGATGACCAGCAGAATCAGCGGCTGATTGAATCCCGACAGCAGGATCGCCGATCCCGCCGCGATCGTGACCCACGCTACCACGAAGTACAGCCGGCTCTCGGTCCAGCGTGTACTGCGCGGCCAGTAGACGGTCTTCAGTACGTCGGCGACGATGCGCGCGATGTAGTCGATGGTGCCGAGCGCGACTAGAATCATCGACAGCGACCCGAACACCCAGAAGAACGTCCCGAACCATGGCGCGACGACCTGCTTCAAGACCTCGCCTTCGGCCTTGATGAACCCGAGCGTCGCCGAGCCGGCGATGCTCTTGCCGAACACGGTCGAGTAGGCCAGCGTCGAGAACACCGTGATCGAAAAGACGCAGATGAACCAGAACGAGACCAGCTGTTCCTTGTTCGCAACCCGCCACCAGCCCCAGAACCGTCGGATGTTTTCGTCGTTCTGCCGGACCATGAAGCCGGTGGCCGGCGCCGCGACCTCTTCGCCGGTGATCGGCGACACGATGCGCGGGATGTAGATGCCCATGCCGAATCCCTTGTCGCGAATCCAGTTGCTCTGCGCCAGGTTGTTGACGCCGCCCGCGCCGGCAAAGACCAGGCCGCTCAGCACCAGCGACACCGGGATGATGCTCCGGTCCGGAAACCAGCCGATGTGCGTGACCATCGCCGGCAGCTCGGCCCACGCCGACGGGCGGATGGCCGCGACGATCGCGATGGCGAGGAACAGCAGCGTCAGTCCCACCTTGAAGAACTGCGCCTTCTCGAGCGTCTGATACACGACCGGCGAGGCCGTCAAGGCGATGCCCGACGCGACCAGCACGCCAATCGTGATCAGCGGCACGTTGCCGCCGCCAAGCAGGAACGTCAAGATGGTCACGCCGCTCGTGCCCCAGCCCGGCCACATGTTGGGAACGATCGTGAACAGGCAGAACAACAACCCCCACGGCTTCCAGAACCGCACGAAGCCGGCGACCGCCGTCTCGCCTGTCGCGAGCGTGTAGCGCTCGATCTCCATGTTCAGGAAGTACTGCACCGTGACGCTGAGGACGGCTGCCCACAGGAAACCGAGTCCGACCGTCGAGGTCATGAACGGCCAGAGAATGTACTCGCCCGATCCAACGCCTAGGCCGGCGAGGATGACGCTGGGTCCCAGTACCTTTCCAAGCGGCAGCGGCGCAGGCATGTCGCGATACGGCATGGCCGGCAGATTGCCGTTCCGAACCGCGTCGAAGACATCCGGCGAGCTCGGGGTTGGCGTGGTCGGTTCGGTGTGCACCCGGGGATGCTATCGCAGTCTCGTCCAGATGCCTTACGGCTTCTGCGCCTTGAGACGAAAGGCTTTCTTGATCTCAATCGGCGGGGTGAGGCTCTGGCCCTGGACCGGCTGCCGTTGAATCGTGCGCACCACGTCCAGGCCCGCGACGACGCGGCCGAACGCCGCGGTGCCCTGCCCATCGTCGAACCGCATACCGCCGTGGTTGAGCGACGGTTGATCGTTCAAGTGAATCACGAAGCCGGAGCGCGCCGAGTCGGCGGCGTCGCCGCGCGGCATCGAGACGGTGCCGACCACGTGAGACAGTCCAGTGACAGTCGTCCGTTCGAGCGGGATCGGTGGAAATCGTTCGCCGCCGCGCGCCGGGTTGATGTCGGCCTGGATGATTTCCAGAAGCGGGCGGTTGGGGAGATTGGGCTTGTAATTGTCGGCCCGCGTGGCCCGATGAATGCGCCCGCCATCGTAGAACCCGCCGTCGACGTACTTGAGGAAGTTGGCCGCCGTGATCGGCGCGCGGGCGACGTCGATCGCCAGATCGATGTTGCCGAAGGGCGTTTCGACCCTGACGGGGACTTCACCTGCAGTTGAATTCGCCTGCCGCGCGGCAGGCGCAGCGAGCATGACGACAGCAAGGAGGATCGCCGACGTTCGCATCGGCGAATCATGGATCGGTCGCGCCGCTGCTGCAACACGGCGGCGCACCTGAGACAAGCGTCGCTCGGATTGACATTCAGTCCGAGATCGCGGAGGTTGTCGCCATGTTTCACGCAGCGCGTTCCTGGGACGGAGTCGCTCAGCTGTGGCGTGACCATGTGTGGGCGGCGCGCCGATTGGCCAAGGCTCGCGGATTCACGTCGGTCGTCGCGCTGACGCTTGGGTTGGCGATCGGCGGCACTGCCGCGATCTACAGCGTCGTCGCCAGCGTGCTGATCGCGCCGCTGCCGTATCCGCATCCCGAGCAGCTCGTACGCGTTTACGGACAACACCGCCGGTTCGCCGACGTGCCGTTGACGCCCGCCGACTTTCATCAGTTCCGCGACGGCTCGCCGGTCTTCGCCAGCGCCGCTGCGTTCTTCCGTGAAGGCCACGAATTCCGCGGCTCCATGGGGCCGGAGAATCTCGAGGGCTTGTTCGTGAGCGCCGGCTATTTCGAGCTGCTCGGCGCGACGGTGGCGCTGGGCCGGCCGTTGACGCGCGACGACGAGCGGCCGGGAAATGCCGACCGAGTGGTTTTGAGCGATCGGATCTGGCGCACGCGGTTGGGCGCCGATCCTTCCATCATCGGCCGCAGCGTCAACCTGTCGCGGCGCCCCTTCGAGGTCGTCGGCGTGATGGCGCCGGGCCTCGAGCACGTCGGCGGCAGACAACGCTCGCTGCCACACGGTGAAACCGCGGACTTCTGGATTCCGCTGACGTTCAACCCCGCCGATTTGTCGCGCACCTCGCGCTATCTGAACACCGTCGGCCGGCTGGCGCCGGGCACCACCGTCGAACAGGCGAACGCCGAGCTCGATCGCTTGTCGCGCCTGCAGGCGCAGCGCTCCCCCGACTCGCACGCCGACTGGCGTATCACGGCAACGCCGCTCGCGGACGAGATCGTCGGCAGCGCGCGTCCGGTGCTGCTCGCCATCCTCGGCGCGGTCGCCTGCGTGCTGCTCGTCGCCTGCGGCAACGTCGCGTGCCTGACGCTCGGCCGTTCGATCGGCCGCACGCGCGAACATGCGATGCGCGCGGCGCTGGGTGCAAGCCGCTGGCGATTGGCGCGGGAGATTCTCGTCGAATCCTGGCTGCTGGCGGTGCTCGGCGCAGCGTTGGGCATTCCCCTCGCCATCGCCGGCGTGCGCGCCCTCGTCGATCTCGCGCCGCCGCACCTGCCGCGCCTCCATGCCATCGGCGTGGACAGTGGAATGATCGTCGTCGGCCTCGGCCTGACGGTGTTGACCAGCGTGCTGTGCGGCCTCCTTCCAGCGTGGTACGGCTCGCGCACGAACCTCGACGAGGCGTTGCGGGAAAGCGGCCGCTCGGCTGGGCCAGGCGCGCGAAGCCTTGGCTGGCACCGGGTGCTGGTGGTCGCACAGCTGTCGTTGTGCTTTGCGCTGGTGGTGAGCGCCGGGCTGCTCGCCCGCACCTTCGTATCATTGCAGCAGCAGGCCTTTGGCTTTCGCGCCGACGGCGTGTTGACGATGACGTTCGATCTACCTGGCGCGGTCACACGTTACGGGAAGGATGTGAACGAGCGCGCGATATTCCACGAGCGCCTGCTCGCGCAGCTCCGGGCGCAGCCGGGCGTGATCGCCGCCGGATCGGCAGCGCGGCTGCCGTTCGCGGCGCAGCTCGACGCGACCGATTCCCAGTCGTTGGGACGATTCGAGATTGCCGATCGGCCGCTGCCACCGGAGCAGCGGCCGTTCGCGCGTGCCGAGCTGGTCTCGAGCGGTTATCTCGAGACCATCGGCGTACCCGTCATGGAAGGACGCGGTTTCGACGCTCGCGACACGCTCGCCAGCACACGCGTGGTAGTGGTCAACCGCGAGCTGGCCCGCCGCTATTTCGCCAACGAGCAGGTGACTGGCAGAGAGCTGCGTCTCGGCCGCACGACGGTGACGATCGTTGGTGTGGCAGGCGACGTAAAACCGACGCCAACAGCTCTCGCGGCCGAGCCGACCATCTATCTGCCGATGGCGCAATCGCCGCTGTTTCGTACTCGCCTGGCGGTGCGCACCCACGGCGACCCGCAGACGCTGCTGCCCATCGTCAGGCAGGCGGTGACCTCAATCGATCCCGAGCTGCCGGTGTTCGACGTCAAGCCGCTGTCTCAGATCGTCGCCGATGCGGTTGCCACGCAGCGCTTCGCCCTGTTGCTGTTCGGACTGTTTGCCGCGTTGACCCTGGCGCTCAGCATCGTCGGGATCTATGGGGTGCTCGCCTATTCGGTCGCGCATCGGCTGCCCGAGTTCGGCGTCCGGCTGGCCCTCGGCGCTCGACCGAAGCAGCTCGTGTCGATGGTGATGGCTCAGGGTGTATGGATGGTCGGGATGGGCATCGTCATCGGTGTCGCCGCCTCGGTGCTGGCGACGCGCGGCATTCGCGGCCTGTTGTTCGGGATCAGGCCTTTCGATCCCATGACGTTCGCGGCGGTGGCGCTGATCTTCTGTGTCGTTGCAGTGGTTGCGTGCCTCGGTCCGGCCTGGCGCGCGGGTCGTATCGATCCTCTGACTGCCCTCCGCAACGACTGAAGCCGCCGGCAACGCGTGGACGGCCGTCAGGTCACCTTTACGACCCGGCGCAGCCGTTCGTTCGCGTAGGTCACCACCGTACCACCTTCCGGGACGACGCTGTTCCTGATCGATATCGCGCGCGTGTTGGCGCCCTGCACGTGAACGAGGCGGCGGCATCCCTCGCTGCCGCGTGCAGCGGTAATCGTCCCATCCTCCGCGTCGTCGAGGACGATCGCCGCGTTGTCTGACGCGGCGCCGCCCTGACGTCCGGAGAACCCGTCGATCGCGAAGTCCGCGGCGCGGCGCAGCACCATCGCGCTCGACCACTTGGGTTCCGGGTTGTCGGCCGACCACCGCACGGACAGATCACGAACCCGCAGACCGCGCACGTTCTCGAAGCGAAGCGCATCGGTGGCGCGCTTGTCCGCGGCGTTCTCCGCCAGCATGTCCAGTCCGACACCGTGGAGGCGAAGGTTCTCGATTGGCCGCTCACCGTGCCCGACGATGGTGCTCGTGCCGCGTGTGTGGGCGACGACGTCGGAAATCGAGATATCGCGAATGGCACCCAGCCGCGACGCCGGCGTGCGTTTCTTCAAGACGAACTTGCACATTTCCGCGCTGCCCCACCAGTTCCAGTGGCGGCGGCTGGTCTCGATCGTCAGACCGCGGTAGATCACGTCGCTGACGGTGGCGCCGTCCTGCACGTTGATGCCGAATCCCTTGTTGGTGTTGCGGATTACGCAATTGGAGAACACCACGTGACGGATGTCGGCCTCGGTTTCCGTCCCGATCATCAGCGCGCAGGAGGACGAGGTGAGCACGCAGTTGGTAACGGTGACGTTCTCGGTCGGCTGCGCCGGCTGGCCATCCCGGGCAATGGTCTTCAGCACGATCGCATCGTCCGCGGTTTCGATGATCGAGTCGGAGATGGTCACGTTGCGCGACGACACGATGTCGATGCCGTCGGCGTTCACGCCTTTCTCGAGATCCGAATAGATGCGGACGCCGTGCACGTGGACGCGGTCGCAGTCGTTCAGTCGAACGTTCCAGAGCGGCGAGTGGACGATCTCGATGTCGCGCACCAGCACGTTGCGGCAGCCGTTGAGGATGAACATGTAGGTCTGCACGCCGGTGCGGTAATAGCGGCGCATGTCGATGCCGGCGGCGCCGGCGATGGCGATTTCGTCGGCAATCTCGGGATCGACGCCGCGCATCTCGGTGAAAACGTACTGCGCGAGGCCGTCGAGGGTGCCGCGGCCGGTGACCGCGATGTCGTGCGCGTTCTCGGCGAACACCATTGCGCGGCGTCCGCGCGGAAACTGGGCGTTGTCCTGGCTCAGGAACAGCGTCGCGCCGGCGTCGAGATCGAGCGTGACATTGTCCTTGAGCTGAATCATTCCAACCGTGTAGCTCCCGGCCGGTACGCGCACCGTACCTCCGCCCGCGGACGTGCACGCGTCGATGGCGCTCTGAAACGACTGGGTGGCATTTTCGGACCGCTGGCCCGTCGCGCCGAAGGCACGGACGTCGAACGGCCGCGCCGCGGCCGGCGCCTGGGTTGCCTCGACGCCGCTTCCGCCTGTCAGGGTGCCGAGGCCAATCGCGGCGCCGCCCCGCACGAGGAGACGGCGGCGGGAGTGGAGCGGTGGGCGGGTGGTCATGTCGCCGCGGATCATATCGCCGCGCCCTGCCTGGGGTCAGTCGAACCTCGAGCGGTCTGCATACAGGCTACAATCCCGGCAATCTCGACCGCGCCATGCCTCTCTCGCCACACACGCGGTTCGGCGCCTACGAAGTTCTCTCCGTCATCGGTCGCGGCGGCATGGGTGAGGTGTATCGCGCGCGCGACACGCGTCTCGGGCGAGATGTCGCGCTCAAAATCCTCCCCGACGAGGACGCCTGGAATCCGATAAGGCGCACGCGTTTCGAGCGGGAGGCGCGCGCGCTCGCCTCCCTCAATCATGCCAATATCGCCTCGATTTACGGACTAGAGGTAAACGATTCCGACCAACCCGGTAGGGCGCCGACGGCGGCCATCATCATGGAGCTGGTCGAGGGCGAAACGCTGAGCGAGCGGCTGGCGCGAGGCCCGCTGCCGCTGGACGACGCGCTCACACTTGCCGCGCAGATCGCCGCCGCCCTCGAGGCGGCGCATCTCAAAGGCATCGTGCACCGCGATCTGAAGCCCGCCAATGTGAAGCTCACCGCGGCGGGTGAGGCCAAGGTGCTCGACTTCGGGATCGCCAAGATCCTCACGGACACGGAGGCGGACGTGACGCTGTCGGAGATGACCGCGCCGACCGCAGTGCTCGGTACGCCTGCCTACATGGCTCCCGAACAGGCGCAGGGCCGACCCGTCGACAAGCGCGTGGATGTGTGGGCGTTCGGCGTCCTGCTCTACGAGATGGTGACGGGTGAACGGCTGGTTCGGGGCGAGTCGCGTCAGGACCTGCTTGCCGCCGTACTCACGGTCGAACCGCAGTGGGAGCGGGTTCCGCCGATCGTGCGACCGGTGCTGCGTGCGTGTCTCCAGCGAGATCCGCTCAAGCGGTTGCGCGATATCGGTGACTATCAGTTTCTGCTCGCGTCGGCCGAGCCGTCCGGTGTTCGCGCGCCGCGATCGGCAGTCGTGTGGTGGGTAATCGCCGTCGCAACCCTTGCCGCGGTAGGCCTGGCGTTCCTCGCCGGTCGATCACTCAGGCGACAAGACCCGCTCTCACCCTTGGCGCCGATTCGATTCTCGACCATGCTGCCCACGGGCGTGAGCGTGACGCGCGGGCCCGGCTACACGTCGTCCGTCGCTGTATCACCGGATGGCCGAACGGTCGTCATCGCAGCGAGCGATACGAACGGACAGCGGTTGTATCGCCGGTCGCTCGACCATCCCGATGCCGCTCCGCTCGCCGGTACCGACAGGGCGACCAGCCCGTTCTTTTCGTCGGATGGAAAGTGGATCGGATTCTTTGCCGACGGCCGGCTGAAGCGGATTCCAGCTGCAGGCGGTGCGTCGGCGGACATCGCCTCGGCGCCGGGATTTTCATCGGGCGCCAGCTGGGGCTCCGACGACCGGATCGTATTCTCGTACGGTCTGGATTCCAGTCTGCACGTGGTGGCCGCCGAAGGCGGACCGGTCGAAACGATCGCGGCCGACATGCCTGGTCGGCAGCCTGAAGTGCTG
>Ga0075421_100011536_pt1 | contig 10945 bp, 7 predicted proteins | sample SoiMetdeltSBSDD5_FD_75292 | JGI IMG/M metagenome (GOLD analysis project Ga0075421, IMG submission 75292) | Bulk soil microbial communities from a Populus tree surrounding site in Tennessee, USA - Soil MetaG P. deltoides SBSDD5 | ecosystem: Environmental > Terrestrial > Soil > Tree plantation...
GCCGTAGAAGTCTCGATGCGGCGCAATGGGGCGTATGAATTCAGTGTGAACGACAACGGCACCGGTTTCGACCCGAAGATCGTCGAGGCCCCGGGCGAGCGGCACATCGGGCTGCGCATCATGCGCGAGCGCGCGCGGCGCATCGGGGGCGACGTCGTCATAGACGCGGCGCCGGGACGGGGCACGCGAGTGAAGCTCGTACTGCCGCTTTCGCACGCAGTCGTCGCGGAGGCACCGGCATGAGCGCGAAGCTTCGCATCCTGCTCGTAGACGATCACACGCTGTTCAGGAGCGGTGTAAAAGCGCTGCTCGCGCGTCAGCCGGATTTCGAGGTGGTTGGGGAGGCGTCCGACGGCCTGGAGGGCGTCAAGCGCGCTCGCGAGTTGCAGCCGGATGTCGTGCTCATGGACCTCGACATGCCAGGGATTTCCGGGCGCGAGGCGGTCCGCATGATGGCGGAGGAGCTGCCGCGGGTACCGGTTCTCATGCTCACGGTGTCGGAGGACGCCGAGGATCTTCTCGATACGCTGCAGTCGGGCGCAACGGGGTACCTGCTGAAGAACATCGATGCTGAGTATTTCGTCGACGCGATCCGTCGCGCCGCCCGCGGCGAGTCGGTTGTATCACCCCAGATGACCGGAAAGCTCGTTGCGGGTCTTCGCGGCAACCCGCGAGAGAACGGCGCGGCCCCGCTCGCCGATAAGGAGAAGCTCACAACGCGCGAGCGCGAGATCCTACTCTGCCTCGCCCGGGGCGCGAGCAACAAGGAGATTGCACGCGAGCTCGAGCTCTCAGAGAGCACGGTAAAGATCCACGTCCAGAACATCCTGCGTAAGTTGAATCTTTCCAGCCGGGTGCAGGCCGCTGTGTACGCGGTCGAGGCCGGCTTGACGCCCCGGCAGTAGAACTAGTTCGTACGAACTAGTCGCGGTTGCCGGCTAGACCAGACGGCGCGGTTCGATAGCTCTTCCGCAGCCCTCAGAAACCCCATCAGGCGAATGTTCCGCGGCCGCCGGCGCCGCTACCTTCTCTCTTGAGACAGGGAGAAAGGGCACGGCATGGCGACATCTTCAGCGAACAAGTGGTCGGTCCTCGGCAGCAGCACGCTCGCTTTCACCGTGTGCTTCGCCGTGTGGATGATGTTTGCCGTCATCGGGATCCCCATCAAGAAGGCGCTCGATCTCAACGAAACGCAGTTCGGGCTGCTTGCAGCGACCCCGGTCCTCACGGGATCGCTCATACGGCTGCCGCTCGGCATGTGGACCGACAGGTACGGCGGCCGAGTCGTGTTTTTCGTGCTGATGCTCGTTACCGTGCTGCCGATCTGGTTCATCGGCGAGGCCACGCAGTACTGGCACTTTCTCGTTCTGGGTCTCTTCGTTGGTCTCGCCGGAGGCTCGTTCTCCGTCGGCATCGCCTACGTCGCGCGCTGGTTCAACCGCCGGCAGCAAGGGCTCGCGATGGGCGTCTTCGGCGCAGGGAACTCGGGCGCGGCGGTGACCAAGTTCGTGGCACCCGCCATCGTGATTGGTTTCGGCTGGGCGATGGTGCCGAAGATCTACGCGATGGCCATGCTCGCAACGGCGCTTCTTTTCTGGGCCTTATCGCACCACGAGCGCAGCCACGTCGTTTCGAAGTCGCTCACTGTTCGCCAGCAGCTCGCGGTGCTGCGCGATCCGAACGTCTGGAAGTACAGCCAGTACTACTCGATCGTCTTCGGCGGCTACGTGGGACTCTCGCTCTGGATGACAAAGTATTACGTGAGCGAGTACGGCTTCGACCTGCAGGCCGCGGCGCTGCTCGCCGCGTGCTTCTCGCTTCCCGGTGGCGTACTGCGCGCGATCGGCGGCTGGCTTTCCGACAAGCACGGCGCACACCCGGTCACCTGGTGGGTGATGCTGATCTCGTTCGTCTGCCTCTTCTTCCTTTCGTATCCGCAAACCGATCTCGTCGTCCACACGATGCGAGGTGACATCACGATGCACTTCGGTCTCGATGTCTGGATCTTCACGGCGCTCATGTTCGTGATGGGCATCGCGTGGGCCGTCGGCAAGGCGTCGGTCTTCAAGTACATCTCCGACCAGTACACGGACAACATCGGCGTCGTTTCCGGGATGGTGGGGCTCATCGGCGGGCTTGGCGGCTTTCTGCTCCCGATCATGTTCGGCGCGTTGATCGATGTGACCGGCGTGAACAGCACGATCTTCATGCTGCTCTGGGGGATCACCGCTGTATCGCTCGTGTGGATGTACTGGACCGAGATCGTTCCCGCGCGCACCCATCGCACCCGCGTACGTGCCGTGCCCCAGGCCGCCAACGCTTAACAGGAGCTCATCATGGCCACTCAAGCAGTTTCCGTAGCAAGGCCTCGTCCGGGACGCGTGCTGACCGTCTGGACGCCGGAAGACAAGGCTTTCTGGCAGCGCGAAGGCAGCGCCATCGCCAATCTCAATCTCCTGATCTCGATACCGGCGCTGCTGCTCGCGTTCGCGGTGTGGATGGTCTGGAGCGTGGTCGTGGTGAACCTGCCATCGATCGGATTCAAGTTCACGACCAACCAGCTTTTCTGGCTCGCCGCGCTGCCCGCGCTCTGCGGCGCGACGCTGCGTATTTTCTATTCCTTCATGGTGCCGATCTTCGGCGGCCGGCGCTGGACCGCACTTTCCACCGCGTCGCTGCTCCTGCCCGCGATCGGCATCGGCTTCGCCGTGCAGGACCCGACGACGAGCTATCCAACGTTCGTGGTGCTCGCGCTCCTCTGCGGCTTTGGCGGCGGCAATTTCGCCTCGAGCATGGCGAACATCAGCTTCTTTTTCCCGAAGGACCGCAAGGGCTCGGCGCTGGGACTGAACGCCGGGCTCGGCAATCTGGGCGTCTCGGTTGCTCAGTTCGTGGTGCCGCTCGCGATCACAGGCGGCGTTTTCGGGGCACTCGGCGGCGAGCCGCAGACAATCGCTGCGGCGGCCGGGACCAAGCAGATGTGGCTTCAGAACGCAGGCTTCATCTGGGTGCCGTTCATTATCGCGTCGACGATTGCCGCGTGGTTCGGCATGAACGACATCGCCGCTGCAAAAGCCTCGTTCGCGGACCAGGCGGTCATCTTCAAGCGCAAGCACAACTGGCTAATGTGCTGGCTGTACATGGGGACCTTCGGATCGTTCATCGGCTACTCCGCCGGCTTCCCGCTCCTCATCAAATCGCAATTCCCCGAAGTGAACGCACTCGCTTACGCCTTCCTCGGTCCTCTCGTCGGCGCTCTGATCCGTCCGGTCGGCGGATGGCTCTCGGACAAGATCGGCGGCGCGCCGGTCACGTTCTGGAACTTCATCGCGATGGCGTTCACCGTGTTCGGCGTTCTCTACTTCCTTCCGAGCGGCGGCTCGGGCGGCAATTTCTACGGCTTTCTCGCGAGCTTCATGCTGCTCTTCGTCATGGCGGGAATCGGCAATGGATCTACGTTTCGCATGATCCCGATCATCTTCCTGAGCGAGCGTCAGCGCGAAGCTGAGGGCAAAGGCAGTGTCGCCCGCGACCAGGCGATCCGCGAAGGCAACAGGGAAGCAGCGGCGGTGCTGGGGTTCTCGTCCGCAATCGGCGCCTACGGCGGCTTCTTCATCCCGAAGAGCTACGGCAGCTCGATCGCACTCACCGGCGGACCCGAGGCCGCGCTGTATCTCTTCATCGCGTTCTACGTGACCTGCATCGCGGTGACCTGGTGGTACTACGCGCGCCGCGGCGCCGAAATGCCGTGCTGAATATCCCCGAACGGGTGAACGGGAGCAAGACATGAGCAAATTCCTGAACAAGCTGCAGTACTTCGTCGAGCCGTCGGTCGGCTTCGCGGGCAACCACGGCGTCGTCACGCACGAGGACCGCCGCTGGGAGGATGGCTATCGCAAGCGCTGGCAGCACGACAAGATCGTGCGCTCCACTCATGGTGCGAACTGCACCGGCTCCTGCAGCTGGAAGATCTACGTGAAAGGCGGCATCGTCACGTGGGAGACGCAGCAGACCGACTATCCGCGCACGCGTCCGGACATGCCGAACCACGAGCCGCGGGGTTGTTCGCGCGGCGCATCGTACTCCTGGTACCTCTACAGCGGCAATCGGCTCAAGTATCCAATGGTGCGCGGCCAGCTCGTGAAGCTCTGGCGTGCGGCGCGGCAGGCGTCTTCCGCTGTCGAGGCGTGGGCATCGATCGTGGAGGATGCGGAGAAGCTGAAATCCTACCAATCCGCGCGCGGGCTGGGCGGCTTCGTGCGTTCTTCGTGGGACGAAGTGAACGAGATCGTCGCCGCAGCCAACATATACACCATCAAGAAACACGGGCCCGACCGGATCATCGGCTTCTCGCCTATTCCTGCGATGTCGATGGTTTCCTATGCGGCAGGCAGCCGCTATCTCTCGCTCATCGGCGGCGTGTGCATGAGCTTCTACGACTGGTACTGCGATCTGCCGCCGTCGAGCCCGCAGACGTGGGGCGAACAGACCGACGTACCGGAATCGGCCGACTGGTACAACTCGACGTACCTCATCGCGTGGGGCTCGAATGTCCCGCAGACGCGCACGCCGGACGCGCACTTTTTCACCGAGGTGCGCTACAAGGGCGCGAAGACCGTGGCGATCACGCCCGACTATTCCGAAGTCGCAAAGCTCGCCGATCTCTGGTTGCACCCGAAGCAGGGCACCGACGCCGCGCTCGCGATGGCGGCGGGTCACGTCATCCTCACGGAGTACCACAGGGCAGGCAAGTCGGCGTACTTCGACGAGTACTGCCGCCGCTACACCGACATGCCGATGCTGGTAAGGCTCGCGAAACAAGGCGAAGCGTACGTCGCCGACCGCTTCGTGCGCGCGTCCGACTTTGCGGACGGGCTCGGCGAACCCAACAACCCGGACTGGAAAACGGTTGGGATCGATGAATTGACGGGTGACCTCGTCGCGCCGCGCGGCTCGATCGGCTACCGCTGGGGCGAAAAAGGCAAGTGGAATCTCGAGGAGAAAGCGGGGCAGGACGGGCGCGACACCAAGCTTGCGCTCACGCTCGTGCCGACTCGCGACGAGGTGGTGCCGGTCGCGTTCCCGTATTTCGGCGGTCGCGAGCACGAGCACTTCACGGCGAGCAAACACGACGAGATGCTCAGGCGCAATGTCGCCGCGAAGCGGGTACAGTTGAAAGACGGCTCGGCGCTCGTTGCTACGGTATACGACCTCTTCCTCGCGAATTACGGTGTCGACGTGGGGCTCGGCGGTCCGAACGTCGCGACCTCCTTCGACGATGACGTCCCTTACACGCCCGCATGGCAGGAGCGCATCACCGGTGTCGATCGCGCGCAGGTGATTCGGCTTGCCCGCGAGTTCGCCGACAACGCCGATAAAACCCACGGCAAGTCGATGGTCATCATCGGCGCGGCGATGAACCACTGGTACCACTCGGACATGAACTACCGCTCCGTCATCAACCTGCTCGTGATGTGCGGCTGCGTGGGACAGTCCGGGGGCGGCTGGGCGCACTACGTCGGGCAGGAGAAGCTCCGGCCGCAGATCGGCTGGACGCCGCTCGCGTTCGCGCTCGACTGGGCGCGTCCGCCGCGCCAGATGAATTCCACTTCGTTCTTCTATGCGCACACCGACCAGTGGCGCTACGAGCAGGTGTCGATCCGCGACATCCTTTCGCCACTCGCGCGGCAGGACGATTACACGGGAAGCCTCATCGATTTCAACGTGCGCGCCGAGCGCATGGGGTGGCTGCCGTCCGCTCCGCAGCTCGACGCCAATCCGATCGAGATCACGAAGGCCGCCGCACAGGCCGGCCTGGACCCCAAGGAGTATGCGGTCAAAGCGCTGAAAGAAGGCACGCTCAAGTTCTCCTGCGAGGACCCGGACAATGCGGTGAACTTCCCGCGCAACATGTTCGTGTGGCGCTCGAACATCCTCGGCTCGTCGGGCAAAGGGCACGAGTACTTCCTGAAGCACCTCCTCGGCACGCAGCACGGGGTGCAGGGCAAGGACCTGGGCGAAACAGGACAGGAGAAGCCGGAAGAGGTGGTATGGCATGAGCGTGCGCCGGAAGGAAAACTCGATCTCCTGGTCACGCTCGACTTCAGGATGTCCACGACCTGCCTCTATTCGGACATCGTGCTGCCGACCGCGACCTGGTACGAGAAGAACGATCTCAACACCTCCGACATGCACCCGTTCATCCATCCGCTCTCCGCGGCAGTGGACCCGGTGTGGCAGGCGCGCAGCGACTGGGAAATCTACAAAGGCTTCGCGAAGAAATTCGCCGAGCTCGCGCCGGGGCAGCTCGGTGTCGAGCGCGACCTCGTGCTCGTGCCTTCGATGCACGACACACCGGCCGAGCTCGGCCAGGCCCTCGACGTAAAGGACTGGAAGAAAGGCGAATGCGACCCGGTGCCGGGCAAGACGCTGCCGGCGATGGTCGTCGTCGAGCGTGACTACCCGAACGTCTACAAACGGTTCACGGCGCTCGGGCCGCTCATGACCAAGATCGGCAACGGCGGCAAAGGCATCGCGTGGAACACGGAGCACGAAGTGGGACTGCTCGCGAAGCTCAACCGCACGGTCTCCGAGGAAGGGCCCACCAAGGGATTGCCGCGCATCGAGAGCGACATCGACGCGGCCGAAGTTATTCTGTCGCTCGCGCCCGAAACGAACGGGGAAGTCGCGGTGAAAGCCTGGCAGGCGCTTTCGGAAGCGACCGGTCTGGACCACTCGCATCTCGCGCGCCCGCGCGAGGACGACAAGATCCGCTTCCGTGATATCCAGGCGCAGCCGCGCAAGATCATTTCGTCGCCCACGTGGAGCGGCCTCGAATCCGAGCACGTCTCCTACAACGCGGGCTACACCAACGTCCACGAGCTCATTCCGTGGCGCACGCTCACCGGACGCCAACAGCTCTATCAGGACCATGCGTGGATGCGCGCGTTCGGCGAGGCGCTCTGCGTTTACCGGCCGCCGATCGACACGAAAGCGGTCGCGCCGCTCCTCGGCAAGCGCGGCAACGGCAATGGCGAGGTGGTGCTCAACTGGATTACGCCGCATCAGAAGTGGGGCATCCACTCCACCTACACCGACAACCTGCTGATGCTCACGCTCTCGCGCGGCGGGCCGATCGTGTGGATCTCGGAAGTCGACGCGAAGAAAGTCGGCATCGTCGACAACGACTGGATCGAGGCGTTCAACGTGAACGGTGCGCTCACCGCCCGGGCGGTCGTCTCGCAGCGCGTGCCCGAGGGCATGGCGCTCATGTATCACGCGCAGGAGAAGATCGTTAACGTGCCCGGCTCGGAATTGACCGGTGCGCGCGGCGGCATTCACAACTCCGTCACGCGCGCGGTGGTGAAACCCACGCACATGATCGGCGGTTACGCGCAGCAGAGCTATGGCTTCAACTACTACGGCACGATCGGCACCAATCGAGACGAATTCGTGATCGTGCGCAAGATGAAGAAGGTCGACTGGATGGATGGGGAGGAAGCGACGCAAGGAGCGAAGTCATGAAAGTCAGAGCGCAGATCGCGATGGTGCTGAATCTCGACAAATGCATCGGTTGTCATACTTGCTCCGTCACCTGCAAGAACGTGTGGACCTCGCGGGAAGGCATGGAGTACGCATGGTTCAACAACGTCGAGACGAAGCCAGGCATCGGCTATCCGAAGGACTGGGAAAACCAGGCGCGCTGGAACGGCGGCTGGCAGCGGAAGGCGAACGGCCGTATCGAGCCGCGGCAGGGCGGGCGCTGGAAGCTCCTCGCGAACATCTTCGCGAACCCGAACATGCCGGAGATCGACGATTACTACGAGCCGTTCACCTTCGATTACGAGCATCTGCATGACGCCCCGTCTGCGACCACGCCGCCTACGGCCCGCCCGCGCTCCCTCGTGACCGGCAAGCGTATGGAGAAAATCGAATGGGGGCCGAACTGGGAAGAGATCCTCGGCGGAGAGTTCGAAAAGCGCAGCCGGGACGCGAACTTCGAAGCGGTCGAGAAGAAGATCTACGGCGAGTTCGAGAACACGTTCATGATGTATCTGCCGCGGCTCTGCGAGCACTGCCTCAATCCGGCATGCGTCGCTTCCTGCCCGTCGGGCTCGATCTACAAGCGTGAAGAAGACGGGATCGTCCTGATCGACCAGGACAAGTGCCGCGGCTGGCGCATGTGCATCTCGGGGTGCCCATACAAGAAGATCTACTACAACTGGGCGACCGGCAAATCCGAGAAGTGCATTTTCTGCTACCCGCGTATCGAAGCGGGCCAGCCGACCGTGTGCTCGGAGACGTGTGTGGGCCGCATTCGTTATCTGGGGGTCGTGCTCTACGACGCCGACAGGATCGAAGAGAGCGCGAGCGTCGCGAGCGAGCAGGACCTCTATAACGCGCAGCTTGGCGTGTTCCTCGATCCGAATGCGGCGGAAGTGATCGAGCAGGCACGGCGCGACGGCGTGCCCGAGGCGTGGCTCAAAGCCGCACAGGCTTCGCCGGTCTACAAGATGGCGATGGAATGGAAGATCGCTTTCCCGCTGCATCCCGAGTACCGGACGCTGCCGATGGTGTGGTACGTGCCGCCGCTCTCGCCGATCAGCTCGGCGGCGAATGCAGGCCATCTCGGTTCCGACGGCGTGCTTCCGAATGTGCGCGACCTTCGCATACCGCTGCGCTATCTCGCGAACCTGCTGACCGCGGGTGACGAAGAGCCGGTCGCGCGCGCGCTCGAACGCATGCTCGCCATGCGCGCATTCATGCGTGGCCGCCACGTCGAATCTTCGGAAAACACATCGCTGCTCGCGCGCGTCGGGCTTACGGTGGAGCAGGTCGAAGAGATGTATCGGTATCTCGCGATCGCGAATTACGAAGACCGCTTCGTCGTGCCGACGACCCATCGCGAGTACGCCGAGAACGCCTTCGATCTCCGCGGCGGCTGCGGATTCTCGTTCGGCAATGGCTGCTCGGGCAGCGACGTGGGCCAGGGGCTCTTCGGCGGGAAGAAGAAGCGCACGATCCCGATCAAGCAGGTGGCATGATGAAAACCTACAAAGTCCTGAGCGCGGTGCTCGAATACCCGAGCGAGGAGCTCATCGAAGCGCTGCCGGAGCTCGAAGCGGCGCTCGAGGAGGAACACCTCGTGCGGGGTGAAAACCTCGAGCGGCTCCGCTCGCTGCTGGCGGCGCTCGCTGCCGAAGACCTGATGACGCTCCAGGAACGCTACGTCGATCTTTTCGATCGCGTGCGGTCCGTCTCGCTGCATCTCTTCGAGCACGTCCACGGAGAGTCGCGCGACCGCGGCCAGGCGATGATCGATCTCAGGCAGCAGTACGAACGGCACGGTTACACGGCGACTTCGTGCGAGTTGCCGGACTATCTGCCCGCGTTCCTGGAATTTCTGTCGCGTCTCGGAGATGACGCAGCGCGCGAGCTGCTCAGCGAAACGACGCACGTGCTCGAGAGCATCGGCGCGCGTCTGGCACGGCGCGGCAGCCTTTACGCCGCGGCGTTCGAAGCACTGCTCGCGATCACTGGTGGGGCGATTCCCGCAGATCTCGTGCGGGATGAAGACATTCGCAAGGAAGACGATCCGGCAACGCTGGACGCTCAGTGGCAGGCCGAGCCTGCGTTCGGGCCGACACCGTCCTGCGGCGGGGCCCGGGCGCCGGCTGTCTCAGTCGTGAAGTTCCACAAGGGAGTCGCAGCATGAGCTACCTCCACAACTTCCTGTTCGGCATCTATCCATACATCGCCCTGGCGGTGTTCCTGTTCGGAAGCCTCGTGCGCTTCCAGCGCGAGCCCTATACGTGGAAGACGGATTCCAGCCAGCTTCTGCGGCGAGGGCAGCTCCGGCTAGGCAACAATCTCTTCCATATCGGCGTCCTCGCGCTCTTCGGCGGGCACCTCTTCGGGCTGCTCACGCCGAAAGCGGTTTACCACGCGATCGGGCTTACGACCGCGGCCAAGCAGATGCTCGCGATCGTCGCGGGCGGCGTGTTCGGGACGATGTGCCTCGTCGGGCTCGTCCTGCTCGTGCATCGACGGCTCGCCGAGCCGCGCATACGCGCGACGAGCAAGCCGATGGACATCGTCATCCTGCTCTGGATACTGGCGACGCTGGTGCTGGGTCTCATCAGCATTTTCGTGTCGCTGGGCCATCCCGACGGCGCCGTGATGGCGCAGCTCGCGCACTGGGCACAGCACGTGGTGACGTTCCAGCCGGACGCCGCGGCTTACATCCTGGACGTGCACCCGATCTACAAGACGCACCTCGTGTTCGGCATGACGGTGTTCGTGCTGTTCCCGTTCTCGCGTCTGGTGCACGTCTGGAGCGGCTTCGCGACGGTGCGCTATCTCGCTCGGGCGTATCAACTCGTGCGGGCACGGGGCTGATCTTGCATACCTCGGCGCCGGAGATCGATGCGCTTCGCACCGCGCTCCTTCAGCGCGCGCGTGAGCTCGGAGTGCTCGCGGAAGGCGCAACGCCTTCCGATGAAGATATGGACGGTTTGCTCGACGCGCTGCTTGCGCGGGAAGCGCATGTGCCGGAGCCGACGACGGAAGAGTGCCGACGCTATTACGAGGCGAACGCCGAGCGCTTCACTGCCGGCGAGATCGTGGAAGCTTCGCACATCCTTGTTGCGGTTACGCCCGGGTGCGATATCGAAGCGCTGCGACGCCAGGCCGAGGCACTCCTCGGGCAGGTCCGCGCGGAGCCTTCGCGCTTTGCAGAGATCGCGGCGCGATTCTCGAACTGTCCTTCGGGTGAGAATGGCGGCAATCTCGGGCAGATCCAGCGCGGCGAGACCGTCCCCGAATTCGAGCGGGCAGTGTTCGGCGGGCCGACCGGCGTGCTGCCGCGCCTCGTGAACACCCGGCATGGCTTTCACGTCGTGGAGATTGCGCGACACATACCGGGACGACAGATCGATTTCGAGGC
>Ga0075421_100011537_pt1 | contig 10945 bp, 13 predicted proteins | sample SoiMetdeltSBSDD5_FD_75292 | JGI IMG/M metagenome (GOLD analysis project Ga0075421, IMG submission 75292) | Bulk soil microbial communities from a Populus tree surrounding site in Tennessee, USA - Soil MetaG P. deltoides SBSDD5 | ecosystem: Environmental > Terrestrial > Soil > Tree plantation...
CTCACGGTCGACTGCTGACAGAATCCGAGGCTAGGGACGAGGGCTGAGCCGAGCATCACCCCAACGGGGTGATCCTTGAGAGCGGAAGTTGCGGACGCTGCCCCGGGGCGGCACCCGGGCGCGGAAACGAGCGCGCCACGCCCACGCCGTGGTATGACGATGGCAACGGCAGGCAGAAGGGAAGCACCATGACGCTCGCAGCAGACTTCGGAAGCGGACAGGTCTTCCTGTCGATCCTCTACTTCTTCCTGTTCTTCATCTGGATCTGGTTGCTCATCGTCGTGTTCTCCGACATCTTCCGGAGTCGCGATCTCGGTGGGGTCGCCAAGGCGCTCTGGGTGATTTTCGTGATCGTGCTGCCGTATCTCGGTGTGTTCGTGTACCTGATCGCGCGTGGCCACAAGATGAGCGAGCACGCGGCGGAAGCGGCCGAAGCACAGCGCGCCTACATCCGGGGCGTCGCCGGATCCTCGCCGAGCCCCGTCGACGAGCTCGCCCGCCTGGCGGATTTGAAGAAGCAGGGCGCGATTTCCGACGCCGAGTTCGAGCAGATGAAGGCGAAGATCGTCTCCTGACGACAGCGTCGGGGCGCTGGGCGGCGTCGCGGCTCAGCGGAGGTCGCCGTCGCGCAGCAGCCCGAGTTGGTCGAAGACCGAAAGCTCGTCCCAGTACTGGCGGAACGAGCAGATCCGATCGCCACGAAACTCCGCGACCGTAATGCCGTGCAGGGTCACGCGCACACTCGTCGGGTCCACAACCTTGCCGTCCGCGACCTCGATCTGACCTGTGTGCGTCATGCTGACACTCCACTCCACGCACGCGTACTCGCCGCCGACCTCGAGGGGTGAAACCTCCAGCTCGATGTCGGAGAAGGCGTCGTCGCGACGCTCGAACTCGTGCATCAGCTCGGGCAGCGAGGCGGTCGACATGGCCGGTGTCCATGCCCGCACGTCCTCGGTGTAGAGGTCGCCTGCAGCGCCGCGGTCGTGCTCGATGCTGGCGTGTAGGGCCCGCACGAGAGTCGCCGCCCGGGCGGCGTCAGGCGTCATGTGACGTCGTCATCGAGGTCAAGCATCTTCGCCTTCGCCGCCGAGAACTCGTCGTCGGTCAGCACCCCGGACCGATGGAGGTCGGCGAGCTCCCTCACCTGGGCCATCGGGTCACGACCGGACCGAGCCACGCGGCGCGTGGACGCGTACGCCTGTCGGAGCTGCTCGTTGTACGCGTCCTGCAGCTCTCGGCTCCTGGGGAGCGCGTACGGCATCCAGGTCTGACGAGGGCGAAGGAGAAAGAGCACGCGTCGCTACGGCTGCCTCACGACGCGAGGATCTTTGCCTTCTGCGCCTGAAACTCGGCGTCGGTAAGAATGCCCTGAGCCTTCAGGTCGGCCAGGTCCTTCAACTGCGAGACGGTGTCGGTGGCGGCTGCCGGCGCCGGTGGTGGCGCCTGGGCGTACTGCTGCTCGTCTTGCTGGGCCCAACGATTGGCCTGCCGCCGGGAAACGCGATTGGAGACTGCGGTGGCAGTTCCCGCGACGACCGCGGTACGGGCCATACCTCGTAGGAGTCCGGGCATCGGTCATGTCCTCCTTCGGCGTATTAGTTGTCCGTCGCGTCGAGCGACGCGAGCAGAGCGTCCTGCGGGATGTAGCCGGCCGCTACGAGCTCCGCTCCGCCTCGCCGCAGTGCCTGCGTGAACGGAGTCGCCCATCGGTTCTCGAAGATCAGGATGCCGGCGGACGACCCAGGATCGATGACCGACGCGGCGTCGGCGAGATCGCTGTCGTCGAGGAGCCCCGACGACGCGCCCTCGAACACGGCGAGGTTCATCCGACCGTCGCGATCGAGGTCGCTGAGCTCGACGGCGCGAATCGAGCCGTCCTCGTCCCGGGTGACGAACACCAGGTCGAGGATCCGGATCAAGCCCCGGTCAACGAGGTCGACGAGGATCGGGAAGCCCTCGCCGGTCATCTTGTTCCCGGGGAACTGAACGACCAGGTAGCTGATCGGCCCCAACGCTTCGTCTGCCATCTGCCGACGCTCCTGTGCTCGAATGATCCGGAGTTCTCGGACGTGAGTCTCGCGCGCTTACCTGGGCGGGGTGGGAGCACGGGGCCGGCGCGGGTCGAACGTCCTCCGCCCGACGGATCATGATCCGCGAGAGCCCGAGTGGGCGTCAACCGCTGACGTGCGGTCGGGTTGTCCTACGCCTTCACGGTCCCACGCGCCGGAACTGTGCCGCCCTCTCAGGCCTCGTGACGCGTCGTACGTTTGGATCGCGTCGCACACACTCGGCGGCACCGGGCACGACCTCAGTCGTCAGGTTGGTTGCGCTTGTTTGGCTGGAAGCCGCGTCGCGGCGCCGAGGCCGATGAATGCGATGACTGCGAGGACGATCATCGCGGCGGCGTAGGAGGTCTTGCCGAGGCTGGAGACGAGGATGGTGCCGGCTACGGCAGTGCCGAGCGACGATCCGAGATTGGAGATACAGCGCGACAGTCCCGAGATCTCACCTTGGAGACTCTCGGGGAATGCGGATTGCACGACGTTGACGGACGGGGTGAGCATGGCGCCGAGGCCGAGGCCGATGAAGAGGAGGCCGGGCGCGAAGGCCCAGGCGCTCGGTGATCCTTTGACCAGCGCGAGCAGGACGGCGATACCCGCGATCGTCGTGCCGAAGCCCGACATGATCAGCGTCCGTTGCGCGTATTTCTTGGCGAGGCGTTCGGCCGCGAGCGACGAAGCCAAGATGCCTGCGGTCGCAGCCGTGAAGATCACGCCGGTTTCGATGGCGTTGTAGCCACGAACGACTTGGAGGTACGCGGACACGACGAAGGCCGTGCCCATGAGCACCAGCCATTGCACGTTCTGGGTGACGAGCCCGAGGTTCGACGTCCGGTTGCGGAACAGTCCGGTGGACAGCAATGGCTCCTCGCCCCTGCGTTCTCGGGCGCGAATGTGGACGAAGAACAGACTGAGGAACACGCCGCCGAGGACCAACAGGACTGCCATGAGCACGAAGTTGTTGTCGGCGGACAGCACGCCCATGACGAAGATCACGAGACCCGCGGCTGACAACACCGCTCCTGCGGTGTCGAAGGGACGGCCGGGGTCCGGCGCGACCGGGTCGACGATCGCGCGGCTCAACCACACGATCAGGGCAATGATCATCGCTTGGAACACGAACGCGGCCCGCCAGCTAATCGCCGTCGTGATGAGTCCCCCGATGAGCGGTCCCGCCGCCGCGCCGACCCCGCCCATGCCGGTGATGAGACCGAAGGCCCGCGCCCGCGACGTCACGTTGTCGAAGAGCATCGTCGTGAGGATGTAGACGGGCGGGATCAACAAGGCGGTACCGACACCCTCAAGAATCGAATTGCCCAGGATGAGCACACCGAGACCGGGAGCCACGGCGCTCATCAACGCGCCGATCCCATAAATGACGAGACCGATGGTGAAGCATCGCTTGCGGCCCCACCGATCCGTCAGTTTCCCGCCCGGGATCATCAGCGCAGCCATCACCAGCAAGAACACGGTGATCGCGATCTGGACCCCGTGGACGGTCGTATTCAAGTCGTGACTGATGTCGGTGATCATCACATTCATATTCGAGCCCGCGAAGCTGCAGATGAACTGCGCGAGCGCGAGCGGAACAAGAATTCGCCGCAGCGAACCGGGCGACCGCCCTACGCCGACACCGTCAACCATGCGACATCGTCCTCGTTCCATTCCCGCTAGCGACCCGAGCGCTTCCCGGCGACGGAAGCGCGGGACCGCATCATGCCCGTTCTCGAGTGGGGCGGGCGAAGGCCCGGTGCGGACCACACGCAGGAGCGTCGTGAGGCGGGAACGCGCAAGGATTCGGCGAGCGATTCTCTCTGGACGGGGGTTGAGCCGATGTCGGGATCCGGACGGGTTCGCACGGCGGGAAGCAAGCTCGAGCCCTGGCGGCGGCGCGTGGATGCCGTCCGTGCGTCAGCCGAGCGGACGATCGTGTGGCGGGTCTGGGAGCGGTTGCTGGAGATCGAGTTCGTCGACCGGAGCGTGGCGCTGGCGGCGAAGGCGTTCGTCTCGTTCTTTCCAGTCGTCATCGTCGTCGCCGCGCTCGCCCCATCGAGCATTCGCAGCTCGATCCTCACGACGATCACGTCACGGTTCGGCGTGAGCGGCAGGGCGTTGGCCACGGCTCGGCAAGCTTTCGCCTCATCCGATGACGTGCGACGGGCCACCGGGCTGGTTGGCCTGGTGTTCACGGTCTTCTACGCGACGTCCTTCTTTACGGCGTTGCAACGCGTGTACCTCCGGGCCTGGCGGCGGCCACGAGGGGGGAACCTCACGAACTACGTTCGCGGCCCGACCTGGCTGCTGGGCGTGCTGGCGTACTTCGCCCTGGTGGGTGGGGTTCAGAGCCTGCTCGGCAGCGGGCCCGGCACCGCGGTGTTCCTGCTCGTGAGCTTGGCGGGTTCGATCGTGCTGTGGTGGCTGACCGCGTGGCTGATGCTGCTCGGGCAGGTGCGCCGGCGGGTCGTCCTCGTTTCCGGCGTCATCACGGGCATCGCGCTGACCGCCTACGCCGGGTCGGCGACGGCGTGGATGCCCGGCATCGTCACCCGCAACCAACACCAGTACGGGTTCTTCGGGGTCTCGCTGGCTCTGGTCACCTGGTTCAGCGGCGCCGCGATCTGCATCGTCGTGGGAGCCTGCGCCGCGCCCGTGCTGGCAGAAGATCCCGGGCGGATCGGCCGATGGGTACGCGGTCGTTCGCCGTCAGTGCTCGTGCCGGGCGCCGCGCCCGCCCTGCCGGCTCCGCCCGAGCGACCGCGCCTCGCCGACGCCGTCAGGGCCAGAGAAGACGGTGACGACGACATCCCGCCGCCGTCGGGATGCTGAACATAGCCACGGACCCAGGTGTCCAGCGCGTGCTCGTCGTGCCCGACCGGCTGGGGCGCGCCGTGGACCAATGAGCCCAGCGACACAAGTTGGCGCTACTCGTGCATGCCAGTCTCGGTCCACCGCTCGAAGCGTTCCACCTGCCCTTCCGGCCACGCGCCATCACAGGGCATCGAACCATTCCGCAAGCGTTCGAGGATCGCGGTGGCGTTCTCCTTGACCTCGTCGTACGACGCCAGGTCAAACGCCCAAGCCATGGACTCGTGGTCCACCGGACGGAACAACGGCTTGATGTCCTCCTCGAAGCTCACCCTTTCTTCATCGGCGGGCACAACATCACCCCCCTCGGATCTGCAGTCGGCGAGCACTTCCCTTCGGCGCTACAAGTCGAAGAACAGGTTGCCCGAAGAAGGGCCGAAGGTGCCACAGCGCTTCAGCGGCGGACTCGGCGAGCACTCCAGATGTGCCGAACGGCCGATCTGGCGTCGGACTGGGAACTGGGCTACCGGCGTGGAAGCGAGTGCGGTAGCCCGAACCATGGGTACACGCTGTTCTCGAAGCGGGTCATGGCGCAGATCCGGTCGCCGGTGAGGGTCAAGACGAAGAGGCCGGTTCCGTGGCGGATGCCGGTGGGACCGCGGAGGTAGGTGCCGAAGGCCGGTTGACCGTTGGCTCGCGTCGGGACGAGGTCGAATCTCCGGCCTGGGCGAAGGATGCCGGCGCAGAAGCGGGCGGCGACGTCGCGGCCCTCGTATTCGAGGGGCATCGGTGGCATCGACACGAAGACGTCGTCGGTCAGCAGGGCCACGATCGCGTCGAGATCCGCGGACTCGTAGGCGCGGACGAACTCTGCCACGAGCGCCTGCTCGGAGGGTGAGTCGGCTGCGGGAGCCGGTTCGCGCTCGTCGGCCGCCGACCGCGGGCGCTGCAGGCTCGCACGTGCTCGTTTGAGGGCGCTGGTGACCGACTCGACGCTCGAGTCGAGCATGTCGGCCACCTCCTTCGCGTGGAACCCGAGGACGTCGCGCAAGACGAGCACGGCCAGCTGGCGAGGCGGCAGGAGCTGCAGAGCGGTCACGAAGGCCAGGGAGATGGACTCGGTCTGCTCGTAACGGGCCTCGGGGCCGAGCGGCACACCCATCGCATCGTCGAGCAGCGTGTCGGGATAGGGCTCGAGCCACACGACCTCGCCGAGGCGGGTCGGCTCGGGCGGATCGACCCCGGGGATGTCCCACTCCTTGGCGGGGCGCCGGCTTGCGGCGCGAAGCGCGTCGAGGCACCGGTTGGTGGCGATCCGATAGAGCCAGGTGCGGATCGACGCGCGGCCCTCGAACCCGCCGAGGCCTTGCCAGGCGGCCAGCAGCGTGTCCTGCAGGGCGTCCTCGGCATCCTGGAGCGAGCCGAGCATCCGATAGCAGTGCACCTGGAGCTCTCGGCGGTGCGGCTCGGTCAACGCGCGGAACGCCTCATCGTCCCCCGCCCGCGCTCTGGCGATCAGCTCGGCCGGCGCCTGTTCCACGTTCCGTCACCTCTCGCCGCATCTTGTCGCACTTCCAATCCTGTACGGACGCCGGCGGAGGCGCGAACTGGGCGGTCGATCGACGCCCAGTTCCCCGACGTCGCATCGCCTGCACCGCTGGTAACAGACGACACCGACGAAGGAGAACGGAAATGGGAAAGATCGTGATGAGCGGTCCGCAGAACGTCTCGCTCGATGGAGTGGTCCAGGACCCGGACGGTGAGGAGGGCTTCAGGCTCGGCGGCTGGTTCGTCCAGTTTGGGGGCAAGGACCTCGAAGAGTGGAACAAGGTCGCACTTGACGAGGCGCTGGGCGCCGAGGCATGGCTGCTCGGTCGGCGGAGCTACGAGTTCTTCGGGGCGCGGTGGCGACCCCGGAGTGGCGAGCTGGCGGACAGGTTGAACAACATGCCCAAGTACGTCGTGTCGTCCACCCTCGAACACCCCGACTGGAACAACTCGACGGTGCTCAAGGGCGATGTAGTGGCCGAGGTCTCGAAGCTGAAGCAGGAACTCGACGGAGAAATCGTCGTCCCTGCTAGCTATCAGCTCGGGCGCACGTTGATGGAGCACGACCTGTTCGACGAGCTGCGGTTGGTCGTGTTCCCAGTCGTGCTCGGGACGGGCGAGCGCTTCTTCGGCGAGACCGGCGACAAGAAGCCCATGCGCCTCGTCAGGGCCCAGACCATCGGTGACGGCCTCGTCTTCCTCACCTACGAGCTCGTCCGAGACGCCTGACCACGAGCGGCGACAGAGCGATCTGCACGAACTCGTGCACGTCCGACTCGGCGCGCTGCCGACTGGCTTCATGACGGGTGGCGATGCCGGTGGAACTATCCGGTGGAACCGGAGAACCACGAAGGGGCGCCGATCTCTCGGCGCCCCTTCTGACGTGCTCTTTCGTGTTGTTGTCTACCAGCTTGGCTGTCATTTGGCTGTCAAGCTGCCAACACGGTGCACAGGTTTCGCGCCGTCCGCTGACGTCTCGGGTGCCGCACGGGGCCGCGCCGGGATCGGGCAATCTGACGGCGTCTCAGCTGATGGAAGCAGCAACTTGGAGGGATCGTGGCGGCTTACGTTATCTACCAAGGCGAGGTGCTCGACGCGGAGCGCTACGACGAGTACAAGACGAAGGCCGCCGCAAGCATCATTGCGGCGGGGGGCCGGTATCTCGTTCGGGGTGGCGACGTCGAGGTGCTCGAAGGTGAGGCACCGGCAGGCCGAACAGTCGTCCTTGAGTTCCCGACTCCGCAAGCCGCGCTCGATTGGTACCGAAGCGACGAGTACACGGAGATCCGTCAAATCCGGGAAGGTGCGGCAGTCGCTCGCATGTATGTCGTCGACGGCGTCGCCTGAACCTGCTCACGCGTATACAACTGCCCATCTGCCTGGTGACATCGCCGAACGCTTGCGTGACCGAGCGGATTCGAACCCGTCAAGCCGGGGCGATCGCCGAACCATGTCGTCCCGGCGGGAGGGTGCGATGAACTTCGCGATCGTCGCGGCGGTGTATCCGGTGATCTTCGTTGGGGAACTGCCGGACAAGACGATGTTCGCGTCGCTGTTGCTGGCTTCGAGGGGCCGTCCCTGGGCCGTGTGGCTGGGTGCCGCCGGCGCGTTCCTCGTCCATGTAGTGATCGCGACGACGATCGGCGTGGCGTTGTTCGCCTTGTTGCCGTCGCGGATAGTCGACGCCGGCGTTGCGGTGATGTTCCTCGGCGGGGCGGTCTATGCATTCGTGGAGTCGGGTCGCGATGCGAGTGGCCTCGTCGCTCGGGAGGCGGCTACTCATCGCCGGACGGTAACGACAGCATTCGTCGTGATTTTCGTCGCCGAATGGGGCGACCTGACCCAGCTGCTGACCGCCAACCTGGCGGCGCGTTACCACTCCGCCTTGAGCGTGGGACTCGGCTCGGCATTGGCGCTGTGGTCGGTGGCGGCCCTCGCGGTCCTCGGCGGCCAGGGCCTGCTTCGCTCTGTGCCGGTCATCGTGCTGCGCCGGATCACCGGAGCGGTGTTACTGCTGCTCGGGGCGGTCGCGGCGTGGACGGCGATCTCCGGCTGACGGCGATGGTGTTCCGGGCGGAAGCGCGCATTGCGCGCGCACCGTCTCACTCTGCGATGTCGGGTCCGCGCGTCGGGGTTCTCGCGCAATCCCATGGGATGCAACTTTTCGTAGTTACTCACCGGCAACCCGCTCAGTCGGAGGTTCTCAAATGACCGGTGTGTTCACGATGTTGGTTGCTTCTTGATGGCCATGGCCGGCTGCGGCGCGGTGAACATGCACTGAGGGGCAGTTCGTGCCTCGCCTATCTCGACGGCGCCTTTCGACAAGCCTGCGAGTGCTCGCGGAAGTCTTGCCCCATGGCTTCCCCGGTGCGTCGGCGCGGTTCCGGCGCGTCCGATCACCCTGGATCGTTGCGGCCGCTTTGGCGGTCGTCTTGGTCGCCGCCGCCTGTGTCCCGCCGCCACCGCCCCTGCCGCCACCGGGCTCCAAGGTCTTTCTGACCTTCGACGACGGTCCCAGCGTGTATACGCCCCAGATTCTCTCCGAGTTACAGGCCGAAGGTGTTCCCGCAACGTTCTTCGTGATCGGCCAGAACGCGCAGAAGGCCCCGACCTTCGTGCAACAAGAACACGCCGACGGTGAGGTGATCGGGGACCACACCTGGGATCACCAGGACCTCACCACACTGTCCTCCGACCAGGTGAAGTCGGAGTTGCAATCAACGGCCGACGAGATCACAAGCCTGACCGGCACGCCTCCCACGCTGTGGCGTCCGCCGTTCGGCGCGTTCAACGACACCGTGACACAGATCGCCTCGTCACTCGGCCTCTCAATGCGTTTATGGGACATCGATACACAAGACTGGACGATGCCCGGCACCAACACAATCGTCAACAATGTCGTCAACAACGTGAGGCCCGGCGTCATCATCCTCATGCACGACGGCTCTCCGGACTTGACCGGCGACCGGTCCCAAACCGTCGCCGCGCTGCCGACAATCATCGACACGCTTCGAGCACGTGGCTACGACTTCGGCAAGCTGTCCACAACTGGCGGACCTACTGGACCCAACGTCGCCGTCAGCGGAGAGTAAATCGGCACGCCGAATCGCAGAGTGCGCGCCGTTCGCGCCGGAGCCGACACCGCTCAGCTGGGCCGAGCCCGCCGCGCATCCCGCAGACGGCACCGAACCGGCGCGGCACCTCCACAATCAGTCGATCATTCGTTCCGTCCTTTCGACCGTGTCGCGAGCGCCGCGCGCCCGCGCGCCAGGGGCACGGGCACCCCCCAGGGGGGCCGCCCCTCCCCAATACCCATTCACCACCGTCAGTCGGAACGCATGACACACACTGGTTGGTTGACGGAGCCGCAGGAGTGGCGTGCCATCCCGAACGAGGAAGGTAAGCGGGGTGTGCTCGGTGAGTCGCTCACTCGGCGTCGAAGACGTAGTCGCGCTGCAACCGGTGAGGATCCTGGTTGGCAATCTCCCAATAGACCTCGGCGATGCGGTCGGGATCGAATCGCGTGCCACGCTCGATGGGGCCGCAGATCGTCACGATCGCGACGTGAATGCCCGTGCCCCCAAGCTCCTGGTCGAGGCTGAGCGCCAAGTTGAGCTGCGCACCCTTTCCGATGCTCATCGCGGTCGCCCCCGCAGCCGGGTCGCGCGCCAACTTGTTGACGGTGAAGACGAGCACACCCCGCTCCGCGAGCTTCAGGACGCGGACCGCGCTCTGCGCGGTGTTGAGAGCCCCGAGCACGTGCACGTTGAGTCCGAGCATGAGCTTCTCGGGCGTGAGGTCGAGTGCGGGTTCCGGCTGATAGAGCGACGCGTTGAAGACGACGACGCTCGGCACCCCCAGCGCGTCGCGGATCGCGTCCAAAGACGCATCCACTGAAGACGCATCGACGACATCGGCGACCAGCCCGTGAGTCCGCACGCCGTACGGTTCGAGATCGGACACGCAAGCATTCACGACTTCCTCGCGGCGCGCCACGAGCCCGACCGCCCACCCGCCGGCTGCAAACCTCTTCGCGATCGAGGCGCCCAGGCCCGGACCAGCGCCGACGATCGCGAGCACCTTGGTCACCAGACAGGCCCCCCTGGCGCCGACGGAACCTTGCGTTTGCGACGATGACGCTAGACGAGCCTTCGGCGCCAACTTGACGCCCCACGGTGCCGCCATGCGTTCGTGGGCCACAACTCGACGACAGTGGCGCTCGCTGACGAGGCTCAAGGCTTCGTCGGTCGGCCCGGTCTCTACGATGGCGTCGTGGCCTATGACGAGCACCTCGCAGATCGAATACGCGAGCTGTTGGTGGGCGAATCGGGCGTGAGCGAGAAGAAGATGTTCGGCGGCCTCGCCTTCCTCATCAGGGGAAACATGGCGGTGGCTGCCAGCGGCCAGGGCGGGGTGCTTGTCCGCGTCGACCCAGCCGCGTCCGACCGGCTTGTCGCAACGACCAACGCTCGTCGCATGGAGATGCGCGGTCGAGCAATGCAGGGATGGCTGCGGGTCGAGTCGGATGC
>Ga0075421_100011539_pt1 | contig 10945 bp, 12 predicted proteins | sample SoiMetdeltSBSDD5_FD_75292 | JGI IMG/M metagenome (GOLD analysis project Ga0075421, IMG submission 75292) | Bulk soil microbial communities from a Populus tree surrounding site in Tennessee, USA - Soil MetaG P. deltoides SBSDD5 | ecosystem: Environmental > Terrestrial > Soil > Tree plantation...
AGAGGACGGCCGCCGCCACCAGCGCGGAGTCCTTGATCCGCACGCCGTGATGGATTTCATAACGATCTTTCAGCCCGCGCAGGATCGAGATCGTGTCTTCGACCGACGGCTGATCGACCATCACCGGCTGGAAACGGCGCTCGAGCGCGGCGTCCTTCTCAATGTGCTTGCGATACTCGTCGAGGGTCGTCGCGCCGATGCAGTGCAGCTCGCCGCGCGCGAGCATCGGCTTGAGCAGGTTGCCCGCGTCCATCGCGCCTTCGGCCTTGCCGGCGCCGACCACGGTGTGGAGCTCGTCAATGAAGAGGATGATCTCACCCTCAGATTCCTGGACCTCTTTGAGCACCGCCTTGAGGCGCTCCTCAAACTCGCCGCGGTACTTGGCCCCGGCGATCAGCGCGCCCATGTCGAGGGCGACGACCCGTCGATTTTTGAGGCCCTCGGGCACATCGCCACGGACGATACGCTGCGCCAGCCCCTCGACGATCGCCGTCTTGCCCACGCCCGGCTCGCCGATCAAGACCGGGTTGTTTTTGGTGCGCCGCGAGAGGACCTGAATCACGCGGCGGATTTCGTCGTCGCGGCCGATCACCGGATCGAGCTTGCCCTGCGCGGCGAGCTTGGTCAGGTCGCGCCCGTAGCGTTCGAGCGCCTCGTAGGTGGCTTCCGGGTTGCTGGAGGTGACGCGCTGGTTGCCGCGTACTTCTTGCAGCGCGCGCAAGAGCCGCTCGCGCGTAACGCCGAACTCCTTCAAGCTGCGCCCTGCCGCGCCAGTATCTTCGACCATGGCGAGGAGCAGATGCTCGACGGAGATGTAATCGTCCTTGAGCTTCTTGGCTTCGTCCTCGGCCTGCGCGAGCAGACGATTGAGGCGGCCCGTGATGTAGATCTGGTCGGGCGCCCCCGCCGGGCTGGAGACTTTCGGCAGCCGCTCGAGCTCCTGCTCAACGCTCCGCTTGAGGCCGTCAACGTTGACTTCGGCCTTGTTCAGGATCGCGGTCGCCAGCCCGCGCTCCTGCTCGAATAGGGCGGCCAACAGATGTTCCACATCAACCTGCTGGTGGCTGTAGCGCACAGCCTTGGTCTGCGCCGCGCTGAGCGCCTGTTGCGCTTTCTCGGTAAAACGGTTGAGATCCATCTTCCCCTCCACGACCGGGACGGCAGTAATGAACACAGAGGCGAATGAGCCGGCGCCCCACTCCCGGCTCATTTCTGTGGTGATCACCGGCTGCGCAACCGCTCGTTCTCATCCTGCAAAGCGCGCAGCCGGTCGAGCAGATCCAGAACGACGGCCACGCCCGCGAGATTGACGCCGATCTCGCCCCGCAAGCGCTCGATCGTTCGCAGGCGCGGGACCGCCGCCGCGTCAAAGAGCAACTGTGTTCCGACCCACCCCGCCGGATCGAGCAGACCGAACTCCACGAACCGCTCCACGAGGGCCGGGTGGAGGCCGACGGATGAGGCGAGCGCCTCCTGCGACAACTGCTCGCGCTCGCTGCGGCAGAGCACTATCTGATAGTGTCGCTCGGTCATCGCCCCCCTCCCATCAACTCTCGCGCGTTAAAGCGTGATTCGGCGGCCAGCTTCTCAAACAGCTCTCTTTCTCTGGGGGTGAGCTTCGGCGGGATGACGATCTTGAGTTTGACGTACTCGTCTCCGCGCCCGCCGGGCCGCCGATTGAGCCCTTGCCCGCGCAGCCTCAAGCGTTGCCCGCCTTGCGTCCCCGCCGGGATCGTCATCTCGACCGGGCCGTCGAGCGTCGGCACACTGACCTTGGCTCCGAGCGCGGCCTCCCACGGCGCGACCGGCAACTCAACTTCAACGTCATCTTCGCCGACGAGGCGGAAGATGTGATGCGGTCTGATCCGCGCCCGGAGGAAGAGATCGCCCGCCGGCGCATTGCCCGTCCCCGGCTCGCCCTGCCCCGCGAGGCGGATGACCGATCCGTCGCGCACTCCGGCCGGGATGTTGACCTCCAGCGATTTGGGGCGGCGGACCAGGCCCGCGCCCCGACAGGTCGGGCAGGTGCGGTCATCCTTGACCCCGGTGCCGCCACAGTCCGGACAGCGCTCGGCCGCCTCGAACGTGATCGTGCGCGTCCCGCCGCGGTGGGCCTCTTCGAGCGTGAGCGCGATCTCGGCCTCCACATCCGAGCCGCGCATCGTCGCCCTCGCGCCCGCACGCGGCCCGCGCCCGCCGCTGAAGAACGATTCGAAGAAATCGCTAAAACCACTGGGACCGCGCCCCCCTCCAAAGACCTCGCCGAAGTCAAACCCGCCGCCGCGCGCGCCTTCCCAACCGGGCGGCGGAGTGAAGTCAGCGCCTGCCTTCCAGTTCGCCCCGAGCTGATCGTAGCGCTGGCGCTTCTCCGGATCGGACAAGACTTCGTAGGCCTCGTTGAGTTCCTTGAATTTCTCTTCTGCCGTCTTGTCTCCCGGATTGACGTCAGGATGGTATTTGCGCGCGAGCTTTCGAAAAGCCTTCTTGATCTCATCCGCGCTCGCCGTGCGGGCGACGCCGAGGACCTCGTAGTAGTCTCTGAATTTCACAGCCATAGCTGCGCGCTCCGTTTAGCGCTCCCCCCTCCTTCGCCTCACGGATGACCACCCGGATGATGACCCTCATCGGGCGACACGGACACGCGCCGGGCGGAGTAATTCTTCTCCCCAGCGGTAGCCGCGGCTCAATTCATCAACCACGGTGCCCGACTCCTGCTCGTCACTCTCGACTGACCCCACCGCTTCATGCAGTGCCGGATCAAAGGGCTGGCCAGCGCTTTCGAAGGGAGTTACGCCCTGCGCTTCGAGCGGACCTGCCAGACGACGGTGAATCGCGCGCAGCCCGGCTGCGACGGACGCGGGTGACTCGTCGACGTGTGCCAGTGCACGCTCGAAGTCATCCAGAACATCGAGCAGCGAAAGAACCATCTCGCGCTTGCCCGCGAGGGCGGCACTCGCGCGCTCGCGCTCGATGCGCCGGCGGTAATTGTCGAAGTCGGCCAGGTTGCGCAGATAGATGTCATGCTCGCGGCGCAACTCTTCCTTGAGCTGAGCGTTCTCCGCCTTCAGCCGTTCGATCTCGGCCGGCTCAGCGTTGGTTGGCGCTTCGCCCGCCGCCACGGTCCGATCCTGCTTTGGCTCTTGGTCCTTCATGGGGCCACCCCCCTGGTTCTCACCGACCGCGGTCCGCGGCCGTGACGCACGACATCGGCCGCCGGTCCGCGCCACCGGTTACTTGCTCTGCCTGAATTCGGCATCGATTACATCATCACCTCCTCCCGTGCCCGCCCCTCCAGGGCTAGCTTGAGACCCGGCGCCGCCAGCCGCGGCCTGACCGTAACCCGCGGAGGCCAGCCCGTGGCCAACCTGCTGCAGGTCGCTCGCGAGTTGGCGCAACCGGGCGGTATCGGAAGAGTTGCTCTTGACCAACTGGCGCACCTCCGAGATCAACCCTTCGGCCCGCGCCCTTTCGTTGGTCGGCGCGCGGTCGCCCAACTCCTGGAGCTGGCGCTCGACCTGGTAGGCGACCGAGTCGGCGTGGTTACGCGCCTCGACCTCTTCGCGCCGGCGCCGGTCCTCCTCGGAGTGGCTCTGAGCGTCGGCTACCATGCGGTCGATCTCCTCGCGCGAGAGCTGCGTCGAGCCGCTGATGGTAATCTTCTGCTCTTTGCCCGTGTCCTTGTCCCGCGCAGTGGCCGTGATGATGCCGTTCGCGTCAATGTCGAAAGTGACCTCGACCTGCGGCTGGCCGCGCTGGCCCGGCCGGATGCCTTCGAGCCGGAAGTTGCCGAGCGTGCGGTTGTCGCGCGCCAGCTCTCTCTCCCCTTGGAGCACGTGAATGTCGACCGCCGCCTGGTTGTCTTCCGCCGTCGAGAAGACTTCCGTCTTGCGGACGGGGACCGTCGTGTTGCGCTCGATGAGCTTGGTCATGACGCCGCCCAGCGTTTCAACCCCCAAGGAGAGGGGAGTCACGTCGAGCAGCAGCACGTCTTTGACTTCGCCGGCGAGCACGCCAGCCTGAATCGCCGCGCCGAGCGCGACTACCTCGTCAGGGTTGACCGACTGGTTCGGCTCTTTGCCCCCGGTGAGGCGACGGACGAGCGCCTGCACCATCGGGATGCGAGTCGAGCCGCCAACCAGCACCACCTCGTCAATATCGCGTTCGGTGAGCTTGGCGTCAGAGAGCGCCTGCTTGACCGGCCCCGCGCAGCGCTCAACCAGATCCGCCGTCAGTTGCTCGAACTTCGCCCGCGTGAGTTTATATTCGAGGTGCTTCGGCCCGCTCGCGTCCGCCGTGATGAACGGCAAGCTGACGGTGGTTTCGACCACACTCGACAACTCGATCTTGGCCTTCTCCGCGGCTTCGGTCAGCCGCTGCAAGGCCTGGCGGTCCTTCCGCAGGTCAATGCCTTGATCGCGTAGGAACTCATCGGCCAGCCAATCGACGATCCGCTTGTCGAAATCATCGCCGCCCAGATGCGTGTCGCCCGACGTCGCTTTGACCTCGAAGACGCCGTCGCCGACTTCGAGGATGGAGACGTCGAAGGTGCCGCCGCCGAAGTCAAAGACCAGGACCGTTTCGTTCTTCTTCTTATCCAGACCGTAAGCCAGCGCGGCGGCCGTCGGCTCGTTGATGATCCGCAGCACATTGAGGCCCGCGATCTGGCCCGCGTCTTTGGTCGCCTGCCGCTGCGCGTCATTGAAGTAGGCCGGGACCGTGATCACGACACCGGTGACCTTCTCGCCCAAATACTTCGCGGCGTCGGCCACCAACTTGCGCAGGACCTGGGCGGAGACCTCTTCCGGGGCGATCAGTTTGCCTTGGACCTCAAAGCGCACGGCGTCATTCGGGCCGGCGACCACCTTCAAGGGAGCGTTCTTGATTTCCGACTGAACCTCAGAATAGCGGCGACCAATGAAGCGCTTGGCCGAGTAGATGGTATTTTCCGGATTGAGCACCGCCTGGCGCTTGGCCAGTTGGCCGACCAGGATCTCGCCCGTCTTGGTGTAAGCCACGACGGAGGGGGTGAGGCGATTGCCTTCGCTGTTGACGATCACGGTCGGCTTGCCGCCTTCCATGACGGCGACCACGGAATTGGTGGTGCCCAGATCAATACCTACCGCTTTTGCCATGACCTGCCTCCTCGGATGTTATGCCTCGCAGCGTTGCCGTTCTCAGCACACCGGTAGGTGGGCTGGTGGGCTGACTGTCCGGTATGTCAAGTGGTGTGCCACACCACACATTGAAGGCCCAGGGAACTGGCGTGCCCGCCGACCTCGAGCCGCTACCGGCCCGGCGCGGCAGGAGGAGAGGGCAAGCCCGATGAGGAGTTTGCACCCATCCCACCCCGGCGGGGGCCGGTTCTCCTAGAGCTCTCGCCAGGCCCCGACTCCCGATTTTCTGCGTCTGCTACCCGGGGGGCGAGTGTGGCAACTTGGCTGCCCTTGGGTTACCAGCTTGGTCGGCACGCGTCACCCAGTAGAGTGGGGCAAGCTTGACCTCGCGTTTCCGCCAAGATGCCACAGAGATAGAGGGCGGTCAGCGCTAAATCACAGGATCACTCGCCTCTCATCTGTGGAACTCCCCTTGCCAGCAAAGCTCGTCGGCGGCGTGGCCGTGATCAAGGTCGGGCCGCAACCGAGACCGAGTACAAGGAAGAGAAGGCTGCCGCCACGCCGCCGCAGCCGAGTACTGATAATCAACCACGGGGAAAACGGGGGCAGAGCTGGCGTTCAACTTTCCCCGTGTCCCCCGTGGTCAATCTTCCTGCACAGGGCTGAATCCACGCTCCTGATTTGATGCGAAGGAGTATGAAGCCAGATTGCGAATCTCGTCCGCGTGCTTGCTTTGTGGCGAGCTATCCCCGCGCGAGTGCGGCATCGCCACCTTTACCTACGACCTGCGTCGCGCGATTGCGGAGTTGCGCGGCGATGCGCAGCCGAGTGTGATTGCCCTGACCAACACGCCCTGATTGAGTGTCGGCGGTCGGCTCATGAAAGGAAAAGATTTTCGAGAGCTCTTCCATGGCTATGAAAGCAACCCGATCTTGACGGCTCGGGATTGGCCCTATCCGGCCAACAGCGTCTTCAACCCGGGAGCCACGAAGCTGCCGAGCGGCGAGACCTTGTTGCTGGCGAGGGTGGAAGATCGCCGCGGCATCTCGCATTTGACGGTGGCGCGCAGCGCGGATGGGGTCACCAACTGGCAGATTGACCCGCAACCCACGATGCTGCTCGACCCGGAGAAACACCCTGAAGAAATCTGGGGCATCGAGGACCCGCGCATCACATGGGTGCCGGAACTGGATCGTTACGCGATTGCCTACACGTCGTATTCCACGAGCGGGCCGCTCGTCTCTCTGGCGCTCATGCCTGACTTCCGCGACTTTGAACGCAAAGGCGCGATCATCCCGCCCGATGATAAAGACGCCGCGCGCTTCCCGCGCCGGTTCAATGGACGCTGGGCGCTTCTGCATCGCCCGGTGGCAAACTACCCCGCCGGCGGGTAGGGTGATGGTCGGCGGATTAGGAATTGCGCATGGCGGAGCTCTTCTCTTCGATCCACAACCGGTGGAGGTCATGATGCAGATCAAAGACATCCTCGTACCCATAGACTTCTCGCCCAATTCGCTGCGGGCGATCGATTTCGCCGCGTCGCTGATAGACCCGGCGGGCGAAATATACCTGCTCCATGTGATTGATGCTGATTTCATCTCGCGACTGCATGATGAGGGGTTCGGCGAAGTAGAGGCGGCGACAGCACAGATGCGGCGGAGGGCGGAGGAGCGGTTACAGGAGATTGTCCAGGAACGCGCGGGAGCAGAGCCGCGCATCGATTTTATGGTGGTCGTCGGGAAACCCTTCATGGAGATCCTCCGGGTAGCTGCCGATCTGGATTTTGAGTTGATCGTCATGGGAACCCATGGGCGACGTCAGGACTCCATTGAAGACTTGCTCTTCGGCTCGACGGCGGAGAAGGTGCTGCGCGCTACACGAATCCCCGTCGTCTGCGTGCCCGACGTCGTGGAACGGTGAATCACACCGCGATGGTAAGCTGATGCGCATCGCCATGCTGGCGCCCATTTCCTGGCGCGTGCCGCCACGCCACTACGGGCCGTGGGAGCGCGTCGTCTCGCTCTTGACCGAAGGGCTGGTCGAACGCGGCCTGGAGGTGACGCTCTTCGCCACGGCCGACTCGATCACGCGCGCGCGGCTGGTGGCGGTCTGCCCGCGCCCCTACTCTGAAGACCGGAACCTTGATCCCAAGGTCTGGGAGTGTCTGCAAATCTCCGAGGCCTTCGAGCGTGCTCACGAGCACGACCTGATTCACAATCACTTTGACTTCCTCCCCGTGAGCTACAGCCGTCTGGTGCAGACGCCGGTGCTGACCACGATTCACGGCTTCTCTTCAGAACGCATCCTCCCGGTCTACGAGAAATACAACGGCCGCACCTCCTACGTCGCGATCAGTAACGCCAACCGCCACCCGCGCCTCGACTACCTGGCGACGATTCATCACGGCATCGCGCTCGAAGAGTTCACGCTGCGGCCCGAGCACGGCGGCCACCTGCTCTTTTTCGGGCGCATCCATCCGGACAAAGGCACGGCCGAAGCCATCGAAGTGGCGCGGCAGTGCGGCCTGCGCCTGATCATCGCGGGCATCATTCAAGACCGCGCCTACTTCGAGCGCGAAGTCGAGCCACACATTGATGGTAACCTCGTGCAGTACATCGGCCCGGTCGGCCCCGAAGAGCGCGACGAAGTCCTAGGCGGCGCGTCTGCTCTGCTCCACTTGATCAACTTCGATGAGCCGTTCGGGCTGAGCATGATCGAGGCCATGGCCTGCGGCACGCCGGTCAACGCCCGCGGTCGCGGTTCAGTGCCGGAGCTCGTCAAGGACACTGAGACGGGGTTCGTCGTCAACACGATTGATGAAGCGGTGGAATCGGTGTTGATGATCGGGGATTTGGATCGCCGGCGCATTCGTCGATACGTCGCCGAGCATTTCAGCCGCGAGCGTATGGTTGAAAACTACATCGGGGCCTATCAGGAGGTGCTGCGCACGAGAGCGCTCGTCCTGTGAAGCGGTGAAGGCATCAGGTTCCGTCTGGGAATCAATTACTGGCCGGTGTCGAGTGCCATGTACTGGTGGCGGCGCTTCGACACGGGAGAGGTCCGGCGCGACTTCGCGCGCATCTGTGCCGTTGGCCTCGACTCGGTAAGAATCTTTCTGCTATGGGAAGACTTCCAACCCACGCCCGACCGGGTTGCGCCGGAAGCGCTGGAGCGACTCGTCACGGTCGCCGATGTCGCCGCAAATCATGGGCTATCACTCGTGCCGACGCTCTTCACCGGACATATGAGCGGCGTCAACTAGATTCCGCCCTGGGCGCTCGAGGCAGGCGGACCACCTGCTCGCTTCCGGGTTGTGTCGGGCGGCCAGGTCGTGCGCGCGAGCTTGAAGAATTGGTACCGCGATCACCAGATCATCGAGGCTCAAACTCGTCTGGCGCGTGAAGTCGCCACGGTGCTCGGGCGCCATCCGGCAGTGTGGGCCTATGACCTTGGTAACGAGAACTCAAACTGCGTGGTGCCGCCGTCACGCGCGTCGGGCCTCGCCTGGCTGAAGACCATCGCGGGCGCCATCAGGGCGGTGGACTCGGCGCACCCGATCACCCTCGGGCTCCACATGGAGGACCTGGAAGAGGACCGTCATCTGGGGCCAGGCGAGGCGGCAGAGGTGTGCGACTTCCTCTGCATGCACGGATACCCGGTCTACGCCGAGTGGGCCTACAGCCCGACGGATGCGATGATCCTGCCGTTTCTGGGTCTCATGACGCGCTGGCTTGGCGGCCGAGATGTGCTCTTCGAGGAATTTGGGGCGCCGACGATTCCCAGGCATCTGGGTGGGGGCGGGCCGGCGGCTGGCTCCAGCCGCGTGCCGTCGCTCGATGAAGAAGAGACTGTGCTCTTCACTCGTCGGGCGCTCCGCGCCTTGCAACGCTCCGGTCTCTTGGGGGGATGCTCTAGTGCTATGGCGATTACGATCCAGCGCTCTGGCGCGAGCCGCCGGTGGACGAGGCGGTCGCTGAGCGCTATTTCGGGCTCTGGCGAAGTGACTACTCGCCCAAGCCTGCGGTCGTGGAGATCGAAAGGTTGGCGGGCATGGAGCGGAACCATCCGGTTAATGGTTTCGATTGGATAGACATTAGCCCGGAAGAGTACTACCTCTTCCCGCGGGAGAATTTGCGCCGACTCTACCCCGTATTTTGCGCACAGTATCCGGAGGAGGCCTGAGATCTCAGGAGCAGGCGCTGTGACAATTTGGTGTGACCACAGAGTGCATTTCCGCCCCAAAGAATGGCCTTAGTCGGTCTAAATCACTCATTGCCAATCGCCCGTCGATCGAGCGGGATGAAGGAATGACGGCACTCGGCTTGCAGCCGGAGATGAGGGTTTGCATCTACGTATAATATTCGCGCAATGGGTGCGAAGCAGCACAGCAAGAATTACCGGTTAAGAGAAATAGGAGGTGTTGACATGGCAACCGCCAAGACGCAAGTAAGAAGTGATGACGACATTCGCCACGCCGTTCTGCTGGAGCTCAAGTGGGATCCAAAAATAGCCTCGCCTGACATCGCCGTCGCGGTCAAAGATGGAGTGGTGACGCTCTCCGGCTACGTTCCCAGCTATTGGGAGAAAGATGCTGCCGAAAAGGCTATCAAACGTGTCTACGGGGTGAGAGGTGTGGCAGATGATCTTCAAGTCAAACTGTTCTCGGAGCGCACCGATCCAGAGATCGCCAGGGATTCTGTCCAGGCGCTTGACACCCACGTCGGCATCCCGAGCGACAGAATTAAGGTGACGGTCAAGAACGGCTGGGTCACGCTCGAAGGCGCTGTTGACTGGCAATATCAGAAGGCCTTGGCCGAGTCAGCGGTGAAGAATCTGAGAGGAGTGATCGGCGTCACCAACAATATCGAGGTCAAGCCGGCGGTCTCTCCCTCGGAGATCAAGAGCAAGATCGAAGAGGCGCTGCGGCGGAGCGCTGAGCTTGATGCCCGCCGGATCAGCGTTGAGACCGATGGCGGCACGGTGAGGCTTTATGGCAGCGTCCGCTCATGGGCCGAGAAAGAAGAGGCCGAGCGGGCCGCCTGGTCGGCGCCTGGGGTCACCAAGGTCGAAAATTACATCACTATTAATCCGTAGCCAGGAGGTTTTCATAGTCACACTGAGCGATGCAAGAAGAGTCATTGCCGTCGCCGAGAAAAAGGCGGTGGCAATCGGCCAACCGATGAACATCGCGGTCGCCGACGCCGGAGGGAACCTGGTCGCTCACGTGCGGATGGATGGGGCCTGGCTTGGCAGTATTGAGATCTCAATCAAGAATGCCTCCACCTCGCGTGCCTTCGATATTGCCACCAAAGACTTGGCGACACTTTCCCAGCCCGGTAAAGACTTTTTCGGGATTCATGCGTCCAACGACGGCCGGGTGATGATCTTTGCAGGCGGCATCCCGCACAGACGAGAGGGGAAGGTGTGTAGTGGCTCCGGAAAACTGGACAGGTGTTGAAGACAAGCAGACACTATCCAGTCAAGGAGTCACGATGAACAAAAGACGTAACTTCAAGCCGGAGCAAAAAGCCCGGATCGTGACCTAGGAGCTCACCGGGCAGAAGAGCGCGGCGCGAGAGCTCGGCCTGGTTCGGCGGCGTAAGCCGAGGACCCGCCGGACGACGAACTCGGAGCACCCCTTCCCGCGCTTTGAGAACCTCCTCGCCGGGCTCCAAGTGACCCGCCCTCACAAGGTGTGGGTCGCGGAGCGAAGTTTCGGCTGGATGTCCCGCTTTCGCCGTCTAGCTTGCGACTATGAGCGATTACCTGAAACCCTGGCCGGCTTGCATTACCTAGCATTCGTCATCTTGATGTTAAAGAACGTTGCGGGG
>Ga0075421_100011541_pt1 | contig 10944 bp, 12 predicted proteins | sample SoiMetdeltSBSDD5_FD_75292 | JGI IMG/M metagenome (GOLD analysis project Ga0075421, IMG submission 75292) | Bulk soil microbial communities from a Populus tree surrounding site in Tennessee, USA - Soil MetaG P. deltoides SBSDD5 | ecosystem: Environmental > Terrestrial > Soil > Tree plantation...
ACTGCTTGGGATGGATTTCACTTCACTACGCGGTAATAAAGATACGTTGCGCCGGGGGCTTCGAACACCTGCATCTGTTCGAGTTCAATCGGTTCCGTGCCGAGGTGATCGAATAGGCGGAGACCATCGCCAAGCAGAACGGGCACGATGCCGATCTGGATTTCGTCGATCAACCCGGCCTTCATCAACTCCTGAGCGAGGTTCGCGCCGCCTACAACGGTAACAGAGCGATCCCCTGCGGCTGCCTTCGCCTGTGCGAGAGCGGGTTCGATGCCATCGACAAAGTGAAATTTCAGGTTTTCGTTCTCACCTTTGGCGACCTGCTCTGGGGGATCGTGTGTGACGACGAAAATCGGCACTTGAAACTCGTAGCCTGTGTAATCGCCCTGCGCCATGTCGTAGGTGTGCCTGCCCATCACGACCGCCCCGGTCATGCGCATCTCATTCTGAAGCATCTCGGTTTCGCGCAGCCCGGCGAGATCGGGATATAGGCGGCCTACACTCCCATCCCGATCCTGAATGAATCCGTCCAGCGACATCGCCATCCCGAAAATAACTTTTGCCATCGGGGGCCCCTCTATCCCTAATGTTTTATGACGCGGTACTTGAGATGCGTTACCTCTGGCGACGCGATGACCCGCACAATTTCGAGTTCGATGGGATCAGGACTCATGTTCTCGAACAGGGGACGGCCTTCGCCGAGCAGAACCGGGATCACGTGAACCTGAATCTCGTCCAGCAGCCCCGCCTTGATGAACCCCTGAATGATGTTCGCACCGCCTATTGAGACATCCTTGCCGTCTGCGGCTGTTTGCGCTTGTCTGAGGGCACTTTCGATGCCATCGGTGACGAAGAAATAGGTCGTTCCGCCTTCCTTGACCAGCGTCTCGCGGGGACGGTGGGTCACGATGTGGACGGGCACGTGAAAAGGCGGGTTATCTCCCCAGGCTTCCTCCGCTATATCGAACATACGCCTGCCGATGATCACCGCCCCAACGTTCCGAAAGGACTCGTCCAGCACCTCGTCATCCTGATTCTGTACGCCGCCTTCCGTCCCATGACGTTCGTGGAAGTTGGATAGATCATAGAGCCATTCGTGCAGCCGCTCACCGCCTACCCCCAGCCCATTCTCCCGATCATCGTGCGGCCCAGCAATGAAACCATCCAATGACATCGATATATCCGCCGTGACTTTTCCCATAATATCCCTCCGCAAAATATGCTCAAGACACGAAAATCTGCATCACTTCTCTTCGATCAACTTCATCAAATCTACAACGAAGAGACGAACAGCCCTAAATTGATACGGGGTGGGCAGGGGATCAAGGCCGGGCAAAATATCCGAGGCATCGGAATCGTAAATAACGCTCAAGCCATCGGGAGTAAATCGAATCAGCGATGCGCGCCCGTTCGGTGGCCGACCGTGCCAACTCTGACTCAAGAGGTACGTCCTGCCAGTCTGCCTATCGCGCAGGTACACAGTGTAGCACCAAGCTTCGTAGTTCAGGCATACGAGTGGCCCAGTGTTCGTAAGGTTATCGGCGCTGGAGATGAACGCGACAAACCGCCCATCGGGTGAAACCTGCGGCCAGCCGCTCTCCCGATTCCCCGGCGTACCATCGTCCGATACGCTGATTAGTTCCAGCATGTCAGTTTCACGATCATACAGATAAACATGCTGGCACTCAGGATAGTCCCAATCTGTGTAAATCTCGTTTACACAGGGGGTAAAGGGGGCATCGAGCAGCCCAACCTGACTGGATGAGAAAACGATGTACCGTCCATCCTCTGAGATTCGCATGTCCCTACCGCCGCCCTCGCTGTTATAGCTGAAGCCGCTCGGAAGGTTGCGAAGCTGCTCCTTATCTGCGCGGGGCCTGCTGACCCACGTCCGCTCTCCTGTCCGCAGATCAAGCAAAAATACATCTTTGGATTGGTTCTGATCTTCGGCAATCTGCCCATCATCCTCGGCTACGTAGGCGACGTACCGCCCATCTTCTGAAAGGTCAACACCTACACCCTTTGGACTGATCTGCGTGAACTCTCCAGTGCCACGATCTACCACCCACACGCCTGGACGCTTATCAGCATGGTTGATGGCAAAGGCCACAGATCGCCCATCTGCCGAAAGATCGATGTCGTTTTCCAGCCCCAATCCATACCCGCCAACCACCTCGATTTTTTGATATATCCCAGTAAATACGCTGTAAAGGAACACGGTTCCATCGTTACAGAATGTATCTGAGCCAGTTGCACTACATTGTTTCAGATGCCCCGGATAGGCCCAAAATGCAACAGTACTTCCATCACTCGATATGGTGGCAGGGATGTTCCAATTACTGAGTGGGATGCTCGCTTCATCTACACTAATCAGCTTGGTCGCACCCTGCATGTTGTCGCGCAGGTACAAATCCCAGCTATCTGGCCCATTTGGTGTGCCGAGGTATTCAGACTTGGTCGAAAAGACCGAATATCTGCCGTCGGCTGAGGTCGGGCTAAGCTGCCAGGCTTCGGCATGATCAGCGTACAGGCGCGTTGGCAGGCTGCTCGGATCGGGCGGCGTCGGTGTTGGTGGGGCGGGCGTGCTGCTGCTGGTTGGCGTGGCGCTCGGTTCCAGAGTTGAGGTCGGCTGCGTTGGTGCTTCTGTCTCCCCGATCTCCAGTGTCGGGTTGGGCAGTGGGCTGCTCGTCGCCGTACCAGGAAGCATGGTCGGTGTGCCTGATGAGCACCCTGTTGTGATCACCCATAGAGTAGAAAGAAACATCAACAGTCGGAGCCGCATCTTGCCTCTTTAGAGAAAATCGGTATCGTGAAAGATGACCGCCCTAGCCCTGTCCTCAATGGTAATCCTTAACTTGCGCCCAGTTGAAGGGCATCTTCGGTTGCCGCAAGATTAGGATAGGCGCATGATTCTCAAAGTCCACACATGCACCGCAGGAAGTCCCGGCACAGACCAGCGCAGACATCACATGGATAGCCCATAGGGCATTGCCGGTGAGGAAGCGGGGAATCAGCGTGATCCAAGGAACTAGCGGTGGCACATCCACATAGCCAAAGGCGGGATGGTGGCTCATGGCGAGGACATAGAGTTCATCACGGAAATAGCCGTAATTCGTCCCAACCAGAACGTGCGCCAGAAACGAGATGCCAGCGATGATCAGCACAGCAGGAGCGAGGTTGGCACAGCGGAAGAGGTCGGCGATACGGGCGCGCAGCGATGAAGCAGAGGGCATGGCAAACACTCATCCCGTTATAGAAAGTCAGTATCGTGAAACACGACTTGAGCGAGTCCGGGCATGGGATGGCTGCTCATGAGCAGGTCTATCTTATTATAACGGTAGCGGCAGGCCAGCAGAGTTTCAAGCGTGACCCAACGCTCGACATGAGCCGCGCTTCAGCGCGCCGGCTCAGGCCGCACAGTCCGAAGATGCTCTCTACCGAGGGCTGATACCGAGACGTAAGCTCCGTGACCCGGCTCGTGACGGCGTTCAAGGAAGCCTCGCTCGTTGGCCCCCTCCCAAACAGGAAGCCGAGGGCATGAAGTCCGCCAAGCTTCCATTACTTCGGAATAGAGTCGCGGCTCGGGACCAATCCACTCAAGCATATCGAGAATTAAAGCGTCTGTTGTGTCTGTCATAATCTCCTCTGAAGGGATAAATTATGGACTTAAATCTACAGGGTGATCGTTCAGAGATCGTTTAGAAAGTATCTGAAAAGTCATGATTTTGCTAATCGGCAACCGCACCAAGCGCGCCTATCTTTAGCGGCGCAATGAAGACTGAAACCAACCAAACTTAGTCACATTCAAATCATTCAGCCAAATCGTTCATTCACTTCTGCTTAGGCGTCGAGCTTCGCAGGTGGGAGGGACAAGCCTCGGAAGGCTGGCGATACAAGTCCACCCAAACCGACAAGGATACAGGCAACAGCTGAAAGGGCAATCACACTGGTTGAAGGGACAAACGCTAACAGTATGCCACCCATCGCCAACCCAAGTGGCGATCCACCTGTGAGCAAGGTGGACCGTGCCCCAAATACTCTCCCCAATTGTTCCTTAGGGACGTTGCGTTGCAGTAGGGTCGTCTCCATCGGCGTATAAGGTCCCCACATTAAACCACCCAGCAAAAGAAGCCCGCAAGCGAGCCAAAGGTCATTGGTAAACACCAATGGTAACAAACTGGCTCCCCAAAGGAGTGCGATCAGCGGTAAGGCAACCCCTAAACGCAGCCGCCTGCTAAGAATGGTGCTGCTCAATGTTCCAATCAGAGCGCCGACTGCTAATGCGGACCAGAGTAAACCATAGCCGCGCGCGTCCGTTTGAAGTACGGCGTCACTATAAAGTGGCAAGGCAGCCTCTAGAGGGCCATAAGAGAAAAAGAATACCAGGCTTAGCAGGGTGGTATATCGCACGACCTTCAACTCCCAAAGTTGACGTAAACCCAAGCGTTCTGAAAGAGGAGCTTGAACCGAAGGCTGACTCCGTCTAAGCGTAGGAAGCGTAATAGCAAGGATTGCCATGAAGGCAAAGGTCGCCGCGTCAATGAGCAGCACCGATGGACCGCCGAAGGACGCAACGAGCAGCCCGGCAAAGGCGGGTCCGACCACCAGGGAGAGATTGATGCTAAAGGACCAAAGCATATTCGCGGCATCCAAATCTTTATCTTCTACAAGATCAGGTAGGATGCTGCGCGACCCAACCTCCGTGGCAGGGACCAGCATGCCTGCTAAGAAAGTTAGCAGGAAAAGCAGCCACAGCTCCAGTAAGCCAAACCAATACAAGAGAGGGATCAATCCGATGATGAGCGTGCGAAGCCCGTTATCAATCGTCATAATCGTCCGGGGCTGGAACCGGTCGATCAGCGAGCCAATGACCATGCTTGTCAGAACGGCTGGAAGCTGTAGGGTGAGGAGGATACCGGCTGTTGCTGTACCTGAGCCTGTGACTTGCAAAACGAACCAGGAGAGCGCAATCATGGTGAAGGCATCGCCAAACAGCGATAGCAATCGACCAATCCAAAGACGACCGAACGCAGGATACTGGTAGAGCAAGCGGAATGCCTGCCAAATCCGATTTTCCATATTACGATCAGAGATTGACCATCGCATCCAAACGCTGCTGAAAATAGGCGCGCTTGGCGCGATTGCCGATTAGCAAAATCATGACTTTTCAGACACTTTCTAGAGAAAATCCGTATCGCGAAAGATGACCTGCGCGAGTCCCGGCATAGGGTGACTGCTCATAAGAAGGTCGATCTCATGATAACGATAGCCACACGCCAGCAGATATTCAAGTGCGGCCCGGTTCGCGCCCGGAACGAACACTTCGAATTCATCGGGTGAAAGCTCGCTCTGCTTCCAGAATGCGTGTTCCAGTGCCGGGATCGTCCAGCGCGCATCGGAGACGACGAGCGGGCCAAGCATGGGTTCCGACGACACCCGGAAATAGCCGACAATGTTCCCCGCCGCCTCGACGAGAAAGTAGCTGCCGCTCTTACCCCATCTCTGATGATCGACCGCGCGGGTAAAACCGAGGGCTGACTCGTCAAAGGTGTTTAGCGTTGAAAGGATGTCGGCGACCGGGTAGGGTTCTATCGCCACGCTTGACTGCGGCGGCTGATTTCGCGACCTGCCTTTGAAGTGGATCGAATGGGGAAGCGGATACATTCCAAGCTGCATGTACAGCATCTGCGCCGAGGGGTGCGTCGAGGAGTGGACGAGAAACCGCTCGCAGCCTTCACGGTTGGCAAACGCCTGCGCGAGCATCATTTTGCCGATGCCCTGCCCATGATATTCTGGCAGCACAAAAAAGTTCGTCAGTATCCACTGGGGAGGCCGCCGATTGGAAGTCGCCGCCCCGACGATCTGCTGGGTATCCTCGTCTTCCGCAATCCAGAATCCCTGCGGATCGCTGGCGAACAGCGCCAGCCAGTGAGCCAGGTCGCCCGCTTTGTACTCCTCCTTTGGGGGATCATTGGCCCACATCGCTTCGATGGCCTGTTCGATTTCCTGTTTGTTGGCGGCGGTACGGATAATCACAGTTTTGTCCTTCTATCATTGCTGGCTAGTTCAATACGTCTTGTCAAATTTCTCCGACAGCCCATCGATCTGTGCGAGTTCAGGGGTATGGCGGATCGCTGCGAGAATCGCTGCTTTGCGGCTGCTGGGATCGTGCAGATCGCAAGAAATGAGCACTTCATCAGGCGGCAAGTTCAGCGCAGAGAGCATCGCAGCCGGATCAGTGCGCCCGGTGTTGACCACCACACACGGCAGGCACGACCGCAGCACAGTGATGAGATACAGGGAGTCCGCCCATGTCCCTGCTCTGTCGCTGCTGACCAGTATCATTGCGCCGGGTTGTCCCTCAGAAGCAACTTCATACAGAAAATCGTGCTCTGCTGGGGCTTCGATCCCATAGAGATCAAACTCCTGGTCAGTTTCCTCAAAGAAGCGCACGTAGCCCTGACCACCGGGATGGTTCTCGTATCGCGTGAAGCGGTCTCCCAAAAAGTGCTCGATGCCGCTGCCCGGAAGACCCGCCAGCAAAATCCCCCAAATCGTATATCGGGTCATAGGAATCGTTTCAAATACGCTTGATCTCGCCAGCGCAGTATAGCGTTATCGATTCGGTTCGCAAAGACACCCCTACAAGGCTTGCATATATTATTGAAACCTCCACAATGTAGATTGCGCCTGAACAAAACCATGCCGGGAGAGCTAAATGGAGTACCAACCTCGCTACACATCGGCTCACGCCTTGATTATTGGCATTGATACCTATACCGATGCGCGATTTATGCCTCTCGGTGCAGCCGAGACTGATGCAAAAACGCTCGCGGCAACGCTCGTTAATCCTCCGTTCAGCTTCAAAGTCAGAACATTATTGGGAGCAGAAGCAACGAAGACAGCGATTCAGGATGCCTTGTTTGATCTTCAGACGACAGGGCCAGATGATCGCGTTCTAGTGTATTTTGCGGGGCACGGCTACACCCTTCGGGATCGCTTCGACAAAGAGATAGGGTATTTCGCGTGCTACGACACATTGCTTGCACGACATCACACGGCGTTGAAGATGGAGGAAATTACCGATCTGCGTCGCCATACAAACGCCAAGCACGCGGCGTTTGTGTTCGACGCCTGTTTCAGCGGTCAGGCGCTCGGTCTGACACGCGCACAAACTGTAGAAACTGCCGCCGACAAACTCATGTTGAAGCGGGCCTATCAGGTACTCAGCGCAGGCGCGGGTGATGAAACGGTCTCTGACTACAATTCGATGACGGAACTGTTCAACCAAATCCTGTGCGAACTTGCGGAGTCGAATGAATTGTTGACCTTCAATACGCTCGGATATCGAATCCAACGGGCGATGCTTGCACGAACCAATCAACTTCAGATTCCTCAATATGGGCCTTTGGAAGGCAGTCAGGGTGGAGATTTTATCTTTTACATTCCTGATCAGAAGCCCAAGCAGGAAGTGGTTGAAAGCAAACCAATTTCTGAGAAAACAGTGGAGGTTTCTCAAGGTTCTAATTTACCAGCAGGAGAAATGCTGGGACAATATCAAATCATAGAGAAAATCGGTCAGGGCGGCTTGACGACAGTCTATCTCGCATACCAGATGTTGATGGATCGCAAGGTAGTGATCAAAGTGCTGCCCGCGTACTTCCTGCACGATCCGAACTTCCTGGAGCGCTTCAGGCGAGAGGCAAGGGTTTTAGCAAGCCTGGAACATGCGCGCATAGCGGCTGTCCATGATTATGGGGAATTCAATGGCTGTCCTTATCTCGTCATGAAATATATGGAAGGAGGAAGTCTTGACGCACACATTATGGATTATGGGCAGATGGAGCCGAATAGTACCATCAAGATTGTTGAGCAGGTTGCCGAGGGGTTGGATTATGCACACGGGAAAGGAGTTATCCATCGAGATTTCAAGCCTTCAAATGTCCTCTTTGAGCAATATAACGCGGTTATCACAGACTTTGGCCTCTCACTAATCGGATCGACCGCTGCCCGCACCGGGAGCAGCATCGTTGGCACGCCTGCCTATATGGCCCCTGAATTCGGTCGCGGAGGCTTGATCACACGTGCAGTGGATATTTATGCACTTGGCGTAACTCTCTACCAGATGTTAACCGGAGAGCTTCCTTATCATGCGGAAGAGCCAGTTCAGGTATTAATGGCTCATCTAATGGAACCCATCCCGGATGTGCGTGCGATTCGGCCTCATCTACCCGCCGATGTTTCACTCGTTGTCAAGACGGCGATGGCGAAAGACCCGGCGGAGCGTTATGAAACCGCGACTGCCCTCGCTAGTGCCCTTCGAGATGCAACAGGAGAGTAGTTGACAAAGATTCGGTAGGTTACATTGAAACTTATGATCTTGGTGGTACAGCTTGTGCCGCAAGCGCAGGCACTCTAGTAGGGGAAAACAACCAGCCGCCGATAGTCCGGGCGGCTGGCAGTTGATTCTAGAGCCGTTCACGGCCCTATGCAAAATGGGGCGTCAACTTCTATGCATTAGTAGGTGCGAACGGGTGTGTTGTTCACATCCTCCGGGACATAGAAGACTTCGTCTATTCTATAGACGCTATAGTCATACGGCTTAGCATTTACATCAAAGCCTTGCCAGCCTTGACTGCGCCAGTTTTGGACGGTGCGATCCATATCGACCGGATAGTGGCTGCGCAGGATCGAGACCGCTTTATCGGCCATCGCGTCGGTGCTCTTGACGGTCACCAACGTTCCACCCCGGCGGATACCTTCTGCGTAGTATGCCGCCTCGGTCTCATGAACGCCCATTTCTACCAGGGCGGCGGTAATGCCCCCTGTCACTGCGCCTGCTGCTGCGCCCACCGCACCGCCTGTCAGGGCTGCTGCCAGCGGCCCTGCGGCAATCACCGGGCCGACGCCTGGGATTACCAGTGCGCCCAGCCCAACGAGTGCGCCAGTCAGCGCGCCGAAGCCTGCACCGACGGCTGCCCCTTCTGCGGGCTTGACATCTTTTTGAATCGGCTTCCCTTCCAGGTAGCCTTTGTAGTGCCCCTTCGCGTCGTTGGCGATCAGGCTGATATCAGCACGGGCGAACCCGGCGTTTTGCAGATCGGTGACGGCACGGCTTGCGTTATCAAAGTTGTTGTATACTGCTACGATAGTCCTTGTCATGGGTACTGCCTCCTTGCGAAAATTCTCTGTTATCGTTGCAATATCCGGCAGAGTCCAGTGTGGCGCGCGACTATAAGAGATGGATGAGCAGTGCATCAGAAAAATGTCAGAAGAATCTTGCGGCGTTTGGGAATCTGCTCATGCATAGCGACCCTGCTTTTCAGGCAGTTCAGCTAGGGCCATCGGATTGACAAAATTTGATACACCATTGTTACAGTCGGGGCGGACAATTTTGCCAAATGGTGTGCTACAATGGAATGATGGCAAAGGTAGGAGCAAATGAATCAAACCCACTATGAAGTCTGTCTTCATTATCTCAAGGCACATCAAGAGCTAGTATGGAATCATGGTCCGCTGCGGCTGGAAGTCTACGCAGATGGCAAGCCGCAAGAAAAACTGATTGAGGGCAATGATGGCATCAATGTCTGGGATCTCAGTGATATCTACTATCGCTTTCGCAGGAAGATACAATTCCACCTGATCGAGGACGATGGATCAGAGTTGGGCAATCTTCTGGCGAATTTCACAGTGCCCTCTGGGTCAACTGGCGGTTCCGATGCCAAAATCTACGATGAGGCGGGGTACACTCTCACTTACTCAGTCAATCTAGCAGAGAGAGTGTATCTGCCGGGTTAGCAAATTTGTGTCCATTCCGCCTGCCAACTTTGAAGATGCTTCCGACTTTCCGCAGCGTAAACATCCTGTTAGTGAGTCTGCCTTTAGATATTCACTCATAGTTACTGAATATCAGCCCTCCTTGATCGGCGCATCTAGAAAGTTGGAGAGCATCGAGCTGATCCACTCGGCGCGCTGGGGCATCATTGAGTGTGATGTGCCGGGGAGGATTGCAAGCTGCGAGTTGGGCAGCCCCGCCGGAGTATCACCGGAAACGCCGCCGCCGAACAGCCGGAACATCTCGACCGCGTGCTCCGGTCGCACAATATCGGAATCCCCGATGATGATCAGCGTGGGCGCTTTGATCGCCTGAATGTTCTCGGCGGGTAAATCGGTGTAGCTCATATTCAGCTTCGTCACTTTGGTGACCAGCATCGGGAAATCTTCGGGGCGCGGCGCGATTTCCATATACTCGTTATGCCAGGGCGACCCATACATCCATTCGGGTTTCAGGTCTGCCAGTCCGTCCATCAGACCGGGATGTAATCCGTCAGTGCGATAGCTGATCGACGCCATTACCAGCTTGCGCACCAGTTCCGGGTAGCGCATGACGAGATTCAGTGCGACGGCTGCTCCCATGCTATAGCCGAAGAAGTCCGCCTGCTTGAGTCCCAGATGCTTCAGCAGGGCGGCGATGTCATCTGCCAGATTCTCAATGGTAAGCGCGCGATCAATATCGGCGGTGCGCCCGTGTGCCTGCATATCGACGCCGATCACCTGCCGGTTCCTGGCGAGCGCCGGCAGCATCCCTCCGAACGAGGTTCCAATCGCTGAGAAAGCGCCATGCAGCAGGACGAGCGGCTGGCCCGACCCATGAATCTCGTAGTACATTTCGAGGCCATTCACGGGAGCATAGCCGGTTTTCGTTGGTGTATTGGTGGTCATAATCTAATCTCTCCTTCGAGCATTCCAGCAGGGGCACGGGCCGACGAGTACATCGGGCGCGCCGTGCCCCTACGGAGTCTGGAATCAAAATGATCCTGTTTGAAGCTCGCCTGCACGAGCGTAGGAAGCAACAATGACTCCACTTGGCGATGTTTGAGAGTCTTGCAGCTTAAAGCCAGCAGGCATCGTGCCTTCCGCAAACAGGCTCTTTCCCTCGCCGAG
>Ga0075421_100011543_pt1 | contig 10944 bp, 7 predicted proteins | sample SoiMetdeltSBSDD5_FD_75292 | JGI IMG/M metagenome (GOLD analysis project Ga0075421, IMG submission 75292) | Bulk soil microbial communities from a Populus tree surrounding site in Tennessee, USA - Soil MetaG P. deltoides SBSDD5 | ecosystem: Environmental > Terrestrial > Soil > Tree plantation...
CGCGCACGCAGGGCAGCAAGCGCATCAACGCCAACCAGTTCTACAACCTCAACGCCGGCAAGGCGGATCAGTGGCTGTATGCGCCCGACACCTCGCGCCCGGGCTTCTCGGACCGCACCTGGGAGAACGTGAGCGGCCGCGTCACGTGGCAGGCGAACACCAAGAACAAGATCAGCGGCTTCTGGGACGAGCAGGCGACGTGCCGGAAGTGCGAAGGGCAGACGTCCGGCATCACCGATCCGGCGCGTGTGTCTCCTGAAGCCGGCAGCGTCGGCGCGACGAAGCCGCTGCGCGTGATGCAGGCGAGCTGGTCGTCGCCAGTGACGAGCCGTCTCCTCCTCGATGCAGGCTTCGGCGGCGTGTACTACGGGTGGGGCAGCTTCGAGCGCGATCCAAATCCGACGCGTGGACTGACTCGCGTGACCGAGCAGTGCGCGGCGGGATGTGCGAACAACGGCGGCATCGCGGGCCTCGTCTATCGCTCGCAGGACTTCAACATCAACAACACCGGGTCATTCAGCTGGAAGGCGAACGTCTCGTACGTGACCGGATCGCACAGCATGAAGGTCGGGTATCAGGGCACGTGGATGACTGATAACCGCATCTGGATGACCAACGACACGCAGCTCAGCTACCGTGTCAGCAACGGCGTTCCCAACCAGCTCCAGATGTCGCTCTCGCCGTACCAGAACGACGGGCGCGCGGGATGGCACGCCGGGTTCGTCCAGGAACAGTGGACGCACGGAAAGCTCACGCTGCAGGGTGCGCTGCGATTCGATGTCGCTGCCAGCTGGTTCCCGGAGCAGACGCTCGGACCATCCACGTACTTCCCGAACCAGATCGTCTTCCCGGCGACCAAGGGCGTGGATAGCTACAAGGACTTCACTCCTCGAATGGGCGCGGCCTACGACGTGTTCGGCAATGGGCGGACTGCGCTGAAAGCGAATTTCGGCAAGTACCTCGAAGGCGTGGGTGTGTCCACGAACTACGCCAACTCCAATCCGACGCTGCGCATCCCGACGTCAACGGGACCCTTCGGTGTGCAGGGCGTCACGCGCACATGGATCGACGCTGATGGCGATTTCGTTCCTGATTGCGATCTCAACAACCTCGGGAATCAGGATCTGCGCCCGACCGGCGGCGACTTGTGCGGGCCGATCTCCAACTCGCGCTGGGGCCAGAATGTCTTGACCAACCAGTACGACCCGAATCTCCTCAAGGGCTGGGGCGTGCGTCCGTCGGACTGGGACTTCGGCGTGTCCGTGCAGCAGCAGATCCTCCGGCGGATGTCGGTGGAAGTGGCGTATCACCGCCGTTCGTTTGCTGGCTTCACGGTGCAGGACAACACGCTCGTCGCCAACAACGAGTACGACGCGTTCAGCGTGACGGCGCCGGTCGACCCGGTATTGCCGGGTGGTGGCGGGTACGTCGTGTCCGGACTCTACGACGTCACGCCGAACAAGTTCGGACAGATCCTCAACAACGTGACCGACTCGAAGACGGTCGGCGACGCTTCGCAGGTGTTCAATGGCGTCGACGTCACCGTCAACCTGCGGCAGGGTGGGCTGACGCTCCAGGGCGGTACCAGCACGGGACAGACGACGTCGAAGTTCTGCGACGTCAGAAACAGCCTGCCCGAGTTGAACCTCGCCATCGGCGCCGGGCTGCAGACGTCGACCATCAACTTCGGGAGCCCGTATTGTGATGTCTCGAGCGGATTCCTCACGCAGTTCCGCGGCCTGACCTCGTACATCATCCCGAAGATCGATGCGCAGGTGAGCGCGGTCTTCCAGAGCAAGCCAGGGCCTGCGATCGTCGCCAACTGGGCGGTCCCGACCACGGTGGTCGCACAGTCGCTCGGCCGGCCGCTCGCCGGCGGTGCGCCGAACATCGCGGTGAATCTGATCGAGCCGGGGACGGTGTACGGGAACCGCATCAATCAGCTCGATCTGCGACTCGCCAAGAACGTGCGATTTGGTGGCAAGCGGACGATGCTGAGCGTGGACCTGTACAACGCGCTCAACACCGGCGCGATCCTGACCTACAACAACACCTATGCGCCGCCGACAGCGACGGCGCCAAGCGTGTATGAGCAGCCGCTGACCGTCGCGACACCGCTGATGGTGCGCTTCACAGCGGAGTTCAGCTTCTAAACAGCACGAAGGCCACGAAGGACGACGAAGGACACGAAGAAGAGCACCAGCATAGAGTTGGATTCTTCGTGTTCTTCGTACTCTTCGTGATCTTCGTCGTTATGGACGGGTGATCGATCGCAGATAGATCTCGCGAACCGCATCGATCGTGTCCGCGTCGGCCGCTGACTTATCCTGCCTGTAACTCTTCACCCTCGCGAAGCGCAGCGCCAGGCCGCCGGGATACTGCGGGCTTTCCTGCACCTCGTTGAACGCGATCTCGACGACCAGTTCCGGTCGCACGAAGACGGTGTGACGATCGTGGCTGATCTCGAGCGAACGCAGCTTGTCGGTCTGCCACGCCAGCATCTCGTCGGTCAGTCCCTTGAAGGTCTTCCCCAGCATGATGAAGCCGCCGTGCTCGGGGTCACGCGCGCCGAGATGGAGGTTGCTCAGAAAGCCGGTGCGTCGGCCGTGACCCCACTCTGCCGCCAGGATAACGAGGTCCAGGGTGCGAGCGACCTTGACCTTGAGCCACTGTTGGCCACGCCGGCCCGCGGCGTAACCAGCGCCCAGCGCCTTGACCATGACGCCTTCGTGCCCGTGGCGCAGCGTCTCGTCGAGGAATTGCTGCGCCCGCTCGGGCGTGGGGCGCAGCAGGATCGGCACGGCCAAGCCAGGAGCGACGATTTTCAGCCGCGCGACTCGTGACTCGTGAGACGTGTCGACCAGCGACTCGCCATCCGCGTAGAGACAGTCGAAGAAGAACGGCGTCAGCGGGATCTCCGCACGCATCCGTTCGACCTCCAACTTGCGACCGAACCGCTGCATCGTCACCTGGAACGGGTGCGGCGCACCGTCAGATCGCAGCGCGATCACTTCGCCGTCGAGGATCGCCTCGCGGACCGCAAAGTCCCTCACTGCCCGCACGACCTCAGGAACCGCTGGTGTGACGTCGCGGAGGTTTCGTGTGAACACCCGAACGTCATCACCATTCTTGTGGACCTGGATGCGGGCACCATCCAGCTTCCATTCGAGCGACACATCATCGCCAAGCTGACTGAGGGCGTCGTCGATGTCGCCAGCGGGTTGGGCCAGCATCGGCTGAACCGGCTGAAAGAGTTGGATCCCGAATGCGGCCAGCCCGGTTTCGCCGGTAAGAAGTGCGGCCTTCGCCACCGGCGCGAGCGTGCCCGCCATCATCATTGCCCGTCGTACCGAGGCGGCGCTGAGATCACTCGCCTTGGCGACGCCGTCCACGAGGACGGCTTCGAGCGCGCCCTGACGCAACTCGCCAGTCAACAGGCGGACGATGAAATCCTGCTCGGTGCGGGAGGCTCGCCGGAGGAGGACCCTCAGGCGCTCGTTGCGAGCGGCGGAGGCGCCTGCCCCTTTGATCGAAGCAATGTGTGTAAACGCTTCATCGACGTCTATGAGCTGGAGGTCCGGCGTCTCGCTTGCCGGCGAATCCTTCGCGGCCCACAACGTGGCATATCCAATCCCGATGCGTCCCTGACGCGGCTCGCCCGACAGCATGCCGATGGCGATCTCGATCTCGTCCGGAGCGAGGTGGCGGAGCAGGTCCGCGAGCAGGCCGATCTTCGCAAGCCTGCTGCTCGCCGCTGCGACCGCGGAACTCGTTTGCACCAGATTCTGGAGCAGCATGCGGAGTGAAATGTCGCGAAGCCACCTTACACGTCTTGATGCTCACCACACACTGAGGCAGTGAGGCACTGAGAAATACACGGTTTTCTCTGTGTCTCGGTGACTCGGTGGGTCGTATTCGCCGTCACTTCCTGATCGTACCGGTCACACCCTCAGGCGAGCAGTTGAACGGCTCGATCTTCAGCTCCGACGCCGCGTACTCGTTCGTCGAACGCGGAAACGGCTGCTTGAAGTACTCGGGGTCCGTGAGGTCGATCTCGACGACCAGGCGCTGACGCGCGGCGTCGAGATGAAGGCGCTCGATTGAGGTGAGCGCGGCGGAGTGGAGCAGTCCCTTCGTTGGCTGGCCGGGCTGCTCGACGTACTGGTTGAGCACGCCTTTCGAGTAGTTCGCCGTCTCGATGACGAGTGTGTCGCCTTCCAGGTGGCCGATCGAGTGGCCGAGCGAGCTGCGTGGGGCATTCTTCGGATGCTCCTTCATGTTCATGTGGATCACGCGGCGGACGTCCATCCACTCGTGATGGAGCACAATGTCGTCACCCTGGCGGATGATCTCGAGCGGCGTGCCGGGAGCGCCCCACACGCGGCGGATGGCCACCGGATCACAGCGAAACGTCGGGTCGTCCTTGAACGGGTCGTATCCAGCGACCGCCTTCTCGCCCGCTGGCGTCAGCGACTGCATCATCGGTTGCGGACCGCTCGTGCTGCGGTTGGGGATGGGCGCGAGCAGCCAGGTGCCGAAGATGTCCGCGCGCTTGGCCTGTGTCGGCGCTGCCGTTGCCGGGGACGCTCCCCGTGGACCGTTGACGTTCAATTTCCGTCCGTCTTCGAACTCGACGTTGTCGAAGAAGCACATATACGCGCTGTGCCGCGACATCGAGCCTGTCACGCGCACTTTGGTGCCCGCCTTGAACATCTCGGGCTTGATCCCGTTGCGAGTGAGTTGCGTCACGCCGTGCGACTCGCAGACGTACTCACGCGTTCTGCCGTTCTCATCGACGGCGGCGATATGGAGGTAGCTGTGCGGATTGCGCGCCTCGTACTGGGTGACGGTGCCGGAGATGTTGGCTGGTTTGCTCGAATCGAAGTGCGGTGCGAAGCTGTGATGAGCGAGCGCATCGGGAGCGGCCAGGAGCGCACTGACAACGACGGCGATTCGTGTAATCGTGCTTCTGCTGCGCATGCCACACACCTCAGCGGTGAAGTTTAAAGTTCAAAGTTTAAAGTTCAAAGTGTCGCGGTTTCGCGGTCAAAGTTTCGCAGTCAAAGTTTAAAGCCGTCGCCCGCCTCGACCAGGTTGCAGCCGCTTGAGGGCGGCCTCGACCCCTTGCCGTAGCGACCCGGTCACCTGACTCGCTGCCAGCTCTTTTTCGAGCGCCGTAAGGTCGTTGACGGCCTGATCCATCCGGCCGGCCTTCGCGTGCAGCAGCGCTACATAGTAGCGAATCGTCTGACGACGCGATTCGTCTTTTCCAGCGTACTCGTCGAACGCCCAGGCGAGCGTGCTGATGTGATCGTCGGGAGCCAGCGCATCGAGCAACACCTGCCGTTCCCGCTCGTGGCTGGGTGGCATCGCGAAGTAGTAGGGACCCCACAACGCCTGCGCCTGTCTGACGTTCAGCCGTTCGTTACCTCGTCGCATGGCGTCGGCCAGTCGCACACGCTCGGCATCCGCTTCGGGAGCGCTGGAGTTGACGTACGCGGCCCACTGCAGCGTGCGAACGGCATCGAGCGCGCGTCCTGACTGCAGGGCGGTATCGAAGAGCCGCTTTGCATCCATCACCTTGTCATCGTCCTGAAAGAGGGTCCAGTGCGCCAGCATGGCATTCGCGTAGGGATTTGCCGGATCGACTTGCAGCGCCTCTCGATACTTGTCCGCAGGATTCAATCGTCGGTCGCCGTCGCGCCACAGCAGAAATGTGGCCCACCCCGTGTGCGCCAGCAAATCGGCGCGGCGGGCACCCGTGGCCGAGGAAAGCGAGGCGTCGACGACAGCAAGAGCCGGCATGATGGCGTCGCCGAATGAACCCTTGCCGCTCTCGACTCTGACGTTGCGAATCAGGTCCATCGCCACGTCCTCCTGTGCCTCTCGAACCGCGGAGGAGGTTGGCGCCAACTCTCGGGCGCTCGCCAGCGTTCCGAGCGCCTCGACGAACTGGTTGCGTTCACGCTGCGCCAAGGCGGAGGCCAGGAGTTCCTTGGCTCGAGGCGTCTCGTCGATCGTCTCGGCCTCAACGGTCGCGGACTTTCGAGGATCGACGGCGATACCTGGCTCCGGGTTCGAGCCGCGCAGGGCGACGAAGACGACGACGCCCAGTGCCAGTACTGCGACGGCTGCCGCCGGCCACCATCGTCGTACGCCTGACACGGGCGTTGGCTTGTCGGCGCCGATCATCGTCGCAAGGCGCTGGCACAGGCGTTCGGCGTCGTCGTGAAACTCCGCGTGATCGAGTGTCGCTGCCTGACGGGTGGCGAGCGCCGCGAGGGGCGTCGGCAGGTCTTCCGCGCGCGGCATCGTGGCGCCCTGGACGAGCACCGGCACGACGGGGATTCTCCGGCTCAACGCCGCTTCGACCTCGAGTCGTACGAAGTCGCTTGCATCATCGAGCCTGCGGGTGCCGTTGGCGGCGCGCGCAGTTGTCCATCGAGGCCCGATCACGACGAGCACCGCGGCCGTCTCTTGGAGCGATGCGTGGAGGACCTGGACGAAATCGGTCCCCGGATCGATGGTGTCGATGTCCAGGAATACCTGGTTCTTGCCAAAGCGCCGGTTCAGGTGGTCAGCGAGGCGACCAGCGTCGCCGGCCGCATCGTCTCGCCGGTAGCTGATGAAGATCCGTGGTGGCATTCAAGATTGGCTGTGCGCTCAATGATACGCCTGGCGCAACTGGTGAACGTCTGTCCGGGCGACTGGGCGAAAGAGAGCGACGCCCGCCGTGACAGTTTTCGGGAACGCGCGGTCTGGAGCATCACACAGGGAATCGTGCTCAGCGAAGGGCAGGTGCGCGACGAGGAACTCGCGGAAGCCGTGCGGCTGCGGAAGGAACTGGAAATTGCGCTCGCCGAGGAACGCTAGAACTGTCGTCGTATTGCGATGCCGATGCGCCCAGTCGGCAGGAGGTCATTCCTGCGCTCAAGTCCAGCCGCGTCCTTGCCCATGTTCGGCACGTCGAGCTCGATTTCGGGACCCACGGTCCATCTCCTGTCAAACGTTGTTGACGGAAGAGCATGCGCTCCCGCGCGCGCCGATGTCTTGAAGGAACGCTGAATAGTTCTGAATTTCAGAAGGCTGCGAGGGCCGAGCAGTCGCCGAGATACTTCGACGACTTGAGCCATCCGGAGTCGGGATAGTACGCGAACACGAGGCCGGTGCCCTTCACTCGATCGATGATGGCGCGAGCCACGCCTTCACGCAGGGCCGGGCAGCCCCAGCTGCGACCGAGCCGGCCGGTGGTGCGTGCGACTTCGTCGCTCACATAGGGGGCGCCGTGCATGACGATCGCGCGTTCGTAGGCGCGGTCGTTGAACCCCTCATCGAGGCCGCGCAGCCGCAGCGAATATCCGTTCTTTCCGACGTAAGCCTCTTCCGTGAGGAAGAGCCCGAGACTCGATTGATGAGAGTCGGGCTCGTTCGAGAAGCTCGTCGCCAGATTCTCGCCGCTTCCCTTGCCGTGTGCGACGAGCTCTTCGTACAGGAGCGATTGCTCACGGAGATCGAACACCCAGAGCCGCTTCGCCGTCGATGGCCGCGAGTAGTCGATGACCGTAAGCGTGGATGGATCCTCGATCGATCCCGATTTCACCGCGCAGGCCACGGCCCCGAGCGCCAGTTCGAGCACATCCTGATCGATGGTCCCGCGCTCGACCACGCTCCACGCGTTTGCGCTGAGGCGCAGGGATGCCGCCGTTGCCGATGCCCTCGCATCAACGCTCACGCACACCACCGCGCACACGCCCAGAATGGCGGCGCACACGAACTGCAAGCGTGCAACAGAGAGGGATCTGGTGAACAACGCGGGTCGTTCACAGTGTAACAGCGGTATGCCCCGATGTTAGCCCGGCCGCAAATACGGTTCAGTTGTGACTCTGTCTTCTCGCTGAGTGTTGGCCGTCAGCCGACTGGTCCGCGTCGTAGCCGTACACATCAGGCCACGTGTCGAAGCCGCCGTGGCTTCTCGGCCAGGCGGTGAAGTACACGATATGCACGGGGATCTTCTCCTTCAACGCTACGGGCTTCTCGACGTCAGCGTGCATCGCCTCATGGATACGGCGATCGTCCCAATCGGGCATGTCTCGCAAAACGTATCGCGCGAACGCCTCAGGTTGCTCGAGGCGTACGCAGCCATGGCTGAGCGCACGTCCTCTGCGCGCGAAAAGCGCGTCGGCGGGCGTGTCGTGGAGATAAACGTTGAACGGATTCGGAAAAAGGAACTTCACGTGACCGAGAGCGTTGCCCGCGCCAGGGCGTTGACGGAAGAGCAGTTGCTTCAACTCTGCCGCGTCATCCCAGTCCACGCTCTCCGGATCGACGGGTTCTGATCGGCCCCTGGATTGACGCAGGATCTCGATGTTGTTCCGCTCGAGAAACGACGGATCGCGCGCGACCGCCGGCGCAGTTTCACCTTCGACGATGCTGTCGGGCACGTTCCAGTAGGGACTGAAGACGACAGTGGCCATTTCGCTGCTGAAGACGGGTGTCCTGTGTTCGGCGTCTGACTCGCCCACGACGACCTTCATGTCGAGGACGGCTCGCTCATTTTCTCGAACCATCAGATGGAACGCCGGGATGTTGACGAGGACGTGCCGCGTCCCCATGTCATCGGGCATCCAGCGCCATCGCTCGAGATTCAGGGCCAGGAGTCGGCGACGATCGTCTCCCCCTGTGATCTGTTGCGCGCGCAACGACGCGAGAGCCTTTTGCAGTGCCGCGTACTCGGGATGTTGCGGCTGGACGGACGCCAACCATGTGCTCAGATCGCCCTCTTCGGCGCGCGCGAGAAGCCCTACGAAATCAGGAGCGGTCCGCCGTTTCTTCCAGCGTGCGTCGATGTTCTTCGGCTCCGCACGTCCAAGCGCGACATCGTGACCGAGCGCAAGCAGTCCGGTTGTAATACGCACGTCCAACTGCGCGAGATCGGAAATCCCCTCGATCGAATCCTCCGAATCGCCCTCGCGTTCAATCGCCTGGGCGACCTCGTTCGCTCCGTAATCGGATGCAACGAGACCGTGGTCGTCGGCGGACTGCAACACGCGGAGCGCGGTTGTGATCGTAGAGGTGTCCTCGGACTGCACCCAAGCCGGTGCGTGATTCCGTTCCTTGTAAAACCGGTTCACCTCGGCCCACACGTCTTCGTCGATCGAGGGCGCTGGCGCCGCTCTCACGATCTCCTCGACCGACGTGCTTATCTGAGCTGTCCGGTCGACGCAGGCGCCGATCGCGAAGAGCCCGACCACGAGAACTGGCCACACTCGCTTCTCTCGCACCCGAGAGAAGAGAGCAAGGAAGGGGCCAGCGATGGCTCAGCCGCTTAACCCGGCCAGGGAGGCCCGATCGTCTCTGTCGAGCGATACGACGCACTTTCTTCGAGACCCTGCGGTGATGTGAGTCCGACGGTCGACTGCAGAATGTATGCTGGCCGCCCGCGGACATCCTTGTAGATCCGAGCGATGTACACACCGACGATGCCGATGGCGCCGATGATGGTGGCCCAGAAGAACAGCAACACCGCGATGAGCGCGATGGTGCTGGGCACCGGCGTGCCAACGATCGCCAACGCGAGCACGACGATCAGCGCCAGCATGGAGACGACGACACCGACTCCTGCAAGCACCACGCACAGGTAGATCGGAAAAAACGAAAACGACGTCAGACCGAGCGCGAACGTCTTCCACGGGTTGCGGCTGAAGAACGGAAAATGCGTTCGACCCGCATACCTGGGCGCTCGCTCGTACGGCACGAACGCCTGATTGAGCCCGATCCATACGGCGAGGCCCCTCAGATAGGGATCCGTTTCGCGCAGCCGCAGGAGGTGGGTCACAGCGCGCTGTGACAGCAGCTTGAAGTCACCGCTGTCAACCGCAAGGTCGATCGTGGAGCCGTGCCGGATCACGCGATACGCCCACCGCGTCGCAGTGATCTTCAGTGCGCTCTCGCCGAGTCGCCGAGTGCGGACCGTGTGGACGACGTCGGCGCCGTTGCGCCAGCGCTCGAGCAGCAGCGGAATCACTTCTGGCGGGTCCTGAAGGTCGGCGTCCATATAGATCACGGCGGCGCCGCCGGCGAACGCCATCCCCGCGAGCACGCCTTCCGCGACACCGAACCGCCGCGCCATGCTGAGAATCTTGACGCGGGGGTTTCGTTCCCGTTCGGCCAGCAGCACCAACATGGACTGATCGGTCGACGCGTCGTTGACGAAGAGCAGTTCGTACTCGACGTCCTGGGTCGCAAACACCGCCGCCAGCCTGGCAATCAGCGTCGGGATCGTCTCGGCCTCGTTTCGAAACGACAGGACGACCGACACGAGCGGAGTGTCCATCAGTCGTTGGCGCAGCGGTTGTGTCGAATCATCTGCGGCTTACGCCGTGGAGGCATCGGCGTGCGAAGCATGCCACGGTACCGGCGGGCCCACAAGGCTCCGGGCTGGATCGCAGCCTGGCTAGTGGTATGTCCTTCCCAAGTTGCTACCGGCCGCTCCGCTCCCACCCCAGCGCGCTGGCGCGCTGGGGGGCCCCGGGGTTGTCGCGGGCCGATAAATCGTGGTCGGAGGCTGGTTGAGAGTGGTACTCCTTTAGCGGATACAGTCCACTAGTCCTACTCGGGAATGTCGTAGACCACGAAGCCGGGATCGTGGATGGCCACCGGCAGTGCCAGGGCCCAGCCCGGAGGCGTCAAGACCTGTGTCACGTCATAGGCCCGCCGAATCTCCCGCCATCGTTCGAGCGAAAACTGCTCCCATGTCGCTCGGTTGACCTCGTTCGGGATGGCGCCCAGGCCGCGGGCTTGTTCCGGAGGGTTGAACAGATCGATCGCGTAAACGTCGCGCAGGATGCGTTCGAGTGCGGGACCGGAGTCGAGGGCGTACGGCAAGCCGTCGAGCCCACCCCCGTTGATGAGGACAGGGCGTCTGGTCTTGAGTTGTATCAGTTG
>Ga0075421_100011544_pt1 | contig 10943 bp, 9 predicted proteins | sample SoiMetdeltSBSDD5_FD_75292 | JGI IMG/M metagenome (GOLD analysis project Ga0075421, IMG submission 75292) | Bulk soil microbial communities from a Populus tree surrounding site in Tennessee, USA - Soil MetaG P. deltoides SBSDD5 | ecosystem: Environmental > Terrestrial > Soil > Tree plantation...
TGCGGCGTCAGCGCTTTCGAATCGCAGATTGACCACGATGTAGTTGGGGTCGTCGGCTGGCTGGAACACCTCGGCCTGCTGGACTCCGGCCTGCTCACGCGCGGGCGCGAACCGCTTGAACGTCTCGAGCCACGTCGCAAGATCACTGATCTCGTGTTCGATGTGCAGTATGGCCATGGCTCAGTGTGGACCGCGGATGGGGGCTACCGCACCAATTCGGCGATGGTTGCCTCTGCGGCCCGCTCCCCGGCATCGACCGCGCCCTCCATGTATGCGCTCCAGTCGGTCGCGGTATCGGTTGACGCCCAGTGGATCACGCCGATAGGCGTGGTGAGCGCAGGGCCGTAGGTCGTCCACACATGTGGTCCGTGGTTGGCGTTGTAGCAGCCGCGGGTCCATTGCCGGTCCGACCATTCGCCGTCGACGTAGAACTCGGGTTTGGCTGCCGCGCTACCGAAGTGGCGTACCAGTTCTGCGGTGAGAGCTTCGCGGCGGTCGGCCTCGGGGATGCGGCCGTAGGTGCGGGCCTGCTCGCCTTCTAAGAAGAGCAGGATCACGCCGTGGTCGTTGCCGGGGATACAGGTGTCGTTGGACATTCGTGCTGGGCCGACGTCGGAGATGAGTTGGCCGTTGAATCCGTCGGCACGCCAGAATGGTTCGTTGTAGATGAAGAACGCCTTCATGGCCGAGCCGTTGGGCAGTCGCTGGGTGAGCTGATCGCGGATGCCGGGAAGAGGCGGGTCGTACATGATTCGTCCGGCGAGTGTCGGCGATAATGCGACGATGACTCGGCGGCCGCGGGCCACCAGCCCGCCGCGGCAGTACACGGTGACGCTGTCGGCGGTGTGTTCGATGAGCTGGACCGGCACGTTGAGCACGATGTGGTCGGTGATCAACGCGGCCAGTCGACGCGGGATCTCGCCGGTGCCTCCGATGAACCGCGCGGTCTGCGCGCCGCCCTCCGATTCGGCGAACAGCTCCGATGTCACCCCGCAGGTCTGGATGGTGAACAGCAGGTGCAGGAAAGACACTTCGGCCGTGGGCACGGCGAGGATTCCGACCGTGCAGATCTCCAACAGGGTGCGGGCCACCGGCGAAAGCCCTTGCGCGTCATACCAGGTGCCCGCGGTGATGGCATCCCACTCGGCGGCCCGTGGCGCCAACCAGGGCGCTTCGACCGGAACGGCGGTCGCCAGCACATCGAGCCGGCGCAGCACCAGCTCGAGTTCCTTCAACTCCGGAGCGAACCGAAGGTGGAACTCGTTCTCCCGCAGCACACCTGAGCCGACCAGCTCGTAGGACGTTTCGCCTTCGTCGTACTGGGGAAGGGTCTCGACACCGAGTTCGGCTGCCAATCGGAACATCCGCTCGTGCGTGTCACCGATCCACTGGGCCCCGAGCTCGACGGGAATCCCGGGCAGCACCTCCTGCGTGAGGATGCGCCCGCCGACGCGCTCGTCGGCCTCCAGGACCAGCGGCGTGAGCCCTGCGTCGAGCACCTTGCGCGCGGCGATCATCCCCGAAAGCCCCGCTCCAACGATGATGACGTCCGCTTCCAGGTTCGACGGCTGTGTCATGGTGCAACCCTCTCACCGCTTGCACGCGCCCACTTCGCTTTCAGTCGCAACAGACCGACTCTGGTTCGGAATCCTTGCCTGTACGGTCGAGCGCATGCGGATCCTCTTAGTGGGCGCCGGCGGCGTCGGTTCGGCGTTCTGCGCCATCGCGGCACGACGCGACTTCTTCGAGCAGATCGTCGTCAGCGACTACGACGAGTCACGCGCCAAGCAGGCGGCGGATGCAGTCGGCGACAAGCGCTTCTCCGCCGCGCGCGTCGACGCGACATGGGCCGACGACGTCGCCGCGGTGGTTAGTCAACATGGCATCACCCACGTGATGAACGCCGTCGACCCGCGGTTCGTGATGCCAATCTTCAACGGCGCGTTCGCCGGTGGCGCCGATTACCTCGACATGGCGATGAGCCTCTCGCAACGCCATACCGAGCGGCCCTACGAACTCACCGGAGTCAAGCTCGGCGACGAGCAGTTCGCCGTCGAGGAGCAGTGGAAGGCCGCCGGCCGGCTTGCGCTGGTCGGAATCGGGGTGGAGCCAGGCCTTTCCGACGTGTTCGCACGCTACGCCGCTGACCATCTGTTCTCCGACATCGACGAGTTGGGCACCCGCGACGGATCCAACCTCACCGTCGACGGCTACGAGTTCGCGCCGTCGTTCTCGATCTGGACCACCATCGAGGAGTGCCTCAACCCGCCGGTGATCTGGGAAGCCGACCGCGGCTGGTTCACCACCGAACCGTTTTCTGAGCCCGAGGTTTTCGACTTTCCCGATGGCATCGGCCCGGTCGAGTGCGTCAACGTCGAGCACGAAGAAGTGCTGCTGATGCCCCGCTGGGTCACATGCAGACGCGCCACGTTCAAGTACGGCCTCGGCACGGAGTTCATCGACGTGCTCAAGACGCTGCACAAGTTGGGCCTCGACCGCACCGAGAAAGTCAACGTCGGTGGCGCAGAGGTCAGCCCACGCGACGTGGTCGCGGCCTGCCTACCGAATCCCGCCACGCTGGGACCGAAGATGCACGGCAAGACGTGCGCCGGCCTGTGGGTGACGGGCACCGGCAAGGACGGCAATCCGCGATCGACCTACCTGTACCACGTCGTCGACAACCAATGGTCGATGGCCGAGTACGGCCACCAGTGCGTGGTGTGGCAGACCGCGATCAATGCCGTTGTGGCACTCGAGCTCCTGGCCAACGGCACGTGGAGCGGCAGCGGCGTACTCGGCCCTGAGGCGTTCGACTCGGTGCCGTTCCTCGAGCTGCTGACCGCCTATGGCTCACCGTGGGGCCAGAAGGAGCTGTGATGCCAGAGGACCTGACCGCCGAGCAGGCCGCAGGGCGGCTGAACGCCGCCGACACGCTGGGAATGCCGCTCGGCCCAGGCCAGCCACCGGCGTTCCTGCGCGCGCTCGGCGAGCGCGAAGACTGGACAGATCTGCGCGTATACGGCGCGCTGCTCGCGGTTCTCACCGAACTGTTCACACGCCCGGGCGTTCATTACTTGTCTGGCTTCTACGGTCCGCTCGACCGAGCGCTGCGGGACATGGGCGCCAACGTCGACTTCGCTCCCGCGGACTTTCGCCGCTTCGGGCCGCTGCTCGAGCGCCAGGCGCCGCGTGTGATGACGACCGTCGCGACACCGCCCGATGCGGACGGCTGGTGCTCCCTGTCACTGCATGCGGGCGGCACAATCGACGAATTGCGCCGCGCGGGAGCCGATCCCGAACGGCTGCTGGTCGTCGAGGTTTCAGACGCTTACCCACGGACCCTCGGCTTCGGCGAGCAGTATCGCCATGCGCTGCACGTCGACGAGATCGACATCTTGGTCCGCTCGACCGACGCGCCGCTCGCGCTACCCGGAGGCGGCGCGCCGCCGACAGACGTCGACCGGGCGATCGCACGGCACGCCGTCGCCTTCATTCCGTCCGGCGCAACCCTGCAGACGGGGATCGGCGGGATTCCCAACCAGATCGCTGCGCTTCTGGCCGAAGGAGATAGCGGCGACTATGGGCTGCACAGCGAGATGTTCACCGATGGCTGCATGCTGCTGCACCGCGCAGGCAAGGTCACCAATACCGGCAAGGGGCAGTACGGCGGGGTCAGCGTGACGACGTTCGCGTTCGGTTCGGCGGAGCTCTACGAGTGGCTGGACGACAACTCCGACGTTGCGTTCCTGCCGGTGGAGATCGTCAACGCACCGGACGTGATCGGCGCCAACAACGACATGGTCTCGATAAACGGCGCGCTGGCGATCGACATCCACGGCCAGGTCGTCGCCGACACGATCTCCGGCGGCCAGTTCAGCGGGATCGGCGGCGCCGAGGATTTCGTGGCCGGCGCCGGGCTCGAGCTCTCGGACCGCTCGCTGATCTGTCTGCCCTCGACGTTCGAGAAGGACGGCGAGCTGCAGTCGCGGATCGTGCCGTGGTTCGGTCCCGGCGCGGTGATCACGACGCCGCGGCACCAAGTCGACGTGATCATCACCGAGTACGGCGTCGCCGAACTCGAGGGCAAGACCGTCCGGGAGCGCGGCGAGGCGCTTGCGGCGATCGCACATTCGCAATTCCGCGACGAGCTGCTGGCGGCCGCCGAGCGCGCGTCGAAGGGCCGCTCACCCGTGGCGTAACCGAAGCGCGAACGTGGGTTACCGTCACGCCAACGGCCGCCGAAGCGTGTATCAATCCCACACTCGTGCGAAGAACTACAGCGGGTTGAGGATGCGGTCCAGGAATTGGCGCGTGCGCTCTTCCTTCGGGTTGCCGATCACATCGGCGGGCGGACCCTTCTCCAGGATGACGCCGTGGTCGGTGAACAGCACCTGATCGGAAACCTGTCGGGCGAACTGGATTTCGTGCGTGACGATCACCAGCGTCCAGCCCTCGACGGCCAGATCCCTGATCACCGACAGCACCTCGCCGACGAGTTCGGGGTCCAGCGCCGACGTCGGCTCGTCGAACAGCACCACCTTCGGCTTAAGCGCCAGTGCCCGCGCAATGCCGACCCGCTGCTGCTGTCCGCCGGACAGCTGGAACGGATACTGGTCACGCTTCTCGGCCAGGCCGACCTGCCGCAGCAGCTCGAGCGCGTCGGACTCCGCTTCCTCCTTCGGGCGCTTCTGCACGAAGATCGGCCCCTCGGTCACGTTCTGCAGCACCGTCTTGTGCGGAAACAGGTTGTGCGACTGGAACACAAAGCCGCTCTGCGCGCGGTAGCGCCGCAGTTGGTCCTTCGCCACCGGCTTCGAGAAGTCCAGCTCGACCTCGCCGACGCGGATCACGCCCGCGTCCGGCACGTCCAGCGCGTTGAGCGCGCGCAGCAGCGTGGTCTTGCCCGACCCCGACGGGCCGATGATCGTCGTCGCCGAGCCCTGCGCCACGGTGAACGAAACCCCTTTGAGCACTTCGTTATCCCCGAAGGCCTTGTGCACGCCCTCGGCGACGATCCTGTCTTCACGCGGCTCTGTCATCGCGCCACATACCTTTCCAACCGACGTTCAATGCGGCTCTGGCCGAACGAGAGCACCAGGCAGATGACCCAGTAGTACACCGCGGCCGTGCCGTACAACGCGAAGAACTCGAACGTCGGCGCCGCGATGATCTGGGCTTGCCGCAGCAGCTCGGTGACCAGGATCGTCGACGCCAGCGAAGTGTCTTTCACCAGTGAGATCAACGTGTTCGACAGTGGCGGCACCGCCACCCGGGTGGCCTGCGGAAGGACGATGCGCCGCAACGACCCCACATAGGTCATGCCGATGGTCTCGGCCGCCTCCCACTGGCCCTTCGGAATGCTCTGGATCGCCGAGCGGATGATCTCTGCCGCGTAGCCGCCCACGTTCAGAGAGAACGCGATGATCGCGGCGGGGAACGGGTCGATCTTCACTCCCAGCTCGGGCATCGCGTAGAAGACGATGAAAAGCTGCACCAGCAACGGTGTTCCGCGGATGACCGAGATGTAGAACCGCGCAACGTTGGTCAGAACCACGTTCGACGACAGCCGCGCCAGCGCCACCGCCAAGGCAATCACCAGCCCGATGACGAAGCTGATCACCGTCAGCGGAACCGTCTTGGTGATCGCCGCCTTGGCCAGCGGCCCAAGGCTGTCCAGAATCAGCTGCCAGGTCGACCGCGGCGCATGTTGCGCCTGGCCCGACTCGGGTGCACCGGAGGCGTTGGCCTTCAGGTACTTCTGCGAGATGCTGGCAAGCGTCCCGTCGGAGCGCAGCTCGTCGAGAGCCTTGTTGAGGTCGGGCAGCAGCCCGCTGTCCTTGCGGGCGGCGAAGCCCTGCTCGCTCTTCTCCCCGACGTTCCCGGCGATCTTGACTGTCGTGTCACCGGTCTCGGCGAGGTAGGCGTACACCGCGATGCTGTCGTTGATGGTGGCGTCCACTCGCCCTTGGTTCAGCAACTTGATGGCCTGGGTGAAGCCCTCCACGGTCTCGACGCGAGCTCCGGCCTTGCGAGCGACGTCGGCCCAGTTGCTCGTCGCGCTTTCGGCCGCGACCTTGCGCTTCAGGTCGTCCAGCGTCTTGATGGAGTTGTCGTTGGCTCGCGTGACTATGACGCCCTCGCCGACGGAGTACGGCTCGGAAAGGTCGTACTTCGCCTTCCGCTCCGAATTGATGGTCACCTCGTTGGCGACGACGTCGAAGCGGTTGGCTTCAAGCGCGGCGAAGATCGAATCCCATGGCGTCTCAACGAATTCGACCTTGACGCCAAGCTTGTCGGCCACCGCCCGGGCTACGTCGACGTCATAGCCGACGAGCTGGCCGGTCGCGGGATCGTGGTAGCTGAACGGCGAGTACACGCCTTCGGTGCCGACCCGCAGCACGCCAGCCGATTTAACCGGGTTGTCGCCATTGCTGCCCGACGAACCGCACGCCGTGAGCACCAGCGCGGCGAGTAGCAAAACAGCCACGGGGGCTCTTCGTAGATAGTGCACCGGCGGAAGCTAGCAGGGCGCCAGGCGCCGCCCAAGGGTTCTGCTCACACGGGGAGGTATATCCACGGGTGCCGCGGCAGCGCATCGGGTTTGAACTGCGTGAGCATCTGCTCGGGGGTCACGGCGGCATAGCCCAACGACGACGCGATCTGCGCGAGCGCCCGCTGGACGCCGATTTCGGCAAGCGTCACCGCGCCGTCCCGCTTGGCCAGCCGCGCCCCGTCCTCGTTGAGCACCAGCGCGACGTGTGCGTACATCGGCTCTGGATACCCGAGCAGCCGCGCGAGGTATGCCTGCCTCGGCGACGACGGCAGTAGGTCGTCTCCGCGCACCACCTGGTCGATGCCCTGCGTGGCGTCGTCGACCACCACGGCAAGGTTGTAGGCCGCGACACCGTCGCCACGGCGGACCACGAAATCGTCGACGATGCCGGTGTACTCACCGTGGAGCAGGTCATGCACTGTGTAGACGATCGCATCGGTGCGCAGCCGCAGCGCAGGCGGCCGGCCGGTCTCGCGCCGCCGGGCTTCGCGCTCCGCGTCGGTCAGGTCGCGGCAAGTGCCCGGATACGCGCCCTGCGGCGCATGCGGGGCTCGCGGTGCTTGCGCGATATCCCTTCGGCTGCAATAGCATTCGTACAACAGTCCGCGATCAGCCAACTGACCCACGACGGCGTCATAGCGCTGCGGATGTTCCGACTGCCACTCGACGCCGTCCCACGTCACCCCTATTGCGGACAGATCGTCGAGCTGGCGGCGGGCGATGTCGGCGTGGGTGCGGTCGTCGAGGTCGTCGACACGCATCACGAACCGGCGACCGGTGGAGCGCGCGAACAGCCACGCCAGCACGGCCGTGCGCAGGTTGCCGATGTGCAGATCAGCCGACGGGCTGGGCGCGAACCGGCCTGCTCCAGGTGCCATGTCCTCAGCTTGCCCTGGTGTGGAGGGACTAGAGCTCTGCGATCGCCATGTGCGATTCGGGAAGGATCTGACCGCCGTCGACGACAAGCGTCTGCCCTGTGATGTAAGAAGCCTCGTCAGTGGCGAAGAACAGCGCGGCGTTGCCGATATCAGCGACACTGCCGAGTCGGCCGGCGGGTATCGCCGAAGCCATTTGGTCCATGTATTCCTGACCCATTTCCACCAGGCCTTCGGTGATGATGTTGCCCGGCAGCACGGCATTGATGGTGATCTGCTTGGGCGCCAGCTCCATCGCCGCGGTGCGAAGGAAACCTAGCTGGGCGGCCTTGCTGGCACCGTAGTGGGACCAGCCCGGGTAGCCGGTGATCGGTCCGGTGATCGACGACGTGATGACCACGCGGCCGCGTCCGCTGGCGGTCAGAGCCGACAGCGCGGCCTGCACGATGAACACGGTGCCCTTGAAGTTGACCGCGATGACCTGCTCGATGTCCTCCGGTGTCAGCTCTTCCAGACGTCCGGACGGGAAGATGCCCGCATTGGCGCACACGATGTCGAGGCCGCCGTGGCGGTCGACCGCCGTCTCCACCACCCGACGACAATCCTCGGGATTGGACACGTCTGCGCTCAGGCCACTGACCTTCCCGGGCTGTCCGGCCAGAGCGGACGCGGTGGCCTCCAGATCGGCTTCGTTTCGCGCCGTCACCAACACGTTGACGCCCACGGCTGCAAAGGTTTCCGCGATCCCGCGGCCGATGCCCTTGCTGCCGCCGGTGACGATGGCCGAGCGGCCCTGTAGTGAATTGAACATGTGCGTGTCCTTCGATCAGACCAGTCGATGGCCGTTGGAGTTGAGATAACGCTCGGCGAGTGTGCAGCTGCCCTCGGCATAGGTGATCGCCTTGGTGCGGGATTCCTTGGAATGACTATGTGTTCCCATCCATGCCAGCAACAGCAGCCGGCGCAACAGCACGAACGACGCCAGCATGTCTTCATCTTCGGCGTCGATGGAACGGCGGCTGCGGTATCCGCGCAGCCAGGACTCTTGCCATTCGGGCAGCGCCGGGTCGTCCTCGATGAACGACACCGCGGTGCTGAAATCGTAGAAAAACCACCCGAATCCGCAGTCATCGAAGTCGATGACGGTGATCGTCGAGCCGTCGACCAGAAGGTTGGCGATCCGCAAGTCGGCGTGGATGAGCCCGAACCGGTCCGGCCCGGATCCGTAGTCGAACAAGCGCTGGCGCAGCAGTTGCGTCGCCCTGTCCAGCAGTACATGCTCGTGCTTACCGACGCCGTCGGCGTCCTGCCAGCGGCCCCACCGCGGCTCGTCACCGAGGCAGTGTGGCCAATCCCAGGAGAATCTACCGAACCCGGCCGGTCGCTTCCAGTTGTGTGAATGTTCGTGCAGCGCAGCGGTTATCGACCCAAGCATATGGAAGTCATCGACGGTCAATGCCGCCTCGTCGGGCTCGATACCGGCGACCAACTCGAAATGCACCACGTGCCGCGGTGTTCCGTCGACGTTCACGGTGACCACCCGACGACCGTCACTGGCCGGCAGGATGGTGGGCACCTTGATGTCGCTGTCGCGCCGCAGCGCATCGAGCCAGTCGAGTTCGGATTCGATCTCGTGCGCGCGGTGATAGTTCTGCCGGTGCACACGCAGGATCGAGCGAGTACCGGTCGCGCCGTCCTGTACCGCGTAGGTCGCGTTCTCCGACAGGTTCAGCAGGTTCAGCGTCGACTCCGGCGCGATGTGGTATTCGATGAGCGCCCGCTCCGCTACGTGCACGTCGGCAGAGACGACCGTACTGGCCGAGTCGCTGATGAGGCCGTTTGAGTTGTCCGTCAATGGTCGCGCCCTTCGATGCCGGCCAGCACCTCGGTGATGCGGCGCCGATCATCTGTACGTCTACCACGGTCAGCGCGGGTGCCGCTCGTTCAGCCTCGTTGGCGCGGTCCGCCACGACACAGGGTTAGCGCTCCCAGGGAGCCGTCTCGCCCATCTTCTTGTAGTACTTGGCGAGGTGGCTCTTGACCCGATCGATGTCGTCTTTGGGTAGGTCGACGCCGCCGCGGGCACCCTCCATGATGTTGCCTGCCGCCATCACTCCGCGGGGCACGGCCTCGAGCTTGCCGCCGACAACGTCGGCGATCAGCAGCTTGTAGGCGGTGAAGTTGTCCTTCTTGTCGCCGTCGTACCAGACGTGGGCATCGCGGTACTTCTGGTTGGGCTCGTCTTCGGCGCCTGCCCACTTGCGCACGCGTTTGTCCGCCGCATCGCCGTCCCATTCGCGGTCACGATCAGCGAGCGGCAGATCTTGAAATGCTGTCACTGACATGTGGGAGGCGTGCCCGCAGTGCCAGTTCGCTAAACCGCCAGCGCAGCTGTGAATTCGCTGCAAAACCAGTCGACGTCGGTCAGGGAAAACACCAGGGGTGGGCGGATTTTCAGCACGTTGCCGTCATGGCCGCAGACCGAGATCAGGACCCGTCGCTCGCGCATGGCGTTGACCAGTGCCTTGGCGCCCGCCCGGTCAGGTGTCTTCGCGTCGGCGTCGCTGACGACGTCGACCCCGATGTACAGCCCGGTACCGCGTACGTCGCCGATCCGCGGGTGGTCTTTCGCTATCCGGGACAGTTCGGTGCGCAGCGCAGCACCGACTGTCGCGGCATGGGCTTGTAGCTGGTCGGTCTCGATGACATCGAGCACCGCGGATGCGGCGGCCATCGACACGGGGTTGCCCGCGTAGGTGTTGAAATACGGCACCCGCGCCGCGAACGGCCATAGCACGTGGTCACGTGCGGCCATCGCGGCCACCGGCATGCCGTTGCCCATCGGTTTGGCCAACGTGACGATGTCGGGAACCACGCCGTGGCGGTCGAAGCCCCACATGGCTTCGCCGGTGCGGCCGAACCCGGGCTGCACCTCATCGGCGATGAATACACCGCCATGCCTGTGCACGATGTCGACGGCGGGGCCCAACACCGCGGGGTCAGGGTAGATGCCATCGGATGAGAAGACCGAGTCGGCGATGAGGCAACTCACGCGGATTCCGTTTTCGCTCAGGTCGTCAACTGCGCGGGCCACATCGGCGGCGAATCGCGCCTCCGCGTCCGGATACCGGTAGCTGTCGGGCGCTGGCACTGTGCGGATGTGCGGCCCGAGTGTCGCAGCATCGCCGAGGGCGGGCGAGATCGCCATCACGCTCGCAGTGTTGCCGTGGTAGGCGTCGCGCGTGACGATGACTCCCCTTGCGTCAGTGAACATCTCGGCGACCCGGAGAGCCAGGTCGTTGACCTCCGAGCCGGAGCAGGCATACATGATCTGGTTGATCTCATTCGGCATCGTGGCCAGCAGTCGCTCTGAGTAGTCGACGATCCCGCGATGCAAATAACGCGTGTGCGTGTTCAGCGTTGACATCTGCTGCATCACCGCTTCGACCACGTGTGGGTGGCAGTGCCCGACGCTGACGACGTTGTTGTACGCGTCCAGATAGCGCACACCATCC
>Ga0075421_100011545_pt1 | contig 10943 bp, 10 predicted proteins | sample SoiMetdeltSBSDD5_FD_75292 | JGI IMG/M metagenome (GOLD analysis project Ga0075421, IMG submission 75292) | Bulk soil microbial communities from a Populus tree surrounding site in Tennessee, USA - Soil MetaG P. deltoides SBSDD5 | ecosystem: Environmental > Terrestrial > Soil > Tree plantation...
CGGCCGAGGCCGTCGAGACGGTGATCCGGCTGACGCGGGCGGCCTCGATCGACGTGGGGGGCGTCGAGTACCTCGTCTCGAAGCTCGACGGGCGCATCTACTACTACGACGTGAACGCGACGTCGAACTTCGTCGCGAACGCGGAGGCCGTGCTGGGCTTCGATCCGACCCCGCGCTTCGCCGACTTCATCGTCCGCCGAGCGCTCCAGCGGGTGCGGCCGGTCGCGGCGTAGATCGAGTCGGCGCCCGCCCGCGTTTCGCGATCGGCTCAGCAGCCGGCGGGCCGCGGGCCGTGCAGCCCGGCCGCCCAGTAAGCGTGCTCCACCGGTCGCATCGTCTCTAGATTGTCGGCCGGGCCCGTCTCGAACGGCGCGCCAGTCTCGAGACAGTCGACGAAGTGGGCGACCACGCCGTCGAAGCTCGCCTGATAGCCTCGATCGGGGTCACAGCGCTCGCCGCGAGGGGTCGCGCCCAGGAGACGGAGGTCGTTGTCCTCCAGCACGGCGCTCGCCCGGCGGCCCACGGTACTAGTACGCGAGCGCCCAGCCGTCGCGGCGCGGGTCGGAGCCGGCCGTGAGCATGCCCGTGAGGGCGTCTCGCCGGATGATCTCCACCGAGCAGGGCCCGTCGAGGTCGCCCAGCGTGACGACCGGATGGCCGCGCGAGGCGAGATCCGCGCGGACCTCGCCCGGAAAGCGGGCCTCCAGGTTCAGCGCATCGGGGCAGTCGTGGGGCCAGCTCGCGTCCTGGCCGGGCTGGGTGCTCGACCAGCGCGGCATCTCGGCCGCTTGCTGCGGGTCGTAGCCGAGGTCGAGCATGGCGGTGACGACCTGCAGGTTCACCTGAACCTGGTAGTCACCGCCCGGCGTGCCGAGGACCGCCCAGAGCTGGCCGTCCTTGAAGACCATCGCCGGATTCATCGTGTGCCGGACGCGCTTGCCGGGCGCCAGTCGGTTCGGATGGCCGGGCTCGAGATGCCAGGGCGTCATCCGGTTGTTCAGGAGGATGCCCGTATCCCCGGCGGTCACGCCGGAGCCGAAGGCGCTGTTGATGCTCTGGATGCCGGACACGGCGTCGCCCTCGCCGTCGACCACGCAGAAGTACGTCGTGTCCCCGGCCGCGGTGGCCGCGCGCGCACGCGCGGGCGCCGCGTGCTTCGGGTCGATCTCCGCCGCGCGCCGGGCGAGGTACCCGGCCGACAAAAGCTCGCCCAGGGGCACGTCGGCGAACCTGGGATCGCCCGCCCAGCGCTCCCGGTCGGCGAACGCGAGCTTCTTGGCCTCGACCAGGGTGTGCACGAGGTCCGCCGAGAGCGGCCCCATCGCGGCGAGGTCGAAGTGCTCGACGATTCCCAGCTCCTGGAGCAGCACCCACCCCATGGAGTTCGGCGGGGCCTCACGGACCGTGTAGCCGCGGTACTCGAGGGTGATCGGCGACTGGACCTCGGGCCGGAAGGCGGCGAGGTCGTCGGCGGTCACGAGCCCTCCGGCCTCGCGGCATCCCGCGGCGATGCGCCCGGCGAGGGCCCCTCGGTAGAAGGTCTCAGCGCCCTCGCCGGCCAGTTGCTCGAGCGTCCGGGCAAGATCCGGCTGGACGATCGGCGTGCCCACGGCGGGGAGGCGCCGCTCACGAAGGAAGACCAATGCGCTGCGCCGGTCGGCCCCGATCGACGCGACCTGCTCACCCGCGAAGTGCCGATACGCGCGCGTCGCGCCGAACCCCTCGCGCGCGTAGTGGATCGCGGCCTCGAAGAGCGATGCCCACGGTCGCCGACCGAGGCGCTGGTGCATCAGACCCCAGGCGGCCACGGAGCCGGGCACCGAGACGGCGAGCGGGCCCGACGGCGGGATGCCGCCCGCGTAGCGATCCGGCGTCGCCGCGCGGGGGGCGGGTCCCGTCCCGTTGAAGACGGCGGCCTCGCCCGTCCGCTGGACGTGGACGTGATAGAAGCCGTCGCCGCCAAGCCCCGACATGTGGGGCTCGACCACCGAGAGCGTGGCCGCCACCGCCACCGCCGCATCGACGGCGTTGCCCCCCGCCTGGAGCGCGAGGAGGCCGGCCTGGGTGGCGAGCGGATGATTCGCGGCGACGGCGCCCCGCCGCCCGATGATCAGCGGGCGATAGGAGCGCGGGCCCTCATACGCCACGCCTCAGACCGGCACGGTCCAGCCGCGGGTGTCCGGCACCTGCGCGTACTGGATGTCGACGATGGCATCGTACAGCTTCCGGGTCAGCTCACCGATGCCGCCGCCGCCGACGATGAAGCGCTCGCCCTTGTAGGCGAGCTCGCCGACGGGCGAGATGACGGCGGCGGTGCCGGTGCCCCACACCTCGCGCAGCGTCCCCCGGCGCGCGGCCTGGAGGACCTCGTCGATGGCGATCGGTCGCTCGGAGACGCGCACGCCCCACTCGCGGAGGAGCGTCAGCACCGAGTCGCGCGTCACGCCGGGCAGGATCGTGCCGGTGCTGAGCGGCGGCGTCACGACCTCGTCGCCGATCCGCATCATGATGTTCATCGTGCCCACCTCGTCGACGTACTTCCGCTGGGCGCCGTCGAGCCACAGCACCTGGGTGAAGCCGGCGTGGTGCGCCTCCTCGGCGGCCAGCAGGCTGGCGGCGTAGTTCGCGCCGGTCTTGGCGCCGCCGGTCCCACCTTCCACCGCGCGGACGTACTTGTCCTCGACGCGGATCTTGACGGGGTTCATGCCTTCCTTGTAGTACGCCCCCACCGGGGACAGGATCACGAAGTACAGGTACTGCTTCGCCGGGCGCACGCCGAGGAACGGCTCGCTGGCGATGATGGTCGGCCGGATGTAGAGCGCCGTGCCGACGCTCGCGGGCACCCAATCCTGCTCGAGGCGGACGAGATCGACCAGCGACTGGAGGCCGAGCTCCGGATCGAGCTCCGGGATGCAGAGACGGCGCGCCGAGAGGTTCATCCGCTCGACGTGCTTCTCCGGCCGGAAGAGCCGCACGCGGCCGTCCGTCCCGCGGAACGCCTTCAAGCCGTCGAAGACCGCTTGGGCGTAGTGAAGGACCGCGGCCGCCGGCTCCAGGCTGAGAGGCCCGTACGGCTCGATCCGCGGATCGTACCAGCCCTTCTCCTCCTGGAAATCGGCGAGGAACATGTGATCGGTGAAGACGGTGCCGAATCCGAGCTCGTGATCCTTCGGCTTCGCCTTCTTGTTGGGTGCACGGGTGATCCGGACCGGGTGAGCCATGGCACGTCCTTACCGGTGTCCTGGGTGGCGATCTCGGTCACGTCGGCGCGTCGCCCGCGTCACCGCGTCGCCCGGCGGCCGGCGCTGGCTTGCAGTCTAGCACGGGGCCGCCGCCGCCGAACGGCGACCGGGCGGCGTGCTATCATCCGCGGGTGTCGCCGTCATTCCTGACTCGAGGAGGCCATGCATGAAGGGCGCCGCCGCCGTCGCGGAGATCCTCAAGCGCGAAGGGGTCGAGTTCCTGATCGGGTACCCGGTCAACACGGTCATCGAGGCCTCCGCGCAGGCCGACATCCGGACGATCATCGTGCGCCAGGAGCGGACGGGGATCCACATGGCCGACGCGGTGAGCCGCGTCACCTCGGGCGACCGGATCGGCGTGTTCACGATGCAGCACGGGCCGGGGGTCGAGAACTCGTTCGGCGGCGTCGCCCAGGCCTATGGCGACTCGGTCCCCGTCGTGATCATTCCCGGCGGCTATCCCCGCCGTCTCACGAACGTGCCGCCGAACTTCAACGCCTTCCTCAACTATCAGCACGTGACCAAGTCCGCCGAGCAGGTAATCATGGCCGACGCGATCCCGGACGCGATGCGGCGCGCGTTCACCCAGGTGCGGAACGGCAGGCCGCGACCGGTGCTCGTCGAGATCCCGGTGGATCTCATGACCGAGGAGGTGCCGGAGCCGCTCGACTACGTGCCGGCGCTCCGGACGCGGGTGGCGCCCGATCCGGTGGCGGTGAGCGAGGTGGCGCGCGCCCTGGTGGCGGCCGAGCGCCCCGTCATCTACGCGGGCCAGGGTGTCCACTACGCCAAGGCGTGGGAGGGGCTGCGGGCGCTCGCCGAGCTCCTGGAGTGTCCGGTGACCACGAGCCTCGAGGGGAAAAGCGCCTTCCCCGAGACCCACCCGCTGTCGCTCGGCTCCGGCGGTCGGTCGGTCCCGAAGGCCGTCCGTCAGTTCCTGGACGACGCCGACGTGATCTTCGGCATCGGCTGCAGCTTCTCGACCACCAACTACGGCGTGAAGATGCCGAAGGGCAAGCGGATCATCCACTCCACCCTCGATCCCGCCGACCTCTCCAAGGACGTGCGGGCCGACCTCGCCCTGATCGGCGACGCCGGCCTCGTGCTCGACGCGCTCCTCGTCGAGATCAAGGATCGCCTCCACGGCAAGCCGCGGGGGCGGGCCGGGAGCGTGACGGATGGGATTCGCGACGTGAAGTCCGCGTGGCTCCACCAGTGGATGCCGCGCCTCACCCAGGCGACCAAGCCGCTCTCTCCCTATCGGGTGATCTGGGACCTCCTCCACACGGTCGACGTGTCCCGGACGATCATCACGCACGACGCCGGCAGCCCGCGGGACCAGCTCTCGCCCTTCTGGGAGTGCGTGACGCCGCTCTCCTACATCGGCTGGGGGAAGACGACCCAGCTCGGCTACGGGCTCGGGCTGGCGATGGGCGCGAAGCTCGCGCACCCCGACCGGCTCTGCGTCAACGTGTGGGGCGATGCGGCGATCGGCTTCACCGGGATGGACTTCGAGACTGCCGTGCGGGAGCGCATCCCCATCCTGTCCGTCCTGCTGAACAACTTCTCGATGGCGATCGAGCTCAAGATCATGAAGACCGCGACCGAGAAGTACCGGAGCACCGACATCTCCGGCCACTACGCCGACATGGCGAAGGCGTTCGGCGGCCACGGCGAGCGGGTGACCGAGCCCGGCGAGATCGTCCCCGCCATCCGCCGCGCGATGAAGAAGACCGAGGGCGGGACGCCGGCCCTCCTCGAGTTCATCACGGAGAAGGCCGAGGACTTCTCGATCCACTAGCTGCGAGGGGCGCCTCCGTTGGCGGGCGACTCCTCCGGTCTCGGCTCGGTCGCGCTCGGCCTCGGCTCGGCGGCCAGCTGGGGGGCCGGTGACTTCGTCGGCGGCGTCGCGAGCCAGCGGGCGCCCGCACTGAGCGTCGTCGTCTTCTCGCAGGGCGTCGGCATCGTGCTGCTGGTGAGCTTGGCGCTGCTGATGGGCGAGCCGCCGGCCGCGCCGGGCCGGCTCGGGTGGGCGGCGCTGGCCGGGGTGAACGGCGCCATGGGTCTCCTCGCCCTCTACTCGGCGCTGGCGTCCGGGCGCATGGCGATCGCGGCGCCGGTCTCGGGGGTGGTGGGGGCCGTCGTGCCGGTGCTCGTCGGGATGACCATCCAGGGATCGCCGGGCCCCCTGCGTCTCGCAGGGTTTGCCCTCGCCCTAGCCGGTGTGTGGCTCCTGGCCGGCGGCGGAGCAGGAAGCGCCAGCCCGAGAGAGCTCCTCCTGCCGGTCGTGGCCGGGGTGAGCTTCGGTTTGTTCCTGGTTCTCATCCACTGGGCCGGTGGCGACGCGGGCGTCCTCTGGCCGCTCTCCGTCGCGCGCGCGACCTCGATGGGCGTGCTGGCGGCGATCGGCGGCGTGACGCGGACCCTTCGGCTTCCGCGAGGGTCGGTGCTCGGCCTCACGGGTCTGGCCGGCGTCCTCGACACGGGGGGCAACGCCCTCTTCGTGCTCGCCGCTCAGGCGGGACGGCTGGACGTCGCCGGCGTGCTGTCGTCCCTGTATCCCGCCGCCACGGTCGCCTTGGCGTACGTGCTCCTCCGGGAGCGGCTCAGCCAGCGACAGGCGATCGGCGCCGGCGCGACGCTGGCGGCGATCGCCTGCGTGTCCGCGTGAGGGATCGCGCATGACCACCGTCGGCGGGACACCGGGAGTCATCGTCGCCCTCGTCGGGGCGCCCTACGACGGCGCGGCCACGCTCGGGTGGCCTGGCGCGCGCTACGCGCCGGCCGAGGTCCGGCGCCATCTCGACTGGATGCGGATGCGCGTCCAGGACGGCCACATCTACTGGGTGGACGAGGATCGCATCGTGCCCTGGCGCGCAGAGCAGCTCGTCGACGCCGGCGACGCGGCGGTCGTCCCGCACGACATCGCGGCGACCCTCGCGGCCGTGCGCGCCACGACGCGGGACGAGACGGCGGCCGGGCGCATCCCGGCGGTGGTGGGAGGGGACGACTCGATCCTGTTCCCGGCGGTGGCGGGCCTTCACGACGCGGTCGGCGGCAGCGTGGGCGTGGTCCACTTCGACGCCCACCTGGACCTCTTGGACGAGTCGCCCGCCCAGGGGCGCTTCAGCCAGTCGAGCGGGATGCGCCGGGCGCTCGAGCTGCCGCGCGTGTGCCCGCGCCACTCGGTGCAGGTGGGGACACGGAGCTTCAACTTCCCCAGCTCCAAGCGCTTCATCGACGAGGTCGGGCTGACGGAGCTGCCCGCGAAGCTGGTGGCGCAGCGGGGCACCGACTGGACGCTCGCGCGCATCCGGGACGTGGTCGCCGGCGTCGAGCACGTCTTCCTGAGCGTAGACCTCGACGTCCTGGACCCGGCCCACGCGCCCGGCGTCGGCTGGCACGAGCCGGGCGGCCTCACGAGCCGGCAGCTCCTGGACCTCGTCGTTGCGCTGGCGCCGGCCGTCCGGGGATTCGCGCTGACCGAGCTCAACCCGATGACCGATCACCAGGCGCAGTCGAGCATTCTCGCCGCGAACCTGATCTTCCAGTTCGCGGTCTCCGCGGCACAGCGGCCTATCTAGTCGTGGAGGCGCGCCTCCACCGCGTCGAGGCGGGCCTGGAGCTCCACGATTTGGCTCCGGAGCTGCTCGACGCTCTGCGCGAGCGCCTCTCGCTGGACCCGCTCGCCGGCCACGAGGGTCTCGATCCGGCGAAGCGTCTGAACGATCGCGAAGTACTCGGCCTCGAGCCGCTCGAGCCGTCGGTAGAGCTCGTCGAAGTGGGCGAGGATCTCCCGGAACTGCTCTTCCTGGCGCGCCGCCAGGCTGTCGACGCGCCGGTCGACCTCGGTGAAGCGGCGGTCGATCTCGCTGAAGCGCCGCTCGATCTCGGTGAACTGCCCGCTGAGGAACTCGACCAGGCGCTGGTACTCACTGTCGGTCATGGGACCTCTCCCGCTTGTTCGAGGGCCTCACCATAACATGCCCGCCGTGTCCTTGGGCAAGACGGAGACCAGCTTCTTCGACCGCGAAACGCCCATTCTCCAGATCTTTCCCGGGAAGCGAGTCTTCGCGGCTCGATCCGTCCGTGCACGCCGTGTCACACGACGGAGACGGCTCGCGCCGACCGGCCGGGTCAACTGACCATCTGGTAGGCGCGCTCGATGTTCGCGAGCACGAGCGTCCGCCACGGGCGGTACGTCCCGCCCTCCCGCGTGAGCGCCGCCTCGTACGTGGGGGCAAGGGCGTCCCGCACGCGCTCCTTCGTCTCCTCGAGGCTCGCGCCGGCCCAGACCTCGCGGCGGACCGCCTCGACCAGGTCCTCGACGTAGCTCCGGAACGTGCGGAGCCAGTCGCGCCCCGCCACCTGGCCATGGCCCAGGATCATGCGGTCGAAGTCGAGCTGCTCGAGCCGTCTGAGCGTTTCCGGCCAGTCTTGAGGGTAGCCGTCGCCCATGAACGGGGTCCAGCCGATGACCGCGTCCCCGGTCACGACCACCTTCTCCTTCGGCAGGTAGACGAAGACGTCGCCTTCCGTGTGAGCCCGCCCGAGGAAGAGGAGGTGGATCTCTCGATCGCGCCCGAGGATTCGCATCGTCCGCTCGAACGCCATCGTGGGAAGCTCGGGGCGAAGGGCCCGAACCTCCGCCAGGTACTGCTCTGCCTGACGGAGGCTCGACCCGAGCTCGGCGCGCTGATCGGCGCTGGTCGCGGCGGCGAGCTGGGCCCGCAGCCCCTCGATCTCTCCGGGCAGCTGGCGGACGTGGTCCTGGATGCGCTTCAAGCTCTTCCGGACCATGGCCTCGCGGGTGATGTCGTTGGTGATGACCTCCACGTGGCCGTATGCCTGCGGGTAGGCCTCGTTGCCCTGCCAGTGGTCCCAGTGGAAGTGCGTATTGACGACGTAGCGGACGGGCTTCGGAGTGAGCTCCCGCAGCCGCTCGACGATGACGCGCGCCGCCGAGGGCTTCGAGTGCGAGTCGACCACCAGGACGCCGTCGTCCGTCTCGATGAGCGCGGTGTTGCAGTTGACCTTGTAGGCGCGCGCGGCCACGGCGACGTGGACGCCGTTGGCGACCTTCTGGATGTCGAAGAGGGCGTCGTCGCTGCCCGAGCAGCCGTCGATCATGGCCGGACCTCCCAGGGGGTGGGCGAGGGGCGCGCCGGCGGGACTCCCGCCGGCCGGGCACCGGCCCAGTATAATCGCGCCGGAGGTGGGGCGGCGCTCGAATGGACACTTCCCAGCCGGGCTCGCTGAAGGCGCGTCTCGTCCTGCCCCTCTCGCTCGTGATCGGCGTGCTGGTCGTCGGCACGCTCGGCTACGGCTGGCTCTGGCGAGGGATCGGCGGCACGTGGCTCGACGCGCTCTTCATGACCTTCACGACGATGACGACGATCGGGTACGGCGAGGTCCGGCCGCTGGACTCGACGGGCCGGATCTTCACGATGGTGATCGCGACGGCCGGGATCGCGGGCTTCTTCTACGCGTTCAGCGTCGTCCTGGATCACCTGGTCGCGACGGGCACGGCCGACACCCGGGGGAGGCGCAGGATGGAGCGGCGCATCGCGGAGCTGACGGGGCACGTGATCGTGGCGGGACTCGGCCGGGTCGGCCGGCAGGCCGCTCAGGAGCTGGCCGAGGCCGGCATGCCCTTCGTCGTCCTCGACCCCGGTCCGGGGGCCACGCGGTTCGCGGAGGAGCGCGGCTACCTCGCCCTCGCCGGGGACGCCACCGAGGACGCGGTCCTCGAGCGGGCCGGCGTCCGGAGGGCCCGCGGTCTCATCGCGACCACCGCGAACGACGGCACCAACATGTACATCGTGCTCTCCGCCAGGGTGCTGAACCCCGCCCTCCGCATCGTCGCGCGCGCCGCCGACGAGACGAGCGTGACGAAGCTCCTCCGGGCGGGGGCCGATCAGGCGATCAGCCCGTACGCCATCGGTGGGCACCGGCTGGCCCACCTGATCCTGAGCCCGGCGGTGGTCGACTTCTTCGAGACCGCACTCAAGCGAGGCCAGGAGGCGCTGGTGATCGAGGATGTCGCGCTCCCGCCGACCAGCGCCGCCGTCGACCGGACGCTCGAATCGCTGGCGCTCCGCCAGGCGACGGGCGCCTCGGTGCTCGCGGTGCTCCGCGACGGGTCTCCGCTCGCGAACCCGGCGCCCGACCTCATCCTGCGGGCCGGGGACCGCCTGCTGGCGCTCGGAACGCGCGATCAGCTCGCGCGGCTCGAAAAGCTGATCGCGTCGGGATAGGCTCGAACGCGGGCGCCCGCGCCTGTGGGCCAAAGATCCACGATCAAGGAGAGAGACAGATGGAGTATCGCGTGCTGGGACGCAGCGGCCTCCGGGTGTCGGCGCTCGGGTTCGGGTGCGGCAACATCGGCGGCCTCATGATCCGTGGGACCCCGGTCGAGCGTGAGCGGGCCGTGGCCCGTGCGCTCGAGCTCGGCGTGAACTTCTTCGACACCGCGCCGGCCTACGGCGACGGTGTATCGGAGGAGCACCTCGGCCAAGCGCTTCAGGCGCTCCGGCCGACCTGTTTCGTCGCGACCAAGGTTCGCCTGGGCCCGGACGGGCTCGCCGACCCGACAACGACCGTCACGCGCTCGCTCGAGACGAGCCTCCGGCGGCTCCGGCGCGATCGGGTCGATCTGCTGCAGCTCCACGATCCGATCCGCCGGGTCCGGGGCGACGGGCAGCCGGGGACGACGGAGGTGCTCGAGCAGATCCTTCCCGCGTTCGAGGCGCTCCGGCGGGCCGGCAAGGTCGGCTTCGTGGGGATGACGGCGATCGGTGAGACGCCGGCCGTCCATCGAATCGTCGGCTCCGGCGCGGTGGACACCGCGCAGGTCCCGTTCAACCTGCTGAACCCCAGCGCCGGCTATGCGGTGCCGCGCGGCTTCCCGACCCAGGACCTCGACCGCCTCTTGGCGCCGGCTCAGGCGCACGGGGTCGGGGTGGTCGTGATCAGGGTTCTCGCGGCGGGGGCGCTCTCGGGCCAGCTCGGACGCCACCCGATCGCCGGGTCGAACGTCGACCCGATCGCCTCAGGTCCCGACTACGCCACCGACGTCGAGCGCACCCGGGCGCTGCAGGTCCTCGTGAGGGAGGGCCATGCCGCGAGCCTGGTCGAGGCGGCGCTCCGCTTTCCGCTGGCCTCCAGCGCGGTGTCGACGGTGCTCCTCGGATACTCGAGCGAGGAGCACCTCGAAACGGCGGCGGCGGCGATCGGCAAGGGACCGCTGTCGCCGGCCGCCCTCGCGCGCGTCGAGGCGTGCTGGGGGGAGATGGCGTCGCGGCACTGAGACCGCCGTCGTCGCGGCGCGGCCTGTCCGCGGTTGACGCCACGGATCTGGCCATCTACCCTCGCGCCGTGGAAGGCTCGACCGCCGACGTGCCCGCTGGAACCCCCGACGCGCGCCGCGACGACGGCATCACCGCGGTGTCGTCCGTGGCGTACGGATTCATGGGCTCGCAGGCCCTGTTCGCGGCGCTCGAGATTGGTCTCTTCACCGAGCTGGCCGCTGGCCCGGAGACGCTCGGCGCCCTCGCATCGCGACTGGGGATCGAGCCACGCCCGCTCCGCGCTCTGCTCGAAGCCTGCGTGGCGACCGAGCTTCTCATGCGAGACGGGGACCGCTACCGGAATAGCGCGGGCGCCGAGCGCTATCTCGTCCGCCACGCGCGCGGGTACGTC
>Ga0075421_100011548_pt1 | contig 10942 bp, 5 predicted proteins | sample SoiMetdeltSBSDD5_FD_75292 | JGI IMG/M metagenome (GOLD analysis project Ga0075421, IMG submission 75292) | Bulk soil microbial communities from a Populus tree surrounding site in Tennessee, USA - Soil MetaG P. deltoides SBSDD5 | ecosystem: Environmental > Terrestrial > Soil > Tree plantation...
GCTGACCGGATACAACGCCTTGCGTCCTCATCAGCGTCCCGGCAACCTCCCCGCCGAGCGGATGGCTGAATTTCGACTCGTGACGCCTGACTACTTCCGGGCGATGGCGATTCCGCTTCGCCGCGGCCGGGTGTTCGACGACCGCGACCGTGTCGGATCGGCGGAGGTGATCGTGGTGAACGAGACGCTCGCGCGCCGTCACTGGCCGGGTCAGGATCCGGTTGGCCAGACACTGCTCGTCCCGGACATGCTCACGGCGTCGCCAAAGACGGTGGTCGGCGTGGTGGGAGACACCCGTCATCACGATCTGGCGCGCGAGCCGGAAGCGGAGGTCTATCGCCCCGCCTACCAGGCGTACTGGCCGTTCTTCGGCATCGTGGTGCGGACGCAGACGCCGCCGGGTCTGATCGAGCATTCGCTCCGCGGCGTCGCCGCCGGCGTCGATCGGAGCGTGCCGATCGCGGCGGTGCAGGCGTTCGGCGACCTCGCCGGCGCGACGCTGGCGTGGCGGCGCGCGAGCATGATGCTCATGATGGCGCTGGCAGCGGCCGCACTGCTGCTCACGTTCGTCGGCGTCTACGGGGTGATGGCGTACAGCGTCGCCCAGCAATCGCGGGAGATCGGCGTCCGCATGGCGCTCGGGGCGCGCCCGCGCGACATCGCGCGCACCGTGCTGGCGCGCGGCGCGGTGCTCACCGCCGCCGGCATCGGCGCCGGCCTGCTGCTCTCGAGCGCCCTCGCCGGGACGCTCGGCGCGCTCCTGTTCGGGATCCCCGCGCTCGATCCGGTGACGTTCGCCGCCGTGCCGCTGGTCGCCGCCGCCGCGAGCCTTCTGGCGACGGCGATGCCCGCGGCGATGGCCATGCAGGTGGATCCGAACGTTGCCCTGCGGGGCGAGTGAACCCGTAAGGTAGGATTGCGCCGGTTCCCGTGGAATCGGCGATGACCTCGACAACGGCACCGGACGCGACGGTTCGAACGGGGCGATCGACCACCTGGCGCGCCCTCGTGCCGCCGGCCGTCGCGCTGGCGATCTGGATGCTCCCCCACGCCGGCTTCGACGCGAAGCGCTGGGGGCTGCTCTGTCTGTTCGGGGCCACGATCAGCGCGCTCATCACGCGGCCGCTGCCGGCCGGCGCGGTGGTCCTCGCCGGCGTCACCGCCAGCGTGCTGCTGGGCCTGGTCCCGATCCAGGAGGCGCTCGCCGGATTCGGCAACGTGACGGTCTGGCTGATCGTCTCCGCATTTCTCTTCGCCCGCGCCCTGGTCCAGACGCGCCTCGGCGAGCGGATCGCCTACCACATCGTCCGCCGCATCGGCCGCAGCCCGCTCCGGCTGGGCTACGCGGTGGTTCTGGCCGACCTCGTCATGGCGCCGATGACCCCGTCCAACACCGCCCGTGCGGGCGGCATCCTGTTTCCGATCACGCTCAACGTCGCGCGGGTCTTCGGATCGGAGCCTGGACCAACCGCCGCTCGAATCGGCGCGTTCCTGATGCTGACGCTCTTTCACGCGGATCTGGTGGTGTCGGCGATGTTTCTGACGGCGACCGCGCCGAACCCGCTCGTCGCGGAGCTGACGCGGCAAGGCTCGAACATAGAAGTGTCCTGGCTCATGTGGGCGTTTGCGGCGTCGGCGCCCGGCCTGGTTGCCGTCGCGCTCGTGCCGTACGCCGTCTACCGCCTGTGCCCGCCGACGCTGCGCGAGACGCGCGCGGCGCAGGTCCTCGCCGTCGAACGGCTGACCGCGATGGGACCGATCGGCCGCCGCGAGCGCGTCATGCTGCTGATTTTCATGACCGTGCTGCTGCTGTGGCTGTCGAGCGAATGGCACGGCGTGTCCGCGACCGCGGTCGCGTTGCTCGGCCTGACGCTGATGCTGATGACGCGGGTGCTGGAGTGGCAGGATCTGGCGGAGGAGCGCGGCGCCTGGGACGCGCTGATCTGGTTCGGCGGGGTGGTGATGTTGTCAGGACAGCTGGACCGCGCCGGGTTTCCGCGGGCGTTTGCCGATGCCACCGCCGCCGGCGTCGGCGACTGGCCGTGGCTCTGGGCGCTCATCGCGCTGCTCATCGTCTACGTGTATTCCCACTACGCCTTTGCCAGCCTGGCGGCGCACGTGACGGCGATGTTTCCGGCCTTCTTCGCCGTGGCCATCGGCCTCGGCGCGCCGCCGCTTCTGGCGGCGCTGACGTTCGGTTTTTTTTCCAGCCTCAACGGCGCCCTGACGCATTACGGTACTGGGCCGGCGCCGATCATCTTCGGCGCGGGCTATCTGAGCCAGGCCGAGTGGTGGCGGGTGGGGTTCGTCATATCGCTGATCCACCTGGGGATATGGCTGCCGATCGGCTTCCTCTGGTGGAAGGCGATCGGGCTGTGGTGAATCGATGCAGACATATCGAATCGCGGTAATCCCCGGCGACGGGATCGGACAGGAGGTGACCCCGGCCGCCATCCGCGCGCTCGACGCCGCGGCCGGCGTCTGCGCGCTCCGGTTCACCTGGGAGCACTTCCCGTGGGGATCGGAGCACTTTTTCGCGCACGGCTGCATGATGCCGCCTGACGCGCTGGATCGACTGCGCTCCTTCGACGCCATCTTCTTCGGCGCCGTCGGCGATGCGCGGCTGCAGGACAACGTCACCCTGAACGGTTTGCTCCTGCCCATCCGGCGCGGCTTCGATCAGTACGCGTGCGTGCGGCCCGCCGTGCTCTACCCCGGCACGCGCTGCCCGCTCGCGGGCAAGCAGCCCGGCGAGATCGACTTCGTGGTCGTGCGCGAGAACACCGAAGGGGAATACGCGCAGGTCGGCGGAGTGTTGTATCCCGACGGCCCGTACGGCGTCGCCGTACAGGCGGGCATGTTCACGCGGCACGGCACCGAGCGCGTGATCCGCTTCGCGTTCGATCTCGCGCGGCGGCGCAACCGCAAGCACCTCCTCACGTCGGTCACGAAATCCAACGCGCAGGGATTCAGCATGGCGTTCTGGGACCGCGTCTTCGCCGACGTTGCGCGCGAGTATCCTGACGTCCGGACCGAGTCGCTGCTCGTGGACGCCGCCTGCATGGATCTGGTGCGGCGGCCGGAGCATTTCGACGTCATCGTCGCCTCGAACCTGTTCGGCGACATCCTGACCGACCTGAGCGCCGCCATCACCGGCAGCCTCGGCCTGGCCCCGAGCGCGAACCTGAACCCGGCGAAGACATTTCCGTCGATGTTCGAGCCGGTCCACGGCTCGGCGCCCGATATCGCCGGCCGCGGGATTGCGAACCCGATGGCGGCGATGCTCGCCGGCTCGATGATGCTGGACTTCCTCGGGGAGCCCGCCGCCGCGCGGCTGGTCGAGCGCGCGGTCATCGCGGCGCTGGCCGAATCCCGCACGCTCACTCCGGATCTCGGCGGAACCGGAACCACTCAAACGGTCACCGACGGGGTCGTCGCTCGCATCACCGCTTCCTCTGAGGCCGTCCGATGAGTCACGCATTGCTCCGCACCGCCGCTCTCGTGGCTGCCGTCTCGGCTGTCGTGTTCGCGCAGGATCCCTCCCAGGCGCCGGATCCCGACGTGCACTACCAGCTCGGCCCCGATTCGTTCGCGCGCGAGGGCGTCCCGAGAGGCGACGTGCGCGGCCCCTACCTTCTCCCGAGCGAAGCGTATCCGGGCACGCAGCACACCTACTGGGTCTACGTGCCGGCGCAGTACGACGCGTCGGTGCCGGTCAGCCTGATGATCTTCAACGACGGCCAGGCGTTCAAGAACATGGACGGCGATCTCCGGACGCCCAACGTCCTCGACAACCTGATCTACCGGCGCGAGATCCCGGTGATGATCGCGGTGTTCATCAACCCCGGGCGCCGGCCGGATCAACCGGAGCCGATGCCGTCGAACTGGGGCGACCGCACCACCAACCGTCCCGCCGAATACAACTCGCTCGACGACAAGTACGCCCGGGTCATCGTCGACGAGCTGATGCCGGTGATTTACAAGAACTACACGGTGTCGAAGGATCCCGCCGATCACGGCATCGGCGGCGCGAGCTCGGGCGCGATCGCCGCGTTCACGGTGGCGTGGGAACGGCCGGACCACTTCCGCAAGGTGCTCAGCCTGATCGGCAGCTTCACGAACCTCCGCGGCGGGCATGCGTACTCGGACATCGTCCGCAAGAGCGACAAGAAGCCGATTCGCATCTACCTGCAGGACGGACGCAACGACAACCGCGGCGTGGGACGCGGCGGGGTCTACGACGAGACGCGCGACTGGTTCCGGCAGAACGTCAAGCTCGCGGAGGCGCTCACCGAACGCGGCTACGACGTGAACTACGCGTGGGGCATCGGCCGCCATAGCCAGAAACACGGCGGCGCCATGCTTCCCGACATGCTGCGCTGGCTGTGGCGCGATCATCCGGTGTCGGTGGACGAGAAGAACGCGGTGGAACGATCGTTCAACCGGCCCGCCGCCGGTGCCGCCGGGCAGGCCTCGTCTCCGGCTGTCGATCAACCGGTGCCCACGTTCCTGCGCCCCCTGCCGCCGCAGAGCGAGATGCGGCTCGTCGTGCAGCGCTACACGATGGATCGCACGCTGCTCAACGGCAATTACCAGGGGTCGATCGAGAGCGGGCGCGGCGGGCGGGGCGCGGCGCCCGGCACCACCCGGCCCACCGTATCCATGTCGACGGCGCGCATCGCGCGTTTGAAAAGGTTCGACCTGGACTGGCAGGCGGCGCTGGAGAAGATCGACCGGGCCAGGCTGTCGGCGGCCGCGCGGACGGACGTCGAGGCGCTGGGCGTCACGATCAGGAGCAACCTCGGCGCGCTCGACGCGGACGGCGCCGCCGTCGGCGAGCTCGGGCGGCTGCTGCCGTTTGCGCCGCGGATCGTCGCGCTCTACGAGGCGCGCGCGGCGATGAAGGACGTCGACGCGCAGAAGGCCGCGGGCGAGCTGACCGCCGTCACCCGCGAAGTCGCGCAGTTGCGGACGTCGCTCCAGGCCGGGCTCACCGGCACCGATGGCGGACAAGGCGCGCTGCGTCCGGGAGGCGAGACCGCGACCCGCGCGGCTGACGCCGTGGACGGCCTCCGCGCGAGCCTCGCCAACTGGTTCACCTTCTACAACGGCTACGACCCGCTATTCACGTGGTGGATGGGCCTGCCGTACAAGCGCGCCGAGGCCGCGCTCCAGGGTTACGCCTCGCTGCTGCGCGACGTCGTCGCGCCCACCAATGCCCCCTCGAACGTGCCGCCGCCCACTCCTGCGCCACCGATCCCGCCAGCCGCGCCGCCGAAGTTCAACCAGGTCCCCGATCTCGGCGAGATCATGGCGCTCCCGCCGGACGAGATGGCCGGGATCGTTCAGCGATTCACCGGCAGGCCCATCGGGGGACGTGGAAGTGGCGGCGGGCGCGGCGCCGAGCCACCCCGCCGCAGCCCGGAGTTCTACGAGCAGTGGCTCGCGGCGCTGAAGACGCTCGACTTCGACCGGCTCTCTCGCAACGCGCAGGTCGATTACCTCTATATCAAGACCACCAGCGAGATGCAGATTGCGCGGGCAAAGGTGCCGCCTCAGGCGGATATCCCGCGCAAGACCGACAACAGCGGCATCACCGGCGCGGCCCGCGGACGGCTCGGGCTGCTGCACGATCTCGCGGACGAGCGCATCCCTTACACGCCCGAAGAACTGATTGCCCTCGGCTACAAGGAGCTCGAGTGGCTCGAGGCGGAGATGCGCAAGGCGTCGCAGCAGATGGGATTCGGCGACAACTGGAAGGGGGCGGTCGAAAAGGTGAAGGGCATGCACCCGGCGCCCGGCGGCAAGCCCGCCGCGGTCCGCGACATGCTCTTCGAAGCGATCGAGTACCTGCGGACCCACGACATGATCACCGTGCCCCAGGCCGCCGCCGAATCGCTGCGCATGAACATGATGTCGCCGGAGCGGCAGCTGATCAACCCGTTCTTCACCGGTGGGGCGCAGATCACGGTGTCGTTCCCCACCGACACGATGGAGTACGACGCGCGGCTGCAGAGCATGCGCGGCAACAACATCCCGTTCAACCACGCGACCGCGTTCCACGAGATGATCCCCGGGCACAACCTCGTCGCCTACCTCGGCGCGCGTTATGCCGGCTACCGCGCCTCGTTGGGCTTCACGCCGTTCTTCGGCGAGGGATGGCCGCTCTACTGGGAAATCATCCTGTACGACAAGGGCTTCCACGATACGCCGGAGGAGCGCGTCGGAGCGCTGTTCTGGCGGATGCACCGGGCGGCACGGATCATCTTCTCGATGAACTTCCACCTCGGCGTCTGGTCGCCGCAGGAATGCATCGACTTCCTGGTGGATCGCGTCGGGCACGAGCGTGACAACGCGACGGCCGAGGTGCGGCGTTCGTTCCAGCAGGCCGAGCCGCTCTATCAGGCCGCGTACCTGCTCGGCGGCCTGCAGATCCACAGTCTGCGCAAGGAGCTCGTCGACACCGGCCAGATGACGGAGAAGCAGTTCCACGACGAGGTCATGCGGCAGGGCAGCATGCCCATTGCGTGGCTGCGGCTGGCGTTGCCGAAAACGCGTCTGACGCCCGAGACGCCGGTCGAGTGGCGGTTCTACGACCACACGCGGGCGTCGAGCGCACCGCCCCGCTGACGCACCGCGCTGGTACAGATCGGACCCGATCGCGGCAATTCTCAGTGACACCAGTCATCATCGCGGAGGTGGTGCATGAAGAGATTGCCGGAGATTGCGATACGGGAGTGCGTCACTGAGTTTCGCGCGGCGTGCCGTCTGCCGGTGGACGCACGCGCGCTGGACACGCTGGTCGGTTGGCTTCGTCCGAACTTCGACCGGATTCTCGCCCATCCTGATGGCGGCAAGCGCTGGGCCGATCACGGCCAGCGGATGCGCGACAACGCCCGTCATCTCGGCGCCTTTGCCGACTTCTTCGCCAGCCACGCCGGCAGCGAGGCCGTGGGGCTCGAAGAGCTGAAGCGCGCCTTCCAGGTCATCCGCGCGGATTGCACCGTCCGCGCGGAGCACACGCCCGTGGCCTTCGAGTACTGCCGCGCCGTGCCGGTGGACGCGGGCGAGGCCGAGCAGTTCCTGCAGGCCGTCGCTCCGGTTCCCGAATCCGTCTAGCGCGCGTCGTTCGCAGCATGCGGTCGCGCTGAACCGGCGCGGCCGCATGCGGTGGCCTCCGGCCAACTTCACCCGACATCCTCGTCTTCAGCCAACTCATCCCGAGGAGCCCTGCATGTACCGCGTCTCGCGCCTGCTGTTCGTGAGCCTTCTCATCGCGTTCCCGGTCCACGCCCAGACCACTGCGAACGGCAGCATCGGTGGCGCCGCGGTCGACCAGCAGGGGGCGATGGTCCCCGGCGTGCTGGTGACGGCGTCGAGTCCGGCGGTCCCCGGCGTCTACACCGCCACCACGGACCGGCTCGGACGCTACCGCCTCGGCGACCTGCCGCCGGGCGACTACACCATCACCGGCGAGCTCGCCGGCTTCTCCCGCTTCGTGCGGACGGCGGTGACGATGCGCGCGGGGCTGAACCTCGTGGTCGATCTCGAGATGAAGATCGGCGCAGTGGACGAAACGATCGAAGTCACCGAGGAGACGCCGCTGCTCGAGACCGAGCGTGCGGGGCAGGCGGTCAACATCAGCGGCGAGCTGTTGCGCACCGTGCCCACGCTCGAGCGGCGCGAGTGGTTCGGCGCGCTCGTGCTGGCGCCGGGCGTGACGTCGTGGCAAGGGAGCGCGGCCTCCCGTCTCTTTTCCGTGCACGGCGCCGACTCGAGCGCCAACGTCGTGCAGCTCGACGGCGCGGACATCTCGCCGCCGACCGAATCGTCGCTGCTGCACGTCGCGCTGACCTACGAGGCGATCGACGACATCCAGATCAAGACCGCCGGGGTCGACGCGTCGGCGCCGCTCGGTCAAGGCGGCATCATCAATATCGCGTCGGCGAGCGGCACGAACCGCGTCAGGGGCGCGGCGTCAATCTCGATTCAGCCGCGCGCGTGGAACGACTCGAACCAGCCAGGCGGCACCAGCACCGCGGTCTCGCAGCGGCTGCCGGAGGTCTCGCTCGGCGCGCCCGTCCTCAAAGATCGGTTGTGGGCGTTCGGCGCGTATCGCTACACCGACGTGACCACCGGCGTCAGCCGCACCGCCGCACAGCTCGACGCGATGCGGGCGCTGGTGCCCAACGTGGTACCGCTCGACAGCACGAACAAGGCGCATTTCTGGCTGGCGAAGCTCACCGCGCAGCTCGGCCCTCGTCATCGGCTCTCCGGCTTTCATCAGCGGGACTTCAATCCGTCGATGACCGCCGACCCGTTCGGCGTCGACGCCAACGAGGAAACGCTCGGTGGATCCGCTGTTTCGGCACGCCTGTCGTCCGTCTGGTCGAACCGGCTCACCATGCAGGTCGCGGCCAGCTACAACGACAAGCGCCGCAATCAGGTCGATCCGCACGTCGGCAAACCAATGCACCGCGTTTACCAGGGCACGGTGCTATCGGGCGGCCGGCTGACGGGCACGGGAATGTTCATCAACATCGGCTCCCCGACCAACGCCTCCACCGAACAGCCGAACTCGAAGGTGACGGTCGCGTTCGACGCGACGCTGTTCCTCGATCACCGTTCGGGCAGTCATCAGCTTCAGGCCGGCCTCTACGCGCAGCCGCGTACGCGGTTCGGGCGGCAGCACGTCTTCATCAACGACGGCTACACCTTCGAGGACCAGGTCCTGAACAATCCGAACGATTTCCGGAGCGGCGCACGTACGTTCCACCGGCTGCTGATGGACACGGTGGACTGGGCGGCCGTCCGCGTGCAGGGCTACGACTACGCCGCCTATCTGCAGGATGCGTGGCGGCCCACCGGGAGACTGACCGTCAGCGCCGGCGTCCGCGTCGACGTCGTCTCATGGCGCGACCGCCTGTTCGACGTCGTCTCTCTCAGCACCACGGCGGTAGGACCCCGGCTCGGCGTCAACTACGCCCTGACGGCGGATGCACGCAACATCGTGCGGAGCTATTGGGGCCTCACCCACGACCGGCCCGGCGCGATGGCGGCGTCGGTAGGATCGCCGACGCTGGGCCAACGCGACCTCTACGATCTGAACCTCGACGGCACGTTCGAGACGGTCTTCGTCACGCCGCCGACCTTCGCGCCGACCCGCGGCCGGACGATCGATCGCAACCTCCACCTCCCGTTCATCAGGGACTGGGGCGGCGGCTATTCGCGGCAGCTCGGCGGCCGCACTGCGATCGGCCTGGACCTCGTCCATCGCGATTTCCTCGATCGGCCGGCGTTGCTCGAAACCAACCAACGCTACGAGGGCGCCCGGTTCACCGGCTACATCGACGAAACGTTCAACGAGACCTACCTGGTGACCAACAACGTCTGGAACTGGCCAAGCTACACGTCGCTCGACTTATCGCTGTCGCGGCGCACGCAGCGCGTGCAGGCGATCGCCAGCTACGTGCGGCAATGGCGGCACATGAGTGGGACCTGGCAGCCGAAGGACCCGGCCTCGTTCCTCCAGCCAGCGGCATTCGCAACGAATCACGGCATCGGCGCGACGACCGCCGCGCTCTCGTCGCCGGTTGACGCCAACAGCCTGACCGGCACGCACATGGCGCAGCGCACGTCGTCGAGCGGCCAGTGGCAGGATCACACGATCAGGACCGGCGCGGTGTACGAAGGGCCCTGGCGGCTGCTGCTCGCCGCCAACTACACATTCCAGTCCGGCGCGTGGTCCGGCCCGATCGTCACGCGAATCGCGGCGCCGGATCCGGCGTTCGGCCCGACCAATGTGACGTTGTCCAACGGCCGCGTGGCCAGCAATCCGCTGGCGACGCAGATCCGCTTCGCCTATGCGACGCGCGGCGACAATCAGCTCGAAACCCCGAACTTCCACCTGTTCAACTTCCGGGTCGGCCGGCGGTTCGCCGTAAGAGGAATCACGATCGACGCCGCCCTGGACGTGTTCAACGCCACCAACCATGATGCCGATCTGGCGCACGAGATCGGGGCCAACCAGCTGTACAACCCCCTCTACGGCCAGACTGCATTCCGGCAGATGCCGCGGTCCGCGCAGATCACGCTGCGCACGTCCTTCTGACTCGAGCTCGGTCCAAGGCAGTGCGACGTTCCAGGCTCGATGTGCTCGCGGTGTCGTTCGCGGCGGCGCTCGCCGCAACGGCACCGGCCCCGCAGCTGGAGCGGGACAAGCGGATGTCGTTTCACAACCGCATCCTGCTCAACCGAGCGGTCGTCAGCAAGCTGCGCGCGATCCAGATCATGCTCGCCGTTCGCGACGGCCGCATTCCCGAAACGACCGCGCGCCTACAGCGAATTGGTGGCCGCGTCCTCCGCATCGTCCCTGCCGTCGGCTATCTGCGCGTCGAGCTACCAATCGAGCGCGCCGTCGCCTTCGTCGACCATGCCAGCGTCGAGGCATACCAGATATCGTCGCTCTCGCATTCCGGTTGGCTGCGTGACGGCCGAGCCGAGTCTTACGCGATTGGCTTTCGGGCTGGCGAGACCTTTGTGATCGGCGGTGCGGATGCGCCGCCGCCGTCGCCGGCGCTGCCCGAGCTGACGGCCAAGCAATCACGGGCGGCCGGGTATACCGGCGAGGAGGACGTTGGCCTGGATGTGTGGCGGCGGCAGCATCCGACCTTCGATGGCCGCGGCGTCACCATCGCGGCGCTCGAGACCGGCCAGGTGGCGTTCGCGCATCCCGCCTTGATGACGGCGAAGGCCCTTGACGGCAGCGAGGTGCCGAAGCTTGCCGGAATCATGAACTCGATCCCGGCCGACGCGATGGACGAAACTCGCGTCCGGCTGACCGCTGATGTCACGGCGGCGACGACCTGGTGCAGGATCGGCGATCGAACGTACACCCTTCCCCGGCCGGGCCGCTACCGGTTCGGCCTGTTTACCGTTCCCG
>Ga0075421_100011550_pt1 | contig 10942 bp, 10 predicted proteins | sample SoiMetdeltSBSDD5_FD_75292 | JGI IMG/M metagenome (GOLD analysis project Ga0075421, IMG submission 75292) | Bulk soil microbial communities from a Populus tree surrounding site in Tennessee, USA - Soil MetaG P. deltoides SBSDD5 | ecosystem: Environmental > Terrestrial > Soil > Tree plantation...
TCGCGCTGCTGTGCGTGGGGTATGCGGAGGAGCAGTCGCAGGTGCCGGAGTTGGAGAGGCTGGGGTGGGAGAAGGCGGAGCCGGCGGCGGGGCTGGTGGTAAGGCGGTGAGGGGCGCTTGGATTGAGCGAGCGGCATGCCTTGGATGGCCGATTGGCGGGCGGCGGCGCGGGAATGAATGAGCGAGTCATCGAAGCGGACCGCCATAACGACATAGTCGGACGGGACTTGTGTGCGGTCGAGGTGGACCAGGCTCTCGATGGTGGGCAACCGGTCGAACTACTCGTAGCGAAGGGCTTCCACAGGGTCGAGTTGCGCGGCCTTGACGGCGGGCCAGACGCCGAAGAAGACGCCGACGAAGACCGAGACGCCGAGACCGGCGACGACGGCGGCCATTGGGACCTCACTGGGGAGAGATGGCACGAGGACGCCGATGAGCATGGTCACCAGGGTCGCAAAGACGAGACCGATGACGCCGCCGAGGCCGGTGAGAGTAATGGCCTCCATGAGGAACTGGACGATGATGTCGAACTTGCGGGCGCCGATGGCCTTGCGGATGCCGATTTCGCGGGTTCGTTCGGTGACGCTGACCAGCATGATGTTCATGACGCCGATGCCTCCGACTAAGAGACCCAGGCCCGAGATGGCGATGGAGACGAGCAGGATGACGCCGGTGAGGGAATCGAACTGGGCGATGATCTGGTCGGCGGTCGAGACGTTGAAGTCCTCTTCGGCTCCGGTGGGGATGCGACGAATGCGGCGGAGGGAAGCCTTGATCTCTTCGATCGCGGATTCGCGCTGGCCTTCGCGGGCCTGGAAGGTGAGGAGGTATTTGTCCGATGCCGGATAGCGCATTTGCACGGTTCGCAAGGGCACGGTGATTTGGGTGTCGAGTCCGTTTTCCCCGAAAAAGCCGCCCTTGGCGAGGGCGAAGACACCGACGACGCGGAATTCGGCGCCGTCGAGCATGAAGGTCTTGCCGGAAGCGCCTCCCGTGGGAAAGAGGGCGTCGGCGATATTGGCGCCGAGGAGGGCGACTTTGTCGCCGCGGGCGGCCTCGGCCGGGGTGTAGACGCGGCCCTCCTTCAGTTCGCGCGGCTGGATGACGAACCCTTCGTAGTCGCCACCGACGAGCGCGAGATTGTCCGATTCAAATCCGGGGACCTTGGCCGTGAGCGGTCTCCCGTTGGCGATGGTCGGTGGGAAGACGGCGATGCCCGCGCGGACGCAAGAGGGGCAGAGGCGGAGGATCTGTTCGGCGTATTCGGGCCTGATGGGGCGGCGGCGGCGTTCCTTGAGTTTGCCATCGCCCTGGGGCGGACCGCTCACGCGGGATACGAAGACGTTGTTGGGACCGAACTCTTCGAAGAAGACGACGATGCCCTTGCGAAGGCCGGTAAGGAGGCTCGATACGGTGATGACAGTGGTGATGCCGATGACGATGCCCAGAATGGTAAGTCCGGAGCGAAAACGGTGGCTCCAGACGGAGTCAAAGGCCATGTTGAAGTTTTCGCGGGTGGAGAGTTGCATGGGGCTCTATTCGGCGCGGAGCGCGGCGATGGGGTCCATGAGGGCGGCACGGCGGGCGGGATACCAGCCGGAGAGAATGCCGGTGAGGCTCGAGACGAAGAGAGAGAGGACGACGTAGGGCATCGTGATGGGCAGAGTGACCTCCATGACAATGCCAAGCAGAAAGGCCGCGGCCGCACCCAGGCTGAGGCCAAGAACGCCGCCGACGGAGGCGAGGATGGTGGCTTCGGTGAGGAACTGCAGCATGATGTCGCGCGAGCGGGCGCCGAGCGATTTGCGGATGCCGATTTCCCGGGTGCGCTCGGTGACGCTGACGAGCATGATGTTCATGATGACAATGCCGCCCACAATCAACGAAATGGCAGTGACCGGAACGACGACGGCGGCGATGACGCCAAGGATCTGATCGATGAAGCCACGAATGGCGTCCGGGGTGAGAGTGTCGAAGTTGTCTTCGGCTCCGGGGCGGGCTTTGAACCGGGTACGCAGGGCGACGCGGGAGACGTCGAGGGCGGAATTGAAGTCGAGACCGGATTCGGGACGCGGTTTGGCGAAGAGGGCCATGGAGCGGTCGGCGCCATAGATTCGCGTGAAGACGGTGACGGGCATGTAGACCTGATTGTCCTGCGACTGGCCGCCGGTGGAGCCGAGCTTTTCCTGCATGCCGATGACGGTGAAATCGAAACCTTTGATGCGGATTTTCTTTCCGATGGGGGAGGTCCCGAAGAAGAGCTTGTCGCGGATGTCCTGGCCGATCATGGCCACGTACTGGCGGGTATCTTCTTCCTGTTGGGTGAAGAAGCGACCCTCTTCGACGGCGACGTCGCGAATCTCCGCCAGTTCCGCCGAGACCCCCAGGAGAATTGCGGCTTCGTAGGAGGCGGTGCCGGTCTTCACGTCTTCGATGCGGTTGCGATAGGGGGAGTAGAGAATTTGTTCGCCGGTGGTGAGGCGGAGGTAATCGACATCTTCCTGGCGGATGGGTTTGTTCGTGCGGAGTTTGGCGGCGCGTTGAGAGCGGGTCATGCGGCCGACGTTGGCAATTTGGGCAATCAGGTAGGAATCGGTACCGAAGGCCCTAGCGGTACTGGTTTCGGCGTAAACTCCCAGGCCGTCGATGGCGGCGCCGACCAATACGACGCTGGCAACTCCAATGATCATTCCCAGTAAAGTGAGGGCACTACGGAGTTTATGGGCGCGAATGGAGTCGATGGCAAGCTTCGCCGCAGTGCCGAGGAGGTAGAAAAACGGGTTTGAGCTTGGTATCGGCGTACTGGGCATTGGCGATTTCCGGTCTAGGCCGTTAGATGTTGCCCCATTCAAATGAGTGTTGCAGACTGGGTAACATCAGGATAAGGCTTTTCAAGCGGCTCTGACGGGCATACGAAGGCATACCTGGACGGGTTCAAGAAAACGATGCTGGCCACAATGACACGAAACGGGCACGAGGTGGGCAGGTGGAGCTCGCCTGGGTTCCCCTATGAGATCGAGATTGAGGTAGACGTGCTCGAAGAGATCCGGCATCGCGCCGAGGAAGGATTCCAGCGCATTGGACACGGGGGTGTGGAGTTTGGCGGTGTGTTGTTTGGCCGGATGGAGGGAGCGGTGGTGCGGATTCTCGAATGGCGCGAGTTGGAGAGCGACCATTCGATGGGGCCGAGTTTCGTATTGAGCGCAGCCGATTGCGGGAAGCTGGAGGCGCTGATCGGGCAGCCGGGGCGGGACCGCTTGTTGAACGGATTGGAGGCGGTGGGCTGGTGGGTTGCGCATGGGCGGAGCGCGGTGGCGATGAAGCCGCAGGACGTGGAGATCCATGAGCGGTATTTTCCAGGCGCGCAGCAGGTGGCGCTGGTATTGAAGCCCGTGCGGCAGGGGCCAACGGTAGCGGGATTTTTTGGAAGGAACGGCGAGGGGCAGTTGGCAACCGGGGAGAGCGCAAATGCGTTCGAAGTTCGGGCCAATGGGACCGCATTGATACGGCCTCCGAGGGCGACGGCAGAAGCGAAGGTTGTGGAAGCGCCGCAGCGCGTGATGTCGCAGACCACGCTGGCACCGCCGAGACCGGTCGGTCCGAGACGGCACGACCGGGACGGCCGCGACGCCGGCCGCGAGAAAACGGCCTTGGAAACTCCGGTGCAAGTGGCCGAACCTCCCAGGTTTACCGCCGAGGTGGCGGTAGGACCGATGCTTGGCGATTATGCAGAGCCGAAGCGAGGGTTCCGGTGGGGGCTGGCCGGGCTGGTGCTGGTGGTGGTGTCGCTAGCGGCGGCGGCGGTGATGTTGATTCCGCAATTGATGAGCAACCAGCCGGACACGGCGGGATTGCGCGTGGAAGAAAGCGGCCAGCTACTGTTGATTCGTTGGGACCAAACGATTCCGCGCGTGCGGTTCGCCGATGGGGGAACGGTGGAGATCACCGATGACGGACCAGCTCAGGTAATCCAGCTAGACCGGGAGGAGCTCAATTCGGGGACGGTGAGCTATGTGCGCCGTGGCGTCGATGTAAAGGTCGCATTACGGATGAAGCGCAACGGCGAGGTTTCGCTCGAGGAGTTTGCTCGATATCTGGGGCCGCCAGTGACGCCTCGGGAGCCCGTGAGCGACAACGCGGGAGTGTTGAACAGCCAGATGAGCGCCGATGAGCGGCGGGTGGATGAGGCGTTGCGGCAGGAAGCCGGGCGGAAGCAGCGATTAGAGGAATCGGTTCGGATTCTTGAGAATCGTCTGCGGCGGCAGTAGATGGATGGGAGCGGGCTGGGAAGCGGGCGGTGCAAAACGGGGTGTATGTCAAAGAACCTGAATATGGGCCGATGAGATCTCCGTAGGTGGCGCGCGTCAGAGCCGCCCGAATGGATTGAGGATCTTCGCCTAGTCGGGCCGTGATATGGGCCGGGCGTGGGCACGCGGTGTACGAAATTCATGTTCGCAATCATAGGGATCGTTATAGTCATCGCCGCGGTGATTGGCGGCTATTTGATGGAGCACGGCGTATTGGGCGTGTTGATGCAGCCGGCCGAGCTGGTGATCATCGGCGGCGCCGCGCTGGGTACATTGTTCATCGCCAACCCGATGAGCACAATCAAGCAGCTGTTTGCGGGGATGCTGGGAATTCTGAAAGGCAGTCCGTTCAGAAAGGACCTCTATCTGGACACCTTGCGAATGATGAACGCATTGTTCATATCGGCGCGCAAGCACGGGGCCACCAAGCTCGAGGCCGATATTGAAGATCCACACAAGAGCGACGTGTTCACAAAGTTTCCGAAGTTTCTGTCGCATCATCATGCCGTGGATTTCCTTTGCGACACGATGCGCATGTCCGTATCGGGCGGCGTGGACGCATTTTCGTTGGATCAGATGATGGAGTTGGACATGGAGGTTCACCATCACGGGGCGCAGGTGCCTATCGGGGCGCTGAACTCGGTGGCAGACAGTTTGCCGGGGCTGGGTATTGTGGCGGCGGTGCTGGGCGTGGTGATCACGATGGGTTCGATTGGTGGACCGCCGGAAGAGATCGGCCATAAAGTGGGCGCGGCGCTGGTGGGAACGTTTCTGGGCATTCTGCTGTGTTATGGATTCCTGGGGCCGCTGGCGGCGAACATGGCGAAGATGGCCGATGCAGAAGGGCATTACTACAACGTGCTGCGGGTAGGGGCGATCGCTTACATAAGAGGAAATGCTCCTATTTTATCTGTCGAGTTCGCGCGGCGGGCGATTCCGCACGAGGTACGTCCCAGCTTCAAAGAGATGGAAGCTGCCTGCAAGGGCGCCGCGGCGCCGACGAGCTAGCCGGGCACCACGATGGGCGAAGAAAAGCAACCGATCATCGTTATCAAAAAGAAGGCCGGCCATGGCGGGCACCATGGCGGGGCATGGAAGGTGGCCTACGCCGATTTCGTGACGGCGATGATGGCCTTTTTCCTGGTGATGTGGCTGATGAACAGCAGCACGAAGATCAAAGAATCGGTAGCGGGCTACTTCAAGGACCCCTACGGGGCGGGCAAGTTGACGGGAAGCGCCTCTGCCGGATCGGGCGACGCGCTGAGCCTCACCAAAGACGACATGGGCAGCTTGAAAAATCAACTGGAGCAGGCGATGAAGAAGATGCCCGACTTCGATCGGTTGAAGGATCAGGTGGCGCTTACGGTGACCGGGGAAGGACTGCGCATCGAACTGCTGGAAACCGAGAACGGGATGTTTTTTCAGAGCGGCAGTGCGCGCCCGAGTGCGAGTGGCGTAGAACTGATTTTGATGTTGGCCAAGGAACTGGGGCAATTGCCGAACAGCCTGTTGCTCGAGGGGCATACGGACTCGAAGCCATTCTCCGGCGGCGGAGAGTACACGAATTGGGAGTTGTCGGCCGATCGTGCCAATAGCGCGCGGCGGCTGATGGAGATCAATGGATTGCGAGCGGGGCAGGTAGTGCAAGTCCGAGGCTTTGGCGACCGCAACCTGCGTGCAGCGGCAGATCCATTGGCCGCATCGAACCGGCGTGTCACGGTGATTGTGAAATACCTGGATCCACCGGCCGCACCGGCTGTAGAAGCAGCCACGGCGCCAAGGCCGGTGGCGGGGCATTAAGTGGGGCTAGAGCGGGCACGAGCGGCCCGGAGGCCGGACCCACTTTCGCATTATGATGTGAAGGCATGAGACGCGTTCCCATATCCCTACTCCTTTTCATTTGCGTGGCTGGCGCGCAATCACTACGTCCGGATCGGATCGATGCCTTCGGTTTCACATGGCATGTGCCGGTGGCGGCGGATTGGAAGGTCGAGACAAAAGAGGGCAATCCTGTTTTGGAGCTATTGGTTCCGCGGCCGGCGCTGCAGCCGCGGCGTCCGACGCAATATGCAGTGGCGGCGACTCCAAACTTTCTTCGCGGGGTGGTGGAACTGGAGATGAAGAAAGAGCCGGAGGCTGCTCGCAAGCGGCGCACGTCGCTGATGATCGCCTACGCCTGGCAGGACGACAATCACTTCAATTACGTTCATCTGTCCGTGGACGCGGCGAGCGAACAGGTGGTGCACAACGGCGTGTTCCATGTGTACGGAGGCGAGCGCGTGCGCATCTCGCCGCGCACGGGTCCGGCGACTCTGCCCGATGAGCAGTGGCACAAAGTGAAGCTCGTTTATGACGGAACGACGGGCTTGGTGGAGGTGTATGTCGACGGCAAAACATCCCCTTCGATGCGGGCGGTGGACATGAGTTTGGGCGCGGGAAAATTCGGGATTGGGAGCTTCTTCGACATGGGTTCATTCCGCAATGTAAAAATCACTGGAACCGCTGTAAATTAAGACTTTTCGCGCACATTTGTCCTTCATGAATTTCCTGTTGACAGACACGAAAAGTAGGTCCAATATTGGGGTGAAAAGGAGGCCAGGAAGCATAGAACCGGGCTTTCAAGGGGGCGGTAGCTGTCCCGATCCAGTGGAGTGAAAAGAGATCGCGCACGGCCGGATAAATGAGCCGAAATTGACTCAGCGCAATTGATGCGCTACTGATGGCGTCTACACGATTTCTTGCTGGGTGCGGGAATAGTGGGCCGTCCCTTTCATCTGTTTGCAGGGGGGACAAAGGCAGGCTGGCAGGTGTGGCTACTTGATCGCGTAGCGGTAGAGGTTGTCCTGATCGCGCAAGTAGAGGTGACCATCGGCGATGACGGGTAGCGTCCAGAGCGGGTAGCCACCGATTGTGATCGAGAAACGCGAAAGTTCTTTGTAAGCGGTGGGCGAGGCTTCGACGAGCGCGATGGTTCCGTTTTCACCTTGAGCATAGAGCATGCCGTCGGCGGAGATGACGCTCCCCTTCCCCACGCTTCGGTCGCGCCAAGCGACACTGCCGTCGTCAAACTTCATGGCAGTGAGGATGGAACTCGAAAATCCATAGAGATGCTGGCCGATCAACACGGAGCTCGAATAGTGGTTCTTCATTTCACGCGTGAAGTAGATCTCCTGAGCGCGCTTGCCGGAGGGATCGGAGTCGAGTTTGAGCAGGGCGGCGCCGGTGCCGTAGTCGGAGGAGAAGAACGCGTGGCCATTGCGGTAGATGGGCGTTGCGATGTTCGCCGTGCGGTTGGAGACTTGCGTATAGCGCCAGAGCTGCTCGCCATTGTCGGCGCGTAGGCCGACAGCGCCCTGGCTGGTGAAGTGGAGCAACTGTTTGATGCCGCCGACTTGTGCGAGGACGGCGCTGGAGTAAGCGGCGGGGTCGCCCGCGGATTTCCAGATTTCCTTGCCGGTCATCTTGTCGAGTGCAACGATGGATGCGCCGGAGCCGCCGGGTTGCACGATGACGCGCGCGCCGTCGATGAGAGGTGATTCGCTAATGCCCCAATGAGGAACGTCGCCACTATATTTGGTGACGATGTTGAAGCCCCAGATCTTCTTGCCGGTTTTATTGTCGAGGCAGGCGAGCGAGCCGTCGGCGGCGAGGGCATAGAGGCGGTCGCCGTCAATGGTAGGCGTGCCGCGAGGGCCGTTACCACGGCGCTCTTCATAGGCGCGGCCGTTTTCGACTTCCCACAGTTTCTTGCCGGTAGTGACATCGAAGGCCATGACGTATTGCGTGCCGGAGCGCTGGCCTTGCGTGTAGAGGCGGCCGGCGGCGACGGAGAAGGACGAGTAACCTTCGCCAAGCCCAGTGGTTTTCCAGACGAGTTTCGGTCCGCCGGCGGGCCAGGATTTAAGCAGGCCCGTTTCGGGCGAGATGCCATCGCGATTCGGGCCACGCCATTGGGGCCAGTCCGCGGCGAGCAGAGGAAGTGTGGATAAGAGGAGGGCGGCGCATCGCATAGAGGGATTTTTCCTTACTGAATGCCTTGGATCATCTTCTCGAAAGACGTCTTGGCGGCGGAAACGGTTTTGGCCGGACCGGTTAATTTGAAAAATACGCTGCCCTGGGGGCCTTCGACGATGGCGCCGAGCAGTTGGAAGCCGGGTTTCTTCGTGGCGGCGGTGGCCATCATGGGGCCGCCGGATTTATAGGAGCCCGAGTGCTCGACGTAGGTCACCTTGTATTTGCCTGCCTTTGCTTCCCGTGGGGCAGGTGGCTTAGCGGCGCTTTCAAACTGGCCGTACCAGCGCTCGATGTTAGCCTGCACGCTACCGCCTTGGCCGGTGCCGAAGTAGAAGACAGCGCACTCGCCATCTTCGGCGTCACCGGCGGCTTTAGGAACGGAATAAGTGGCGGCACGCATGGGGCGCTCCGGCTGAGCTTTCCAGGATGCGGGCGGCGTCCACTTGAGGCCGCCAGCCGTTTCCGCGTTGAGGAGAGACAGGGCGAGCGCGACGCCCAGGAGGAGTTTCATACCTCCAGTCTAACTATTTGGGAGCGGTGAGTTGGCGGCGGAGGAAGGCGAATTGTTCGTTGGCCGCGCCGCGGACGTCCTGATAGTCGGTAGCGAATCGCAGGTCGCACTTCAGCCCAAGCGGCATGCACCGCTCGCGGAGGTAGACGCCGAAGCGGGGATGGTGAATGCCGGTACCAGGTTTGGCGTTAGGCGGAACGTCGACGTCGGGCTCGTCGTAGTAGAGCCAGGCGGGCGGATCGTCCTTGGAGAGATAGGTGGCGGGCGAGGCGTCGCGGAAGATAGCGCGGGCGCGAGGAGTATCGTAATCGCTGAAAGGAATGCCAAAGAATGCGGGGCCGGAGGGATGACTTGCGGTAGCGGGAGAGATGAGGGTGGAGATGATGGCCGGGTCGAGTGTAGTTTGCGCGCCGTTTACGGCCATCGCGAGGAGACGTGAGGATTCGCGTTCGATGGGATCATTCGAGGCGGGGTTGGCAAAATCGTCGTGATAGCCGATCCAAAGGGCCATGCCAGCTCCGGCCGAACCTCCCATGGCGGCGATGCGGGTTTTATCGATGTTCCACTCGCGCGCTTTCGAGCGGAGGAACTGGATGGCTCGGACGCCGTCCATCATGGGCGCTGGGAATGAGGCTTGGGTGGCGTAGCGGTAATTGATGGCGGCGACGGAGATGCCGGATTCGAGGAGGCGGTCGCGCATGGCGGCGTTGAGGTTCGCCTTGCTGCCCGAGACGAATCCGCCGCCGTGAATGAAGACGACGACGGGGGTGGGTTTGCCGGAGTCCGCGCGATAGAAGTCCAGGACGTTACGCTCGTGGGGACCGTAGGAGATGTTGGCGAGGAGGGCGGCGGCGAGAAGGAGCATGGCGCTAGTGCATGTAGAGGCCGCCATCGACGTTGAGGGTTTGGCCGGTCATGCCGTCGCTCAGCGGGCTCGATAGGAACAGGCAGGCGGCGGCGACATCGTAAGGCACGATGCGGCGGTCGAGACACTGCTGGGATTGGATCGCGCGGATGTCGTCCATGTTGGCATGGACGATTTCGCCTTCTGTCTTGATGGCGCCGGGAGTGACGCAGTTCACGTGGACGTTGTGGCGGCCGACTTCACGGGCGAGCGAGCGGGTGAGCCCGAGAACGGCCCCTTTCGATGTGACGTAGTAGACCAGTTTCTCGACGCCGATCCAGACTGTGACCGAGCTGATGTTGACGATCTTGCCCGAGCGACGGGCGATCATGTGGGGCAGCACGAGTTGGCAGGTGTGAAGAAGGCTTTTCACATTGACGGCCTGCATGCGATCCCAGTCCGCCTCGGTGGTTTCGAGAAACATGCGGCGAGGATAGATGCCGGCGTTGTTGACGAGGGAGTCGATTTGTCCGTAGCGGGAGAGGGCGTCGGAGACAACGGCTTCGACGTCGGAGCGGACGGAGACGTCGCACTTCATGGCGTGGGCCGTGCCTCCGGCGGCATTGATTTCTGCCGCTTTGGCTTCGGCTTTGGGGATGTCGATATCGAGGACGTAGACGCGGGCGCCGTGCTGGGCGAAGAGATCGGCGATGCCGGCACCGATGCCAAGGGCGGCGCCGGTGACGAGGGAGACGTGGCCGGGGGAGAGCATAGGGAGAGCATAACGCAGAGGGGAGCGATGATAGCCACGCGTCTGCGTCGTTGCGCTCGGGCACAGTCCTCGGAGCACACCTTCGTACGCCTGAGTCCCGTGCCCTGCGCGCGCCTTGCATCCGCACGGGTCTGGAGTTTGGGGGCAGGCGCCAGAGGAGGGATGGAGGCTCCAATCGACCACTCTGTACGATGGTCATAGTTCGATCTACGTGATGCTGGTGCTTACGAGGACAGGCGGGCCCACGGACCAAAAGCAATAGAGCAGGCGCGAATGAAGAGGGGCGGCACCAGCCGCCCCATGCCGTACGCCGACTACTGTACTTGGAGGTCGACGAAGAACGGTTTTTCGTATTTGATGGGCGCGCTCCAGCCGGAGCTGAGACCGGCGCCGTTCATGACACGGACCTTGATGGTCTTGTCGCGGTATTGCGTGGCGGTGTCGAGCATCAATTTGCGCGGGCCGCTGTCGGTTGGCTTGAGCTTGAAGATCTG
>Ga0075421_100011552_pt1 | contig 10941 bp, 9 predicted proteins | sample SoiMetdeltSBSDD5_FD_75292 | JGI IMG/M metagenome (GOLD analysis project Ga0075421, IMG submission 75292) | Bulk soil microbial communities from a Populus tree surrounding site in Tennessee, USA - Soil MetaG P. deltoides SBSDD5 | ecosystem: Environmental > Terrestrial > Soil > Tree plantation...
GGGTCCTGCGGGTCGTCAAACACGAATAAGACTTCATACGCCGGATAATCCTGCTGCATTAGCGGCCGGACGTTCTCCGCAAACCCCGGCTCGAATCCGCGCGTCGGCGCAATCACCGAAACAAACGGCCGAAACTCGGGCAGCGCGCGGCTCGTCTCACGCCGCACGTACGCGGCGAACCGACGGCCGTTCATAAGCGATTGAATACCAAACCAGCAGGCGAGCGCCGCGAGGAAGTAGTAGAGATACACAGAGCGGAACTACCTGAAAATTGTTCCGAATGAAGCAACCACGAGATCCTGCGTCACCTTGATGATCGGATGCGGGTAAACGCCGATCACGAGGATGCCGATCACCGATACAACCAGCGCCGTTTGCAGCGCCGGAGACAGCGCGAGCGGCCTGTTGTCGGCGATGCGGTCGCCGAGATACATCACCTTGATGAAGCGGAAGTAGTAATAGAAGGAGACGACGGTGTTGATGATGGCCCAAACGGCGAGCACGTAGTACCAATACTTGTTATCGGCCCTGCCTCGCTGCAACAGGCCGCCGAACAGGAAGTATTTGCCGATGAAACCACCAGTCACCGGCAGACCGCCGAGCGACAGCATGAAGATCGACATCATCGCCGCCATCACCGGCGCCTTTTGTCCCAGGCCCGTCAGGTCGTCGACGTTGTCGCCGATGATGCCGCGGCGGCGCAGACTGATGATGATTCCGAACGCGCCCATGTTCATCAGCGTGTAGACGAACAGATAGACGACCAGCCCGATCAGGCCGTAGAGGTTGTGGGCCACAAGTCCGAGCAGCAGATAACCTGCGTTTGAGATAGACGAATAGGCGAGCAGCCGTTTGGAGTTGTCCTGCGTGACGGCGGCCCAGTTGCCGACCATGATGGTGATTGCCGCAACGAGCCCGAGCAGCGGCGCCCAATCGGCGCGCATGCCCGCCAGCGCCTCGCTGAAAATGCGCCAGTACAAAACAAAACTCGCAGCCTTCGAAGCCGTCGACAGAAACGCCGTGACGGACGTCGGCGCGCCCTCGTAAACATCCGGCGCCCACATGTGAAACGGCACAGCAGCGACTTTGAAGAAGAGACCAGCGGCGAGCGCAATCATCGCCAACAGCAGCATTGGCCGCAGATCGGCGATCTGATCCGGAAACCCGCCCGGCAGTTGCCCTGCCTGAATCGCGTTTTGAATCTTCGGCACGAGGTCGTTGATGCTGGCGCTGATGTCCGCGAGGTTTGTCGATCCGGCAACGCCGTAGAGCAACGACATGCCGTAAAGCAGCACGCCCGACGAGAACGCGCCGAGCAAAAAGTATTTCATCGCCGCTTCGTTCGATCTCTTTTCGCGTTTCGTAAAGGCGACCAGCACGTAGAACGTGACCGCCATCAATTCGAGGCTGATGTAGAGCGAGATCAGATCGTAACCGCAGGCCATGAACATCATGCCGACGGTGGCGAAGAGAATCAGCGAGTAGTACTCGCCGTGTTGTTCGCCTTCAATATCGAGGTAGCGCGTGGAGATGCCGATCGCCAGGCCGGTTGCAACGAGAAAGATCGCCTTGAACAGCAGGGCGAGGCCGTCGATGCGGACCATGCCGTAGAAACCAGTGAACGGCAGCGACGGCCCCATGAACCACCACTGGACTCCGAGCGACATGAAAGCGAGCGCCACGCCGATCAGCGCGAAGTAGGCGGTGAGTTTGCTTTTGCGATACGGAAGGATGACTTCCATCACCAGCGCCACGCACGCGCAAGCAGTAAGGATCAACTCGGGCGCGATCAGTTGCAGATCCGCGATGTTGATGAGCGAAGTCGTGTTTGCTTGTAGAAGCATCTCTTTTACCGCTGTGCGCGTTCAGTCGCCGGCGCCGGCATGTTCGGAATCTGGTAATCAGGACGCACCTGTTTGACCACTGCGTTGACCGGCTGCTGAATGTACTCGAGAAACGGCTTCGGATAGACGCCGATCCACAACGATAGGATCATCAGCGGGACCATGTAAGCCCACTCGCGTGCGTTCAAGTCAGTGAGCCGCTCATTCTTGGGGTTCTCAATCTTGCCGAAGAACATTCGCTGGTACAGCCAGAGGAAGTAACCGGCGTTGAGAATGATTCCGAGCGCCGCCCACGCGGCCCAGTACGGGTTCGCCTCGAACGCTCCGCGCAGCGCGAGAAACTCCGAGATGAACACGGCGAGCAGCGGCAGCCCGATGGCCGTCATGACCATTCCGAGGAAGATCGCGGCGTAGCCCGGCATCACGTGCGACAGTCCGCCAAACTCCGCCACGTTGCGCGTGTGACGCCGCTCGTAAATGATGCCGACCAGCAGGAACAGCGCGCCCGAGTAAATGCCGTGATTCACCATCTGCATGACGCCGCCGTTCACGCCGTTTGGATTCAGCGAGAACAGTCCGAGCATCACCATTCCCATCGACGACACCGACGAGTAAGCGACGAGCTTCTTCACATCGCCGTCTTTCTTGACGACGAAATACATCGCCGCCAACGCGCCGTAGATGATGCTCACGATCGCGAGAAACACGACGACGCTGCGCACGCCGAACGTTCCGAAACTGGTGACCCAACTGCTTTGGTCTCGCGACGCCGCGGGAAACATCGGCAGGCTGAAGCGGTAGAAACCGTACGTTCCCAGCTTCAGCAGGATGCCCGCAAGAATGACCGAGCCGGCCGTTGGCGCTTCGACGTGCGCGTCCGGCAGCCACGTGTGAAACGGAAACATCGGGACTTTGATCGCAAACCCGAGCGCGAAAGCGACGAACAGCAGGATCTGCATCAGCCCCATCGGCATCACAGATCCGAGCGCCTGCATGTACAAAATGTTGAACGTTCCGGTCCCGTGTCTGGCCGCCTCCTGTAAGCTCGTCGCGACCATCTGCGCCGCTTCGTTGTTTCCGGCCAGCGCGCTCACGGTCGCCTGCGTGATCTGGCTCGTCAACGACGTGTCCTGCGTCAGGAAGTACATCTTCAAGACGCCCAGCAACATCACCACGGATCCGACCAGCGTGTAGAGGAAAAACTTGATAGCCGCGTACAAGCGGTTCTCGCCGCCCCAGACGCCGATCAGGAAGTACATCGGCACCAGCGACACTTCGAAGAACAGGTAGAACAGAAACAGATCCATCGACGCGAACACGCCGATCACCGCCGTCTGCAACAGCAGCAGCAGCACGTAATATTCTTTCTCTCGCTTCTTAATGTATTCCCACGACGACAGCGCCGCGATCACGCCCAGCAGCGTCGTGAGGACGATCAGCAGTACGGCGACGCCGTCGACGCCCATCTGGTAGCGCGCGCCGATGACGGGAATCCACTGATGGTCCTCGAGGAACTGCATACCGCCGATGCCGCGGTTGTATTTCAACAGCCACAGCGATGCGAGGAAGTCGAGCGCGAACCAGGCAGTGGCAAACTTCTTGATCAGGTTCGACTGATCTGTCTTCATGAGCGCGAGTATGAGGATCGCGCCCACGGCCGGCAGCCAGGTGATAAAGGAGAGAATGTAATTGTCCATATTGAATCCGTCTTAGGTAATCAAAAAATATCGCGCGCAAAAAAGAGCACTACAGCGATCATCAGTCCCAGCACCATCATCAGCGCGTAGTTTTGTGTGAATCCGGTTTGCGCCGCGCGGAACAGCGGCGACATCAAACGCTTGATGAAGGCGGCGATCGTATTGACGATCCCGTCGACAAAATACTTATCGATCGCGCCGACGACGCGGCTGAGCCCGCGGCTCAACGTCGCGAGGCCGTTGACGATGCCGTCAACGAGACGCGAATCGAAAGCGAAAACTGCGCGCGCGGCGTCCATCGTGCGGCGCGTGACGGCCCAACCGTAAAACTCGTCTACCCAGAACTTGTTGTAACTCGCCTGGTACAACGGCCGCAGGCGCTGCGCCCAAATGTCCGGTAAAGACGGGTTCTTCACGTAGAAAAGCACGCCAAACCCGATGCCAATACCTGCGACCACGAGCGAGATCACGATGAAGAGCCATTCCGTCAACAGATGGCTGTGCGTGACGCCTTCCACGGCGTGCGCCAGGTTGAACCAACTCGATGATCCGTGTGATTCAGCTACAGGCGCAGTATGTGAGATCACGGATCCGTGTTCGCCTTCGTGCGGAACGTTGAACTCGCCGGTCTCAGGATTCCAAATAATCGGATTGAGCCAGTTGACGATGTTCAATTTCCCGCCCGGATGTTCCACACCCGTTACAGCCTGGAACGCTGGTCCAATTCCAACAAACCCGCCGATAGTCGCAAGCACCGCCAACACAACCAATGGTACCCACATCGATGGCGGCGATTCGTGCGGCACATGCGCGGCATGGTCATGGCCACCGCCGTGGATGTCATGAGTTTCCGGCTTTTCCAGGAACCGTTCCCTGCCCCAGAACGTCATCGCCATCAGGCGCGTCATGTAAAACGCGGTACACGTCGCCGCGATCGTGCCGACCAGCCACACCAGCCAACCGAGCGGAACGTAAGTCGTCGACGCGGCCTTCCAGAGAATCTCGTCTTTGGACCAGAAGCCGCTGAACGGAATGATGCCGCAGATCGCCAGCCACCCTGCGAAGAACGTCCAATACGTGTAGGGCATGTACTTCTTCAGCCCGCCCATCCGCCGCATGTCCTGTTCGTGGTGCATGCCGTGAATGACGCTGCCGGCGCCGAGGAACATCAGCGCTTTGAAGAACGCGTGCGTCATCACGTGAAAGATGGCGATCGCGAATGCGCCGACTCCGCAGGCCATGAACATGAAACCGAGCTGCGAGACAGTCGAATACGCCAGCACCTTCTTGATGTCGTTTTGAGTGATGCCGATGATCGCGGCGAAGATCGCGGTCGCGGTGCCGACGAGCGCGACGACGAGCAGCATCGTTTGCGAGTGCTGGAAGATGACGTTCGTGCGCGTCACCATGTAGAGACCCGCGGTCACCATCGTCGCCGCGTGAATCAGCGCGGAGACAGGCGTCGGACCAGCCATCGCATCCGGCAGCCAGACGTGCAGCGGAAGTTGCGCCGACTTGCCGCAGGCGCCGATGAACAATCCCAGCGCGATCCACGACATGACGCCCCAGTGACCGAGCGTTTCAATGGGATAACCTTTTGCGAGATTGAAGACGTCTCCGTACTGAGCGCTGCCAAACGTGGCGATGATGCCGAAAATCGCGAGCGCGAATCCGAAGTCGCCGATGCGGTTCGTGATGAACGCCTTGCGCGATGCGTTAGCGGCTTCCTCGCGGTCGAAGTAGTAACCGATCAGCAGATACGAACAGAGACCCACGCCTTCCCAACCGACAAACATCATCAGGAAGTTCGAGCCCATGACGAGCACGAGCATCGCAAACATGAACAGGCCCATGTAGGCGAAGAAGCGGTAGAACCCGGTCTCGCCGTGCATGTATCCGGTCGCGAAGATGAAGATGCACAAGCCGACGCCGGTGACGATCAGCATGAAGATCGCCGAGAGCGGATCGAGCTGATAGCTCCACTCGATGTTGAGCAAAGCGTAGCTGGCGCCGTTGTTCACGCTAATTGCGCCGCCCGGGATCCAGCTGAAACTAAATCCGTCCTGACTCGTCAGGTAAGGCGTGGGCCAGTGTGCATGACCGCCGCCAAGGCCGTACGAAACAACCGCCGCTACGCTGATGAGGAACGACAACGCGACGGATCCGACGGCGATGCCGCCGATCACGGTTTCCGAAAAGCGCAGTTTGCGGCCGAGCAATCCGTTAATGGCCGCGCCGATCAGGGGGAGTAGGGGAACCAGCCAGATGTACTTGTACATTAAATTCTGATCCGTGTTACCACTTTAGCAAGTCGATTTCATCAACCCAGATCGTTTCCTTGTTCCGGTAAAGCGCGATCACGATTCCCAAGCCGATCGCCGCTTCCGCAGCCGCGACGACGATCACGAACACTGCAAAAATCTGGCCGGCGACTGCGTTGACGTTGCCGATCGACGTCAGGTACCGCGAGAAGGCGATGAAGTTGAGATTCGCCGCATTGAGTATCAACTCGATCGACATGAAGATGACGATGATGTTTCGCCGCGTCAAAACTCCCGCGACGCCGATGATGAAGAGCAGCGCGCCGATCACGAGAAACTTCGACAGGTCAGGATGCGACGCGGCCTGCCACGTCTGCGCCCAGCGCCCGCCTTCGGCTGCCTGAAACAACGCCAGTATTGGAATGAAAGAGTTGAGCATGTTTTATTACGATTTCGGTTCGTCCGGATCGAGGTCGTCAGCCGCGGATTCCTGCTTCAGCGTGCGCGCCAGCATCACCGATCCGATGATGGCTACCAGCAACAACACGCTCGCGATTTCAAACGGCAACGCCGCGTAGCGATAGAGACTCGCGCCGACGCGTTGCGTGTCGTCGGTGATGCGGCTGACCTTCGTTGCGGAGACCGCATGCGACTGGTCTCGCGCCGCCTGCTGTTCAGCAAGTGTTTCGGCCGGCGGGTTGACCTTTTGCAGACCCGAGTAACCTTTGTTGACCGCGTAGAGCACACCGCCGACCAACAGGAAACAGAAGATCAGACTGGCAGCGACCTGCCGTTGATTGTTGAAGATCTCTTCATTGCCCTTTTCTTCGGCGCCGACGTTGACGAGCATGATCACGAACAGAAAAAGGACCATGACGCCGCCGACGTAAACCAGGATCTGCACGCCGGCGATAAACTCCGCGCCCGCGAGCACGAATAGCGCGGCCACCGATACGAGTGACGAGATCAGAAACAACGCGCTATGGACCGCGTTGCGAGCCATCACGGTCAACAACCCCGCGAAGATCGCGGCCAGCGCGAAGATCCAGAAGAAGAGGGCTTCGTAGCCGGACAGAGTCATTATTGAACTTTAATTAACTGGTGTATTTAACGGTCTCGCGTCCTTGTTCCAACATCTCGCGATTCCAGACAAAGCCCGCGCGCGAGTAGGTGGCCAACTCGAAATCCTGCGTCAGCTCCAGGCACGACGTCGGACACGCTTCCTGGCACAGCGCGCAGAACATGCAACGCGACGTGTCGAAGATGAACTCATCGAGCACCTTCTTGCGCCGCGGTTTGCCGGCCACGACGATCTCGACGTCCATGGCGATCACGTCGATGCAGTCTTCGGGACAGGCGATCGCGCAGAGGTTGCAGGCGATGCACAGCGTATCGTGCGTTTCCGGGTCCATGTTCAACCGCGGCGCGCCGTGAAATCGCGGCGCCACTTCCGGCCGCACTTTCGGGTATTGCTCGGTGTAGATTCCCTTGCCGGCCACGGCGTCTTTATCTGTGATCGCGCCCAGGTTGTACTTCAGCGTCAACCCCATGCCCTTCAGCAGATCGACCATGAAGAACCGCTTTAGCTTCTGCGCGAGTGTCGGTTTTGGGGTTTTAACTAACGGCATTAGGTACCTCTTACTTAATAACGAATTTCACGCGGCCCGCGCCGGTTTGCCTTTCGGCAAGTTGATCAGCTTGATATTGCGGCGCTGCGTCTTCAAGTTGAAATCACGCGAGCGCCAGTTGATACGCGCCAGCAAAACGCCGGTGATGAAAACACCGACAATGCCGATGGCGATCATCACGCCCTTGCCGGTGGCTGTCAGGTTCAACCCATTGTCGAGCGCTTCGATCGTGCGGATTCCTCGCCAACCGTTCAAAGCCTGAACGAGAAAGACCGCGAACCCTGTCAGAACGATATTGATCAGCGCCGACGGGATCAGCCACTTCCAACCGATGTCCATTAATTGATCGTAACGGAAGCGCGGCAAAGTCCAGCGCAGCCAGAAGTAGACGTAAAGAATGATTGACGCCTTGACCAAAAAGACGAGCACGCAAACAAGGACGTACAAGTTGTAGTTCACACCCACGAGCCGGTTGACGAATGGGAAGTACCAGCCGCCGAGATAAACCGTCGTCGCCACCGCGGTCACGACGACCATCGCGGCGTACTCGGCCATGAAGAACAGCGACCAGCGCATGCCGGAGTATTCAGTGTGAAAACCCGCAACCAGCTCCGACTCCGCTTCCGGCAGATCGAACGGCGCGCGATTGTTCTCGGCGATGCCGCTGACGAGAAAGATCAGAAACCCTGCCGGCTGATAGAGCACGTACCAAATGGAATCCGATCCCTGAGCGGTCACGATCCCCGAAAGCGAAAGCGTCCGGGAAAACATGAGCGCGCCAATCAACGACAATCCCATCGCCACTTCGTACGAAACCATTTGCGCGCTCGAGCGGAGCCCGCCGAGTAACGCGTACTTCGAGTTGGAAGACCAACCAGCCAGAATCAACGCCAGCACGCCGACACTCGATACCGCCAACACCAGCAACAATCCGATATTGACGTCGGCAATCACGGCCCAGTCCGGCCCAAACGGGATCACCGAGAAGACGATGAACGCCGAAGCGACCGCGATGTACGGAGCGAAGAAGAAGATCCAGCGGTCGGCTTTTTCGGGAATGAAATCTTCTTTCGTCAACAGCTTGAGACCGTCGGCAATCGGCTGCAACAGTCCCCACGGACCGACGCGCATCGGCCCGAGACGCGCCTGGATGAACGCTGAGATTTTTCGTTCGAGATAAGTGGCGTAGGCGACCCAGAGCGCAACGAGAGTAACGACGAGACCGATCTGGATCAGCGGCCAGATGAAATAGTTGGTCGTGTCAGCGCTGAAGAACTTCAGCAGCAGATCCTTGAGTACGTTTACCGGCGACAGAAGCAGCATGTGAGTATCAGCGATCGATCTCTCCTAAAACAATGTCGAGCGTTCCGATGATTGCGACCACGTCGGCGACGAGATGTCCGATACACATTTGTCTCAACGCCTGAAGATTGATGAACGACGGCGGCCGGACGCGCACGCGCCATGGCTGCGCGGTGCCGTCGGAGACGAGGTAACAGCCGATCTCGCCTTTCGGGCCTTCGATCGAGTGATAGTAGTCTCCGACCGGCGGCTTTACGATCTTCGGCAGCTTTGCATTCACTGGACCGTCAGGCAGGTTTTCCAGGGCTTGATCGATGATTCTCCGCGACTGCCGCATCTCCTCGAGCCGCACGAGGTATCGATCGTACGTGTCTCCGTTTTCGCCGACGGGTATGTCGAAATCCATGTCGGCATACGCCGCGTACGGGCGCGACTTTCGCACGTCCCACGCTACGCCGGAGCCGCGCAGCGCCGGACCTGACAAACCAATCGCGATCGCGTCTTCTGCGGTGATGACGCCGATGCCGACAGTCCGGCTCAACCAGATGCGGTTCTCGGAAAGCACCGTTTCGTACTCGTCGAGACGTTTCGGGAAGTTGTTGACGAACTGTTTGACGTCCTTATGAAACTCGTCGTAGGTGTCGTTCGGCATGCCGCCGACGCGCCACGCGTGACACGTCAATCGCGCGCCGAACTGGCGTTCGAAGATCTTCAGAATCTCTTCGCGCTCGCGCAGCGCCCACAGCAGAACGGTCACCGCGCCGATGTCGAGCGCGTGCGTGGCGAGCCAGAGCAGGTGCGAAGCGATGCGGTTGAATTCCGTCAGGATCGTGCGGACGTAGTGGGCGCGCGGCGGAACGTCGAGGCCCATCATCTGTTCGACAGTTTCGACCCAGACGAGACCGTTTGAAACCGCGGCGATGTAGTCGAGACGGTCCCAGTACGGCGCGATCATCGTGTACATGCGGTTCTCGGCGATCTTCTCCATGCCGCGATGGAGATAGCCGATATCGCAATCGAGATCCATAACTGTTTCGCCGTCGAGCCGGAGGACGACGCGCAACACGCCGTGCGTCGACGGGTGTTGCGGGCCCATGTTCAGCACCATTTCGGGGCTGTCGAGCAGCGTCTCTTGAGTTGTCGCGATTTCTACCTGATGCATGAAAACTAATCCGTATGATTCGTGGTCTTGTAACAGCCCGTCACGCGCCACGGCTCGATGACCAACCCGATCTCTTCCGCCTCTCCGGTCTGCTTCTTTTGCAGGAGCTTCAACACGATCGCACTCGCCGCGCTCGCTTTGTTCCAAACGTTTCGCGGCTGCGCAGTTTCGCCGAGAACGAATCCCGCTCCTTTCGCGGCATCCGGCGAATCGAAGACTTTGGCGTCGTAATGGGCAGCGATCTCTTTCGGCGTCACTTGTCCTTCGGCATCACTTCCTTGCCGCCGCGAAAGATGTCGCGCATCATTCGCTCCTGCGGCACTGACAGAATCTCCAAACCATAAGCTCGCCGCTGTTGCACCTGCTCCATGTGGACACCGGTCATTTCAGGCAAGTGCTTTTCAGTCCACGCGTTCTCGACGAATTCGAGCGGGAAGTCTTTGCGCAGCGGATGCCCTTCCCAGTCGGGCGGCAACAGCAGCCGCCGCAGATCCGGATGGTTCGCGAAACGAATCCCGAACAGGTCGAAAACTTCGCGTTCGAGCCAGTTCGCCGCCGGCCACACGCCGGTGACGCTATCGACGCTCGTCTCTTCGGTGGTGCCGACTTTCAACCGAACACGCTCGTTAGCCGGAATCGAGAACAGGTTGTAAACAACCTCAAACGGAGCGTCGCCGCGATCGGGATAGTGAACGCACGTCAGATCGGACAGGTAGTTGAACGGCGTGTTTTCGTCGTTCTTGAGAAACTCGCAAACTTCGACGATGCGTTCGCGCTGAACGCGGATTGAGAGTTGGCCGATAAATTCGGACGCGTCGCCTATGGCGTCGTTGAACTGTGCTTTGAGTTTCCTGACGAGCGGATGATCGGCGGCGTCGGTCGGTTTCGGTCCTTCTTCTTTTTTCTTGACCGGCGGTTTTGGCGCGCCCGGCTGTTCAGCTAATGATTCCTTGACGGCCGCAACGCGCGACTTCGCCTGTTCGACCATCGCCGCCTTTTCGGCGTCAGCACTTGCGAGTTCGCCTGCGGGAGGGATAGCAGATGGTG
>Ga0075421_100011554_pt1 | contig 10940 bp, 7 predicted proteins | sample SoiMetdeltSBSDD5_FD_75292 | JGI IMG/M metagenome (GOLD analysis project Ga0075421, IMG submission 75292) | Bulk soil microbial communities from a Populus tree surrounding site in Tennessee, USA - Soil MetaG P. deltoides SBSDD5 | ecosystem: Environmental > Terrestrial > Soil > Tree plantation...
CCGGCGGCGATGCGTTATACCGAAGCCCGGCTGGCACGCACCGCCGAAGAGATGCTGCTGGACATTGACAAGAACACCGTTAATTTTGGGGACAACTTTGACGGTTCGCTCCAGGAGCCGATTGTTCTCCCGGCCCGATTGCCCAACCTGCTGCTGAACGGCACGAGCGGGATTGCGGTGGGGATGGCGACGAACATCCCGCCGCACAATTTGGGCGAGCTGGCTGGCGCGATTGGTTATTTGATTGATCGCTACGACGAGGTGGATGACATTACCATTGAGGAGTTGATGAAGTTTGTGCCCGGCCCGGACTTCCCGACGGGTGGGCTGATCATCGGAACCGAGGGCATTCTCTCGGCTTATGCGACGGGCAAGGGCCGAGTCGTCATGCGCGCGGCGGCGCACATCGAGGAGATGAGCGGCAACCGCCATCGAATCGTCGTCACTGAGATTCCATTCCAGGTGAACAAGTCCGCGCTGCTGGAGCGTATTGCCCAACTCGTGCGCGAGGAGCGGTTGGACGCGATCTCCGACCTGCGCGACGAGTCCGACCGGCGCGGGATGTCTATTGTGATCGAACTGAAGCGGACCGCGCAGCCGCGCAAGGTGCTCAATCAACTCTTCAAGTACACGGCGTTGCAGAGCACGTTCGGCGTGCAACTGCTGGCGCTCGTCACCGACGAGACCGGCCGGAGCGAGCCGCGCCTGCTCTCGCTCAAACGCTCGCTGCAAATCTATGTGGAGCATCGCCGCGTCGTTATCACGCGCCGCTCGGAGTTTGATTTGGCGAAGGCCAAAGCCCGCGCGCACATCCTCGAAGGGCTGCTCATCGCGCTGAATAATCTGGATGCGGTGATTAAGACCATCCGTGAGTCCAAGGACGCCGAGGTCGCTAAAGAACGTTTGATGACGCGCTTCAAGCTGTCCGAACTTCAGGCGCAGGCGATTCTGGATATGCAACTCCGCCGCCTGGCCGCGCTCGAACGCCAGAAGATTGAAGACGAACACAAGGAAGTGCTGGCGACCATCGCCTACCTGGAAGATTTGCTCGCGCATCCGAAGAAAATCCTGGCGCTGATCAAGACGGATTTGACCGAGCTGGCTGATAAATACGGCGACCAGCGCCGGACGAGGATCGTCCACGATGCCCCCGAAGATTTGAAGGATGAAGACTTGGTGCCGGACGAAGCCGTATTGATTTCCGTCACCGAGCGCGGTTACATCAAGCGCGTGGCGGCCAAGGAATACCGGACACAGAGCCGGGGCGGGAAGGGCGTGACCGGCCAGGGCCTGCGCGAGGAGGACGAGGTGATGTACCTGCTCCCCGCCCGGTCGCTGGATACGATCTTGTTCTTCTCGAACAAGGGCAAAGTTTACTCGGAACGAGTCTATCAAATTCCGGACGCGGGCCGGGCGGATAAAGGCATCCCGCTGGCAAACATTCTCTCGATCGAAAGCGGCGAGCAGATTACCGCCGCGCTGCCGGTGCCCAATTTTGAAAACGCCAACTTCTGCGTGATGGTGACGCGCAACGGGCGGATCAAACGCGTGGCGATCAGCGAGTTCGCCGCGGTGCGGCCTTCGGGACTGATCGCGATTAATTTGGACGACGGCGATGTGCTGGGCTGGGCGAAGATGACGACGGGTGAAGAAGATTTGATTTTCGTCTCGGCCCAAGGGAAGGCGCTGCGCTTCAGTGAAAAGAAAGTGCGCGCGATGGGGCGGCAGGCGGCGGGCGTGACGGCGATGCGGCTGGCGAAGGGCGATCACCTGACGAGCATGGAAGTGGTAGACCCGGAGGGTGAGCTGCTGGTGGTGACGGTGAATGGCTACGGCAAGCGCACACCGTTGACGGAGTACACAGCCAAAGGCCGCGCCACGGGCGGCATTGCCACGCTATCCAAGGGCAGCATGAAAACGACCGGCCCCATCGCCGCCGCGCGGGTGGTGCGCCAGGAAGACGAGATCACTATTATTTCTACTGGTGGCCAAGCGCTGCGGACGAAGGTGAAGGAAATCCGCCAGGCGGGCCGCGCGACGATGGGCACGCGCCTAATCAATTTGAAGAAGGACGGCGATATTGTGGCCTCGGTCGCGCGCCTAGCGGCGAAGGATATTATCCCGCTGGTTGAGGAAGCTGCTCCGAAGAACGGCAAAGCGGAGAAGGTTACTCAAGCAGAATTGCTGGTAGCAGAAAGTGTGGGAGGCAATGGGCAGGCGGAAAGTCCGAAGTCCTAAGTTAAAGCACCAAGCCGCCATCCGATTGAATCGGACGGCTAGTTTAAAGTTCAAAAACCCGCGCAGCGGGTTTAGCAATTTTGCAGCCGTCGGATTTATCCGATGGCTGCCATTGATCTATGGTCAAAGTCCGAAAATACGCTGAACGTATCATCACTTGGCAACGTCTGAGAGCAATTATTCTTGCCTTGATATTGGCTGTTGCCATCTGGTTCGCTTATTTAATTTTTGTAAAAAGATATGTATGGGTATGGGCTGAGGGGACAGGCTTTGAAGGAAAGACTCTCTGGGATTGGATGCAATTACTTATTATCCCAGTTGCTTTAGCTATTACTGCGTACTGGTTCAATAAGAAGGAACGGGAGAGAGAATCAACGCTAGCGGAACAAAGAGCAGAACTAGACAGGCAAATAGCTGCTGATCACAATGAAGAAGAAGTTTTACAAGCCTATCTAGATAGAATGATGGAATTGCTGCTCGACAAACAGTTGCTCCAAGCAGAGCCCGACTCTGATTTGCGGGCAATAGCAGAATCACGAACGTTAACCACCATCCGCAGATTGAATGGAGAGAGGAAAGGAATACTTCTTCGATTCTTGAGTTCATCCAGGTTAATCACATTGGAAGATGGCAAAACCGATTCCCTTATTCGTCTGAGCGAATATAATTTAGATTTAAGCAGAACTAACTTGGATGAAGCTTGGTTACTTGGGGTAGACTTGAGTAAAATTAATTTGAGAGAAGCTAACCTTTATAAAGCTGTTTTGCGGGGAGCCACGCTATTTGATACCGAATTGACCCGGGCGAACATGAACAAAGCGGTACTGCATAATGCTTGTATGGAGAGAGCAAAATTATTTCAGACCAAATTAGAAGGAGCTTTTCTCCAGAATGCAAAATTGAGTCTGGCAGATTTATCCGAAGCAGACTTAACTGATGCAGACTTGTCCGGTGTGGAATTGCTTGGCGCAAACTTAAAAGGCGCAAAGGTCTCTGAAGAGCAATTACAAAAGGCTAAAACTCTGCAAGGTGCGACCATGCCCGATGGGTCTAAGCATGACTAATTGCAATGGTTGACTATCAAAAGGGCTTTACAGAGGTCTAGAGAACCTAAAATTCGAGCAGGCATCTTGATATCTGTATCTTAAATATTTCCATGAACCTCGCCTCCCTCCGTCCCCCCGGCCCACTCGTGGCTTACCTCCCCGATGCCGAACCCGGACATTTAGCCGAGTTCCTGGTCGCCTTTGCGAATTCTGACGGCGGCATCATCGTCATTGGCTTGGATGAAAAAGGGAAGACGCTCAATCGAGTTTACGCCGAGGAACTGGAAGGCGCGCTCAAGGCCGCCGAGCGGTTGTGCCGCCCGGCGATTGTGACCGGCTGGGAACAGGTCGAAGCGCAGTCCGGCACGACATACGCGATCACCGTGCCGCGCTCGCCGGAGCTGCACTCGCTTTCCGATGGGCGGGTGCTCATCCGCGCCGGAAACATGAATAAACCTTTGGGCGGTGAGGAGATTCGGCAACTCGCCGCGACAAAATCGTCCGGCGATTTCGAGTCCGAACACGCGGCGGGCGCGAAGCGGGATGATCTCGACGAAGAAGTGATCGCGGAATATCTCGACAAGCGCCAGCAGCGCCAGCGCAAAATAATGACTGAGACGCCGGACGAACTGCTGCACGAGATCGGCGCGCTGGACAATGAAGGTCAGCCCACCCATTCCGGCATACTGCTTTTTGGGAAGAATCCACAGCAGTTCACTCCCCAATCCGGACTGGTGTTCGTCAAGTTCATGGGCACCGAGCCGCGCGGCGAAGATGGCTTGGCGGGCTATGGGCGGCGTGAGGAAGTCACCGGGCCGTTGGCGCGCATCATCGAGGGGGCGTGGCAAATCGTTTGGGGCGAGATGTCGGTCGGGGCGGTTGTCAAAGGCCTGGAGCGCCAGGAAATCTCCGAGTACCCACCCTTCGCCGTCCGCGAGGCATTGGTCAATGCGGTCTGCCATCGGGATTATCGGCTCAAGGGGCGGCGCATTGAGATGCGGATGTATTCTGACCGGCTGGAAGTCATCTCTCCCGGCGGGCTGCCCGGGTTCATCACCGTGGACAATTTGGTCGAGGAGCATTTCTCGCGGAACCCGCGCCTCGTGGCCGGGCTGTTTCAGTGGGGCTACATCGAAGAATTGGGTTTGGGGATTGACCGGATGATCGAGGACATGGTGAACGGCGGTCATCCGCCGCCCAAGTTCAAGGCCGGGCCGTATTCGTTTAACGTGACCCTCTTCAACGCGCGCGAACGCAAGGTGACGCCTAAGTGGGAGACGGTGATGAACGAGCGGCAGGCGCGGGCGATTACGTATGTCCGCGAGCATGGCAGCATTACTAACCGCGAATATCGCCAGCTTTGCCCGGACGTTTCACCGGAGACGCTGCGGCTGGATTTGAATGATTTGGTTGACCGAGGCGTGATCCTGAGAATCGGGGCGAAGAAGGGGACGTATTACATCCTCAAGTAGGAACGCAGGCTGAGCCTGTCGAAGCTTGCACCCTTCGCACCCTTTGACCCTTCGACAAGCTCAGGGCTCAGGGTGCTGATTTATCCCAAATTTATCCCAAATGCCGATTTGGGATATTCCCATGAATTTTATGTCAAAGAAGTATTCATAAAGTGCCTTCCTGCACGTGATATACCCTGCCGCCAAATCATTCAGGTTCGAGGCTTCAAATGGCCGCGCCGCGCTACAGCGGTAGCCGTGGCTTGTCTCCTCGGCGAGGACACATTTGGTCAATGGCTCGGCGTCACCAAAGGCACGTTGTGGTGGGCTGCGGACCGCTCACACTCGGGTGTGTTCGAGATGTCGTTCGTCAAGCTAGTGCCCAGCGGCACCTTCTGGGCAGCTTGCTTCTACCCTGGCGATCCCGTGGTTGATGTGGACATTGTCCTTCCAGTACACTGGGGCGAGGGCGTGCTCGAAGAAGTTGATCTGGAGTTGGACATTCTGCGTGGTGCCGACGGCAGTGTTCGGGTGCGGGATCAGGAGGCGTTCTCCCACGTGCGGGAGGTGTGGGCCATGCCGGGCGACATCGCCGCGCAGGCAGAAGAAACTTGCGAGCGAGTCCGCGCCTGGGTCGAGCGAGGCGTTGAACCGTTCGGCGTTATCGGTCACGTCTGGCTCTCTCGATTCTTGGCCGAAGTTGACACCGCCAGCTCTTAGCCCAGCTGAGGCCGACTGTTCCGCACACTTCAAATGACTTCAATCTCTTGACACCTCTCCTAATTTGCAGATAATCAAGCTCAACTGAATGAACGAAAGGCTGTGACGGAGGAAAGTACGCGGGCGGAAGCCGCTAGGGAGGTTGGGCCGCAGACTGAAAGCCTGACCCGGTACAATCCCGCTGAAGTTCCCTCCTGAGCCGTTTGGGTGAACCCTGTAGGGATGACCGGTTGGTCATCCAGCACTAGCCTGAACCGTCCGTCCGACGTTACCCGGACAGCCAATGTTTGTTGGCGCAATAAGTGGGCCGTTCGCGGCCAAACTGGGTGGTACCACGGGAAGCAGACTCCCGTCCCTGTATTGGGATGGGAGTTTTTTTATTTGTGACGGAGGACGGAAGACGGTGGACGGATGTTTGAATCTGGCCTCCGTCCTCGGTCTTCCGTCCTCCGTCGGAGGTTTTCTATGCTCGCTCAACTCAACACGATAGAACAAGACGCCCTCGCCGCGCTCGATAGCGCAGCGGATACTCAGGCGCTCGAAGCCTGGCGCATTGCGCACCTGGGGCGGAGCAGTCCGCTGATGAATGTCCTCGGCGACCTGGGGAAACTCTCTAAAGAAGAGCGGCCCACCATCGGCAAACGGGGCAACGAGGTCAAGCGCGCGCTTGAGGAGGCTTACGCGGCCAAAGCTGAAGCGCTGCGCCGTGCGGAGATGGAACAGGCAATGACCGCCGGCGCGGTGGATGTGACGCTGCCCGGTCGGCCGCTCCCGCGCGGGCGGCTGCATCCCGCTACCCAAACCTTGCGCCGAATTTATGACGTGTGGGCGGAGATGGGCTTCCAGGTGTATCGCTCGCGCGATGTCGAGACGGATGAGTACAACTTCGAACTGCTCAACATCCCGCCGCATCATCCGGCGCGCGATATGTGGGACACGTTCTACACGACCAAGCCCAACGTCATCCTGCGCACCCACACCTCGCCCGGCCAGATTCATGTGATGCGTGAGTTTGCCCCAGAACCGATTCGCGTTGTCCTGCCGGGGATGTGCTACCGCTACGAGCAAGTGACCGCGCGTTCTGAGATTCAATTTCTTCAAGTGGAAGCTTTGGCGGTCGGCAAGCATGTGACGATGACTGATCTCAAGGGTACGCTGAGCGACTTCGCCCGCCGCATATTCGGCCCGAAAGTTCGCACCCGCTTCCGCGCGGATCACTTCCCCTTCACTGAACCTTCGGCGGAGATGGATGTGGAGTGCTTCGTGTGCGATGGCAAAGGCTGCGCGGTGTGCAAGTACAGCAGTTGGCTGGAAATTCTCGGTTGCGGCATGGTTCACCCGACCGTCCTGAAAAACGGCGGCTACGATCCGCGCGTCTATTCCGGCTTCGCTTTCGGCATGGGCCCGCAGCGCATCAACATGCTCATGCACAAGATCGAAGACATTCGGTATTACCTGGCGAATGATATGCGGTTCTTGGAACAGTTCTGAAGTGTTTAAGTGCCACGTGTTCAAGTGTCATGTGACTAAGACTCACGTGACACTTAAACACATAATCACTTAAACACTTAACCACAGGAGATGATGAGATGAAAGTTCCTCTTTCATGGCTGCGCGATTACGTAAAAATTACCCTCACCCCGGAGGAGATTCAGTATCGCCTAACCTTCGCCGGGTTGGAGGTCGAGGATTTGGAATACGTCGGGTTAGCGCCGAAGGCTGGCAACATTAACGGACTGCCGCCCAACGCTCAGGCACAAGGCTCAAAGGCCAAAGGTCTCGCCTGGGATCGGGAGAAAATCGTCGTCGCCCAAATTTTGGAAGTGCAGCCGCACCCGAATGCGGATCGCTTGACGCTGCTGCGCCTCGACGATGGTTCCGGCGTGGAACGCACGGTGCTGACTGGCGCGCCGAATCTTTTTCAATACAAGGGCACCGGCCCGCTGCCCAAACCGATCAAAGCCGCCTACGCGCGCGAGGGCAGTATTCTGTACGATGGCCACCAGCCCGGCCAACAGTTGACGACGCTCAAGAAAGCCAAAATCCGCGGTGTGGATTCGGACTCGATGGTTTGCTCAGAGAAAGAACTTGGCATTTCCGAGGAGCATGAGGGCATCATCATCCTGGACGATGACGCGCCGGTAGGCACGCCGCTCGCCGATTATATGGGCGACGTGATCTTCACTGTGAAGATCAACCCGAACATGGCGCGGAATGCGAACGTCCTCGGCGTCGCGCGCGAGATTGCCGCGCTCACCGGCCAGAAACTCAAGCCGCCGTCGTACACTGTGAAGGACCAAGGTCCAAGGATCAAGGGCCAAGTAACAGTTGAAATTAAAAATCCGGAACTAAATCCGCGCTTCACGCTAATGCTGATTAAAGGCGTGACCATCGGCCCGAGTCCGTATGAAGTGCAGCGCCGTCTGCGCTTGGCTGGGATGCGCCCGATCAACAACATCGTGGATGCGACCAACTACGTCATGCTCGAAATCGGTGAGCCGTTGCATGCGTTCGATTACGATGTGTTGGTGAGAAGAGCGACGGAGGACGAAAGACGAAAGACGAAGGACGGAGCTGTCACGATCATTACGAGATTGCCGAAGCCAGGAGAAAAACTAAAGACGCTTGATGATGTTGAGCGGGAGCTTGATGATTACACGATTCTCGTCTGCGATAAGCAGGGCGCGCTCTCGCTCGGCGGCGTGATGGGTGGGGCCGAGTCTGAAGTCAACGAGAAAACGGTGAATGTCCTGCTTGAGGCCGCGTCGTGGGAGTTCATCAATATCCGCAAGACGGTGCAATCACAGAAACTTCCCTCGGAGGCCTCGTATCGTTTCTCGCGCGGTGTGCATCCGGCGATGACCGTGCGCGGCGTCAGTCGCGGCATCGAGTTAATGCGCCAATGGGCGGGCGGAACAGTCGCCAAAGGCATGGTGGATGAGTACCCACGGAAGGCCAAGACCGTCGTCGTGGATTTGACTCCGGCGGATGTCGAGCGCGTTTTGGGAATGAAGATGACGGCGAAGGAAATTGTGAAGATATTGGAGAGTCTGGAATTTGAGTGCAAGATAAAATCCCAAATCCCAAGGACCAAATCCCAAAAGGACAAGGGTCAATCAGCAATCAGCAATCAGCAATCAACAATCCAAGTCACCGTTCCCGATCATCGCCTCGACATCGGCACTGACATCATTGGACAGGCGGATCTCATCGAAGAGATCGCGCGCATTTACGGGTACGAGCGCATCCCGGAAACGCAGATGTCGGACACCATCCCGCCACAGCGCGGCAACCGCAGCCTGGAACTCGAAGAGCGCGCGCGCGATCTGCTGGTGAACGCAGGCTTGCAAGAGATCATCACTTACAGTTTGACCTCGCCAGAAAAAGAACAACGACTGCTGCCGCCCGGCACACTGCCCGACGACCGGCCCTACGTCACATTAGCGAATCCGGTTGTCGTGGATCGCGTGACCATGCGCCATTCGCTCCTCAGCGGTGTCCTCGATGTGCTGACCTCCAACATCCACACGCGTGACCGTCTGGCGTTGTTCGAGATCGGGTCGGTGTATTTATCTCGCGATGGTGAGCCCTTGCCTGAAGAGCCACGCCGTTTGGCGATTGCGTTGACTGGCCCGCGCGACCCGCTCGCGTGGGAAGGTTCTGACCGCACCCCGATGGATTTCTTTGATTTGAAGGGAGTGGTGGAGGCCCTAACCAGTGGCCTGCATTTGGGGGAGGTTGCCTACGAACCGGCGACTCACGCGAGCTTGATGCCGGGTCACACCGCGCAGCTATGCCTGAGCGGCCAACCCGCCGGTTGGCTGGGCGAGTTGCATCCGCTCGTGCGCGAGAAATTCGATTTGCCCGCGCAGGCGGTATTGATTGCTGATCTTGACCTTGAACTCTTGCTCGCCAAGGTCAACGAACTACACCTCGTCAAAGCCGTGCCCGAGTTCCCGCCAGTTAAAGAAGACCTCGCGGTGATTGTGGACGAAAGCCTTCCGGCGGCGCAGGTGCAATCCGTGATCGAAGCAGCGGGCGGCGACCTGCTCACCGGAGTCACGCTCTTCGACTTGTTCCGCGGCGAGCAGATTGGTGCAGGTAAGAAGAGTCTCGCCTACAGCCTGACCTACCAAGCGCCTGATCGCACGCTCACCGACGCGGAGGTGGCCAAAGTCCGCGCGCGGATTGTGAAGAAGCTGGAGGAAGAGTTGGGGGCTAGCCTTAGAGGCTGAAGTCCGAAGTCGTCAGTCCGAAGTCCGAAGTCAAAAGTCCGAGGTCGAGAACGACTTCGGACTTTTTGCTATACAATGTCTGCGTTATGACTGCTTCAGTTTACTTTGTTCGCGTACATGGTAAGCGACCTCCCTTCTCTTGCCTCGCCTATTTTCTTTGGGGATCCAAAGCTGACTTTGACTCCGATGGCAACTCATCAACACCTACCGATTCCACGTGGACAGAATTGACACTTAAGAACAGAGCGAGCCCCGATGAGCGAATTGATATTGATCTTGTTTCCGATGACCCATTGATTCTTGAGATTAAGGGAAGCTCTGCGGTGCTGGCCGTACGGGCAGCTTACTATCTTGGTTTAGCAGTCGGAGAAACAGCGTATTCAGCCAATGGCCCCTTCTTTGAGCCGATGAAACTCGAGGAAGAGTTGGGTGAATTTGATATTGAGACAGCCTTGTGGCATTCTGCTTACTTTTAGCAAATCTCGCAGATGGCCGACCTTCAAAGTAAAGCAACCCACAATGAAAATGCCTCCCCTCGAAACATCCCGCTTGATTATCCGTCCCTTTGTGATGGATGACTTGCAGGCAATTCACCAAATCTTGGATGTTGAGTTGGAGCCGGAGTACAGCCGGACATCCCTGGACGAGCGCGCGCAATGGTTGCAGTGGTCGGTTTTGAACTATGAGGCGCTGGCGAAGTTGTATCAACCGCCGTATGGGGATCGCGCTATGGTGCTCAAGAGCACCGGGCAACTCATCGGCGCGTGTGGTTTTGTGCCGTGCTTGATGCCCTTTGAGCAGTTACCGGCTTTCTCGCAACCGTCTTCCCGACCTGGTCTCGCTTCCACGGAATTTGGACTTTATTACGCCCTCTCGCCAGCCCATCATCGGCAAGGGTATGCAACTGAAGCGGCGACGGTGCTGATTGAGTATGCGTTTAGCGAATTACGTCTTAAGCGAGTGGTGGCGACGACGGCCTATGACAACGTGGCTTCAATGGGCGTGATGCGCAAGTTAGGGATGACTGTTGAGAAGAATCCAAGCCCCGATCCGCCGTGGTTGCAGGTGGTGGGAGTGTTGGAGAACAAATCTTAAGTTCAAGGCTAGTGGGAACTTGAGGCTATATTTAATTAGAGCCTATCTCTAAACCTCACACTTGCGCCAACAGATGATGGCACAGGCGAAGGCGAGCAATGACAAATAGTTACAGGCTTTCTTTTCCCAGCGGACCAGCAGACGGCGGAAGCGGT
>Ga0075421_100011556_pt1 | contig 10939 bp, 5 predicted proteins | sample SoiMetdeltSBSDD5_FD_75292 | JGI IMG/M metagenome (GOLD analysis project Ga0075421, IMG submission 75292) | Bulk soil microbial communities from a Populus tree surrounding site in Tennessee, USA - Soil MetaG P. deltoides SBSDD5 | ecosystem: Environmental > Terrestrial > Soil > Tree plantation...
GTTTTCTGCCCTTCGATGCGCACAGGGTTGATGCTGTTGACCACTTCGACTTTTCCGGTTTCGCCGAGTTCACGTACGATGCGCAGGGCTTCGTCGAAATTGCCTTCGATGGCCACGGTGATGGCGCCGTGCATCAACGCTTGCGCGAGCTTGCCCATAGCGATCTTGCCGTGGGGCAGAATCACCACGCATTTCATTTTCGCGCGCGCCGCATACGCGGCGGCAGCGGCCGATGTGTTGCCCGTGCTTGCGCAGATCACGATTTCTGCTCCGCGCTCGCGCGCCTTGGACACGGCGACGGTCATACCGCGGTCCTTGAAAGAACAGGTGGGATTCGCCGCCTCGTATTTCAAGTGCAGTTCGAAATCGCCCGCGATGCTTTGGACGAAATTCGGCACCGGGATCAGCGGCGTGTTCCCTTCATTCAATGTCACGACGGGCGTGCGCGGCGTCACCGGCAAATGCGCGGCGTAACGGTGAATGATTCCTTGCCAGCGTTCAGACGGGATCATGGCTCACTCAAAATTTTCAACCCGAATCATAATCGGGCTTTCTTTGACGACTGGCAACTGGCCGATTTTCAGTAGCGCCTTGCGCATGGCCGCGTTCGAGGCGTCGTGGATCATCAAAATCAGGGGCACACTCTCGCCTTCGTGGCCTTCCGGTTGAATTACGGACGATATGCCGATCTTTGCACGCGCGAGGATCGCGGCGATTTTCGCGAGCGTTCCTGGGCGATCAACAACGCTTAAGCGCACATAATAGCGCGAAACGACCTGGTCCATGGGCATTACTGCGCCTTGCAACTCGTGTGGCACAAAGGGCGGGATGCGGCTGTGGGTGCCGTACTTCAGGTCCAGCGCCGCGTCGGCCAGATCGCTGAGAACCGCGCTTGCCGTCGCATCCTGGCCGGCGCCACGGCCGTAATACAGCGTGTCGCCCACAACATCGCCGCGCACCAAAACTGCGTTGAACACGTGATTCACGCTGGCGAGGACGTGGGTGTTTGGCACCAGAGTCGGATACACAGATACCTGTATCGGCGTCCCATCGGTTTTCTTCACGATGCCCAGCAGCTTGATCGTGTAACCGAGTTGCCCGGCAAATTGGATATCTTGCGCGGTGATCCGACGGATCCCTTCGACGTAAATCTCCTTCGGATTCACCCAGAAACCGTGGGCCAGCGACGCGAGGATGCCGATCTTGTGCATCGCGTCATAGCCGTCCACGTCGAGCGAAGGCTCTACTTCCGCGTAGCCAAGTCGTTGCGCGTCGGCAAGCACATTCGCGAATTCGACGCCTTCGAGCTTCATGCGAGTGAGAATGTAATTGCACGTGCCATTCACGATGCCGTAGAGGCGCGTGATCCGATTCCCGATCAAGGCTTCGCGCAAAACTTTGATGATGGGAATGCCGCCGGCAACGCTTGCTTCGTAATAGAGATTTGCGCGCGTCCGTTGCGCGGCTGCAAACAACTCCTCGCCATGCGCGGAAAGCAGCGCTTTGTTTGCAGTCACCACGGACTTGCCCTGCTTGAGCGCTTCGAGCGTAACGGTGCGAGCCGTATCGGTGCCGCCCATGAGTTCGACCACCACGTTTACCTTCGGGTCATTCACGACAGAAAGCCAATCGGTCGTAAGAAGCTTTCGCGGAATCGCGACTGCGCGCTTTTTCCTGGGATTGCGCACAGCCATGCGAACGATGTGCAGGCGAATGCCCAGGCGCGAGGCCATCAAGGCGCCGTTACGCTGGAGCGCGGCATACACCCCGCCCCCGACCGTGCCGCCGCCCACAATTCCGAGATTCACCTGCTGCATACTAAAACATCATCATTGCCTCAAAACGCGCGGCAAAACAATTCAATTCGGTCACAACGGAAGTTACCCCGCGTGACAAGACCGTAACCGGGCAGGGGCCGGACGGTCATCAAATTGGTTCGTGCGAACAGGTTACGAGCATTATGCATCCGGGCAACGGCATAGCGGGACAATCGGCTTCTTGCTAATTGTCGCTGCGACTTTTTTATTCGCCGGATGCACGGCGTCTCATTATCGCCGCTCGGCAGACAAGGAGACTTATAAAATCATCCAGGAGAAACAGAAGGCCGCGTTGGGGGAAACCAACGCCTTCAGCATCGACACGCCTTACTCGGGGCGGAAGCCCGATGATATCAAAGCGGATGAAATTATTGCCAACCGGATGCGGGAAACAAAAGAGACGCTTACGTTGCCCGAGGCATTGCGGATCGCCGTGATCGACAATCGGCAATATCAACTTCGCAAAGAACAACTTTATCTGAGCGCGCTGGCGTTGACCGGCGAGCGCTTTGCCTACGTTCCCCAATTCTTCGCGAGCACGGGCGTAACAGGCGAACGCGAGCCGAATGGTGATACATCTTTTGGGGCAGCGAATCGCATCGGCTTCGACAAGCTTTTTAAGACAGGCGGGCGCATTAGCCTGGACCTCGCGAACGATCTGTTGCACTTTTATACGGGCGGGCGCAGCGACTCGGCCCTGTCCACCATAGGCCTCACCCTTTCCCAACCACTGTTGCGAGGGGCCGGTGCAAAGGTTGCTGCCGAAAATCTCACGCAGGCGGAGCGCGACGTGATCTACGAGATCCGGGGTTTCAGCTATTACCAGGACACATTCGCGTTTGATATCGTGACGACGTATCTGCGGTTATTGCAACAGCAGGACACGGTAAAGAATCAGTATGAGAATTACCTGAGCAGGGTGACGCTGCGTGAGCGGGCTGTGGCATGGGCAGTTGACCGCCTGGCTCCGTTCCAGGCAGACATGGCGGCCCAGGAAGAATTAAGCGCACGTAATACTTACATTCTTGCAGTCGAACGGTACCGGAACAGCCTTGATCAGTTTAAAATCACGCTTGGCTTGCCTGTTGGATACGAAATTCGTCTCGACGAAACGGTTTTGCAGGATATGGAAGCTATCGGATTGATGCCGGTTCCTTTGACGGACAAAGAATCGTATGATCTGGCCCTCAAACGACGGCCAGACCTTCTGAACGAAATCGACATATTTGAAGACAGCAAACGGAAGATCATGGTGGCGGCGAACCGCCTGAAGCCGGATTTGCTGCTTTTTGCAAACGCCTCCCTGGACTCGCAAGGGCAGACGGATTACACTGAGTTTGATCTGGACGAATACACCGTCCGTGGCGGCGTGAACCTGGACCTTCCGCTCAATCGAAAATTGGAGCGTAATCGTTATCGCCAATCGATCATTACCTTCGAGCGACAGCTTCGCACGCTGGCGTTGTTCCTGGACAACTTGAAAAGCGATCTCCGCGAGGACCTTCGCACGCTGGAGCAATCCCGGCAGAGTTACGACATCCAGACCCGGGCCAAGCAACTGGCGGACCGGCGCGTTGAAAGCAGCCAGCTTTCTTTGCAAGCCGGCCGCGTCCAAGTCCGCGACGTGGTCGATGCCCAGACCGCCAAGGTGCAGGCTTATAATGCCGCCACCGCCGCTTTGGTTGAGTATCATCTGACCCGAATGCGTCTATTACTAGACTTAGGCGTTTTGAAGACGGCAAAAGAACAGTTTTGGCTCGATTACGGCGAGCTGCCAAAGGCGGGCGCGGTCGCTCCCGCGGCGCCAGCCGCTTCCAACCAGTTGATCACCCCTGACGAGCTTTTTAAGAATGATAAGCAGTAACAATGAGCCGATAGTGGCGGACCGCGACCGCCAGGCTGCGCCAGCGAAGCTTGACACTGAAGGGGGGCTCTTCGGCCGGCGCGCGCGTTTCATCGCAGCTGGATTGGTGCTTGGCGTGGCTGCCTTTATCGGCTTCCAAAAATGGAATTCTCCCGCCCCGGAGCAAAACCAATTCTATACAGTCAAACGCGGTGACATGCTGATTTCCGTCGTCGAAGGTGGGGCACTTCGGGCCGTAAAAGAATCGGTCATCCGCAGTGAGTTCGAGGGGATTTCGCGCATCATCAGCATAACCCCCGAAGGAACTTACGTTAAGGCAGGTGACGTCGTAGTCGAATTGGACTCTTCGGAACTCAAGGACCGGGTGAACCAGCAGGAGGTCACTTACCAGAACAACGAGTTCGCCTTCATTCAGGCGAAAGAGAATCTGAGCATTCAGCAGAGCCTCGTCGAAAGCCAAATCAAGGAGGCTGAATTGCGCGTCGAATTTGCAAAGTCCGACCTCGACAAATATATCGAAGGCGACGCGCCGCAGCAGATCAACACTGCCACGAATACAATCATCATTCGCAAAGAGCAGCTGCAGCGGGCGCAGGACAAACTGAATTGGACGCAGGAACTGTTCAAAAAGGGCTACGCCTCAAAGTCCGAAATGGAAGCCGACGGCTTGAGCCTCGTCCAGGCCAGGATTGCTGTCGAACAATCCGAGGAGGACCTGCGGCTCTTCCGCAAGTACGACCTCCCGAAAACCCAGCGCCGGCTCGAGTCGGCCTGGGAACAATCCCAACTCGAATTGGACCGGTTGCGTCAGCGGACCTCAAACCAAATGGCCCAGGCCCAGGCCAACCTCCGGACCAGCCAGCGTGCACTTGAGCTGACACTCGAAAAACTGAAGGAGCTCAAGCAACAATTGGAAAATTCTAAAATCAAGGCCCCGCAGGATGGCCTGGTTGTCTATGCTTCCAGCAGCTTCGGCGATCGCGGCCAAATGCTCATCGAGGAGGGCGCTCAGGTGCGCCAACGACAGGAGATCATCAAGCTTCCGGACGTTTCGCAGATGATTGTGGAGATTCGTGTGCACGAGTCTCACGTGCTTCAGATTCATCCGGGGCTCGAGGCGTATGTCACAATCGACTCGATTCCCGATCGGCGTTTCAGAGCGAAAGTCACCAAGGTCGCCGTCCTTCCGAATTCCCAGGACCGTTGGATGAACCCCAACCTCAAGGTCTATTCGACCGATGTCCTGATCGAGGAGGAATTGCCCGACTTGAAGCCGGGCGCGTCCGCGCGCGCAGAAATCATTGTCACGAACCTGATCAACGCCCTGACCGTACCGTTACAGGCGGTGACTACGGTAAAAGGGAAGCAGGTTTGTTACGTGCAGGACGGGGACAATCTAGTGCCCGTGCCGGTGAGCGTCGGCAATTTCAATGATCAATTCATTGAGATCCGTTCCGGTCTAAAAGAGGGCATCCAGGTCGCCCTCACTCCGCCGGCGGCCGCCAGCGACGAAACCGATTTCAGCGGCTCGGTGCTTACGACAGAAGACGCGCGTCCGACTCCGGCTCCGACCGCGACGACGGCGAAAAAGGCTGCCATCGAGCAACCTCGGTTATGATCAGACGCCCGCGCGGTTCAGGGTGGAAGTGGGTGGCACTGCTTCTCGCCCTGGGTGCGACGTTCTACTTTGGCCGCGGATTCTTCCAGCGCTTTCGCCCAAAAAGCTATCCGCCAAATGCGTTTTATCAGGTGAAGCGGGCGGACATGCTCATTTCGGTTACGGAAGAGGGGGCATTGCGGGCCTTGAACGAAACAGTCATTCGCAGTGGGCTCGAAGGATTCAATCGTATTATCCACCTGGTGCCAGAGGGCTCATACGTTCAAAAGGATGATCTTCTTGTGGAACTCGACAGCTCCGGCCTGCGAGACCGTTTAAACGAACAGGAGTTGTTACACCAGGAGCGCCTCTTAATGATGTTGCAGGCTAAAGGCAACCTGGAGATTCAAAAGAGCCTGATCGAAAGCCAGGTCAAGGACGCCGAACTTCGCGTTGAGAATGCCCAATCCGATCTCGAGAAATATCGTGACGGTGATGCGCCACTGCTAATCAAAACTGTGGAGGCGCGCAGTGGGGTGCTTTCCGAACAGGTACGCATCGCGTTAGAACGACATGCGCGCACAGAAGAGCTTTTCAAAACCGGAAAGGCCACCAGATCCGAATTGGAAGCAGACGCCCTCAGCCTTAAGCGCGAACAACTCGGGCTTGGTCAATACCAGGAGGATCTCCGCCTGATCAAAAAATATGACCAGCCCAATCAACTGCGTTTACTGCAATCACAGCTCGACCAGGCGAAAGCAGAACTCGATCGTTTGAGGCAACGAACCTCGAACGAAATCGCCCAGGCCGAAGCCGATTTGAAAACAAGCCAAACCGGCCTTGATTTCCTGGAGCAAAGCCTCAACACACAGAAGCGGCGTTTAGAGAATTCGAAGATTTATGCCCCCCAGAATGGGTTGGTGGTCTATGCGTCCGTTAGTCAATTCCAATTTGGCGGCGACGAAGGCCGGCGGGAAGAAGGGCGATTCCGCGGTGGGCGCGGCGGCGATCGACCGGGAGGTGATCGACCGGGAGAATTTCGTGGTGGCGGCAGGCGGGGCGGCGGCATGTCCAGCTCTGGAAATGGCGGTGGCAGGAGCGGGGGCGGCGGATCTGTTTCTTCAACGGCGGAGAATGTAGCCGCAGGCAACCAACGCATCGCTTCAGCCATCAGCGGAACGTCCGCAACTGAGCCAGGCGCCAGCGCAGGGCAAAGCTCCGGGAACTCTCTCGGCGGGTCGTCCGGTGGGGGCCGATCAAGCGGCGGCGGAGGCGGCAGCGGTGGCGGCAGCGGCGGCAGCCAAGGCACTGCCAACGCCGCAGGAGCCTTTGCCTCGTATCAATCCGTGCGGCCCAGCTCTGCTTTCGCTTACTCGGGCGCGAGCGGGACAAACGGGGGCGGCTCCAGCGCCAGTAGCGCCACATCAAGTTCCCTGTCTTCAACCGGCGCGCAAAGCTCCTCTTTTGCTACCGGCAACCAGCTTCCCTCGCGTTCGACGATGCAGAGTTTTGGTTTTGGTGGATTTGAATCCTTTGGCACTCCAGGACTTCTCCAGGAAGGCGTGATGGTTCGGCAGCGCCAGGAATTGATCCGCTTGCCGGACGTTTCGAAAATGCTTGCCGAAGTAAAAATCAACGAATCGCGCGTCGGCCAGATTCGACCAGGCATGACCGCATACATCCAGGTGAACACCATTCCTCACCGCCAGTTTAAGGGGACGGTTCGGCGCGTCGCTCCCTTGCCCGACGCTCAAGCGAGCTGGATGACCCCCAATCTCAAAGTCTATCCCACCGATATCGTGGTCGATGAGGAGTTGCCGCTCCTGAAACCGGGTGTCTCGGCCATGGCCGAAATTATTATCACCAACTTGCCAAACGTTCTCAGTGTGCCAATCCAGGCGGTCACCCGCTTCCGCGGAGAAAGTGTCTGCTTTGCCAAAAGGGGCTCAAGGGTTGTGCCCGTGCCGGTAACGACAGGCTGGTTCAACGACTCGTTCATTGAAATCACCGCCGGCTTGAAGGACGGCGATTTTGTTCTCCTGGCTCCGGTCGGCGATGAAGAGATTGAAGAGAAGTCCGATGAGCAAACTAACCAGGTGACCGCTGTCGATGAGCGGTCGGTGGCACCTCCAAGCCAGGTGCCGGTAGATGAACCTGTTGGCGACGAACGTCGAATGCGGCGCCGCGATCCCGATTCGACGAATGGCAGCGCCTTTCCGGAACGCGGGCGCTTTCGGCAGGGCCCCGGCGGCCGGCGACCACAGAATTCACCCGACGGCCCGGAATGAAACCCGCCGCAATCATTCAAATCACCGGCGTCGAGAAGACCTATGACATGGGCGAGGTCCAGGTGCGCGCGTTGCGCGGCGTCAACCTCGAAGTCCTCGAAGGCGATTACGTCGCTATCATGGGACCCTCGGGCTCAGGCAAATCGACCCTGCTGAACTTGCTCGGTTGCCTGGATAGGCCTACGGCCGGCTCTTATCACCTCGGCGGCGAAGACGTCTCTCAGATGAACGATGACGAGCTGTCCGAGGTTCGTGGCCGCAAAATTGGCTTCATTTTTCAATCCTACAATCTGATCCATCAGCTCTCGGTGATCGAAAACGTGCAGGTGCCTCTCTTTTACCAGGGGATGGATACGCCCACCAACAATGAGCGCTGCCAGGAATTCGCTGCCATGGTCGGCCTTGCCGACCGTTTGGATCACCGCCCCAGCCAGCTCTCCGGCGGACAACAACAACGCGTAGCCGTCGCCAGATCACTCGCCAACGACCCACTCATGATTCTGGCCGACGAACCGACCGGAAACCTCGATTCGAAGACCGGGCAGGAAATTATGGACCTGCTGGACCGTCTGAATCATGACGGCAAAACCATCATTCTCGTCACGCACGATCTGAACACCGCTGCGCGCGCGCGCCGCGTCGTTCATATGAAGGACGGTTTGATCGACCAGGTTGTAGTCAACGAGCGGGGCAGCATTCCCCCGGGGCAGACAACGCAGACGACGACTGCTGCCAGGCTGGAACCGGAAGCCGTTGAAGGTCATTCTCTGTTGCGCCGCGCCTTGCGCCCATTGCGCACGATGCGAATCGGCACCAAGAGCCTTCTCCTTCACAAGCTGCGTTCCATCCTGACCATGCTCGGCATTATCTTTGGCGTCTGCTCAGTGATTGCGATGCTTGCGATCGGCGAAGGTGCTTCTTACGAGGCGCAGGAAAAGATCAAGAAGATGGGTAGCGCAAATATCATTATTCGCGCGGTGAAACCGCCGGAAGACACAAAGGCCGTTGTTGCCACCTCTGGACGTGGTTCGGTGATCGAGTATGGGTTGACCTACAAGGACGCCAGTCGCATCCAGGCGACGATTCCCGGAATTCGGCACGTGCTGCCCATGCGGCTCATCCGCGAGAACGTGCGGTTTTTTCGCAATGAAGTTCCCGGGCAGGTTGTTGGCACAAAGCCCGTTTACAAAGAGATATCCGCCCTCGACACCCTGCGTGGCCGTTTCATTACCGACACCGATGATGTTCACCAAAATAACATTTGCGCCATCTCCTCCGGGCTCGCGCGCCGTCTTTTTCCGTACCAGGACCCGCTCGAGCAGGAGGTGAAAATTGGCGCGCACTATTACCAGGTGGTCGGTTTGGTGCGTGAAACCAGCACCGAAGAAAAGCGTCCGCAGTCCGGTGAGATAACGGGCCAGCCTTTGGACAATAATGTTTATATTCCGCTGTCGGCCGCTCGCAGCCGCTTCGGTGAGACCTTGATTCGCCGCTCCGCTGGAAGCCAGGAACAGGAACGCGTGCAACTGCACCAGATTACCGTTCAGTTCGTGGACACCGCCAGCGTCGAGACGGCTGTCCCCGAAATCGAAGCGGTTCTCAATCGGTTCCACATCAAGCGCGATTTTGAGTTGATTGTGCCGCTTCAATTGTTGCGACAAGCCGAGGCAACCAAACGAATCTTTAACATCGTTCTCGGTTCTATCGCGGCCATTTCGCTATTGGTAGGCGGCATCGGCATCATGAACATCATGCTCGCTACCGTCACCGAACGCACCCGCGAGATCGGTGTGCGCCGCGCCCTTGGGGCCAAACAGCAGGACATCACATCCCAGTTCCTGGTCGAAGCGATGGTCCTGGCAATTGGCGGCGGGTTGATCGGCGTCGTTCTTGGCATCTTGACACCGTTCGTCGTCTCCCAATTGACCGACATGAGAACAATTGTGACAACGATGTCGATCTTCCTCGCCTTCACAATATCCGCAGCCGTCGGCATTATCTTCGGTTGGTACCCCGCTCTTCGCGCAGCCAGGCTCGACCCCATCGAGGCATTGCGCCACGAATAAACGCGGTCTAAGTTTGGGCGTGAAAAGGGTGGCAAGGAAAAATCGCCGAGTTAAACACCGACTCAAAGCCGACCCATTGGGAGTCGTCCGCGGCCAGAACGCCGAAGCGGTGGCGACCGTTGATCGACGAAATGCTGTCAAACCAGGCAAGCCAGCGCACTAATCGGCACGGAAAAAGGAATTGCGGCCGAACGGGCCGGATTTAAACTCAATGTTCTATGCGATTGCTGGCGTTCAGCGTTCTGGTCTCCGTACTCTGCGGTCACGCCGCGAGTTTCAAGATCGACAGCCACAACTTCACCGTGCCGGACGGTTTCATCGTCGAGCGTGTGGCGGGGCCGCCGCTGGTCGATCGGCCGATTGTAGCGGACTTCGACGAGCGGGGGCGACTTTATCTGGCGGATTCGTCGGGTTCGAATGACAAGGTGGAAAAGCAATTGCAGGACAAGCCCCATCGCATCGTGCGGCTGGAGGACACGAACAGAGACGGGCGCTTCGATAAGAGCGTGGTATTCGCAGACAAAATGATGTTCCCGGAAGGGACGATGTGGCTGGACGGATCCCTTTATGTGGCGGCACCGCCGAGTATCTGGAAGCTGACAGATACGGATAACGACGGCGTGGCGGATCAGCGCGAAGAATGGTTCAAGGGCAAAACGCTCACGGGTTGCGCGAACGATTTGCATGGCCCTTATCGCGGGCCTGACGGCTGGATTTACTGGTGCAAAGGCGCGTTCGCGAAGCAAACTTACGAACGCGAAGGCAAGCCGCCGTTCGTCACGCGCGCCGCGCATATCTTCCGTGCGCGGCCGGACGGAACCGGCATCGAAGCCGTGATGACCGGCGGGATGGATAATCCGGTGGACGTGGTTTTCATGCCGGATGGCGAGCGCATTTTCACAACGACATTCTTTCAACAGCCCGCCGGCGGCAAACGTGATGGATTGGTTCACGCGATTTATGGCGGCGTTTACGGGAAGGTTCACGATGTGATCGATGAGCACAAACGCACCAGCAGCGAGGTAATGCCCGTGCTGACGCACATGGGGCCGGCGGCGCCATGCGGGCTTACGCGCTACGAATCGGGCGCGTTCGGACAGGTGTATCAGGACAACCTCTTCGCCTGCGCTTTTAATTTGCACAAGATCACGCGGCACGTACTCGAACCGGACGGCGCGACTTACAAAACGCAGGATTCCGATTTCCTCGTCTCTGACAACACCGACTTCCATCCAACCGACGTCATCGAAGCGCCCGATGGCAGCCTGCTCGTCGTCGACACAGGCGGTTGGTACAAGCTGTGTTGC
>Ga0075421_100011557_pt1 | contig 10939 bp, 8 predicted proteins | sample SoiMetdeltSBSDD5_FD_75292 | JGI IMG/M metagenome (GOLD analysis project Ga0075421, IMG submission 75292) | Bulk soil microbial communities from a Populus tree surrounding site in Tennessee, USA - Soil MetaG P. deltoides SBSDD5 | ecosystem: Environmental > Terrestrial > Soil > Tree plantation...
TGAAGGGTGGCGTCGGTGGATCGGCCTTCAACGGGGACTTCAATGGCCCGAGCGCTGACGGTGCCGGGTATGGGTTCACTCTGGGCGGCGGCTACGACCTGAGGGTCGGCACCAACATCTCCCTCACGCCGGTCGCCAACCTCATGTGGGGCCACGTCGGCGACATCAAATCCAATGGCTCGGTCGTCCTTACCGGCTGGAAGCAGACGATCTTCGAATTCGGACTCGACGTGACGTTCCATTGATGTCGCAGTCCTGACGAGCCCCGGTGCTCGTTCCGAAAATCGTTACCACGATCCGCGGCTACACGCGCGAGCAGTTCGCCGCGGATCTGACGGCCGGCCTCATCGTCGGCATCGTGGCGCTGCCGCTCGCGATCGCGTTCGCGATCGCGAGCGGGGTGAGCCCCGAGCGTGGGCTCTTCACCGCCATCATCGCCGGGTTTCTCATTTCCGCGCTGGGTGGCTCGCGCGTGCAGATCGGCGGCCCGACCGGCGCCTTCGTCGTCATCGTCTACGCGATCGTACAACAACACGGCGTGACGGGCCTTGCGGTCGCGACTGTGCTGGCCGGCGTGATCCTCGTGGGATTCGGGCTCGCGGGGCTGGGTGGCGCGATCAAGTTCATTCCCCATCCCGTGACGATCGGCTTCACGAGCGGCATCGCGCTCATCATCTTCTCCAGTCAGATCAAAGACCTGCTCGGCCTGCGGATGGGTACCGTTCCCGCGCCGTTCCTCGAGAAGTGGCAGGCGCTGGGCGCGCATCTCACGCTGGTCAATCCCTGGGCCCTGCTCGTTTCCGGCGCCACCGTGGCGATCATCCTCGGCTGGCCACTCGTGAACCGGCGCCTGCCCAGCCCGTTCGTCGCTCTGCTCGTGATCACGATTCTGGTGCAGGTGCTCCATCTGCCGGTCGAAACGATCGGCAGCCGGTTCGGGGTCATCAATGCGGCGCTGCCACGACCGTCATTTCCCATTGTCGCGTGGGGTGATATGCCCGGCCTCCTGGGGCCGGCCTTCACGATCGCGCTGCTGGGCGCGGTGGAATCGCTGCTGTCGGCCGTGGTGGCGGACGGCATGATCGGCGGCCGTCATCGCTCCAACATGGAGCTGGTGGCGCAAGGGGTGGCGAACATGGCGTCGCCGCTGTTCGGCGGCATTCCGGCCGCCGGGGCGATCGCGCGCACGGCGACCAACGTCAAGAACGGCGGCCGCACGCCCGTGGCGGGCATGATCCACGCGGTCACCCTCCTCTTGATCACCTTGTTCTTCGGCCGTTGGGCCGGCCTCATCCCACTGGCGGCCCTGGCGGGCATCCTCGTGGTGGTCGCCTACCACATGAGTGAATGGCGCACCTTCCGGGCCGAGCTCAAGGCGCCGAAGAGCGACGTCGCGGTGCTGCTCGCCACGTTCCTGCTCACGGTCATGGTCGACTTGACGGTGGCGATCGAAGTCGGCATGGTGCTCGCGGCCTTCCTCTTCATGCGACGCATGGCGGAGGTCACCAACATCAGCGTCCTGACTCACGAGTTCCAGGATCCGACCGACGATTACGAAGGCGATCCGAACGCGGTGCGAAGCCGGCGCGTCCCACCGGGCGTCGAAGTGTACGAGATCAGCGGGCCGTTCTTTTTCGGCGCCGCGGAGATGTTCCGGGACCGGCTGGGCCGCATGGCCGGCCGGCCCCGGGTCCTGATTCTGCGGATGCGGCATGTGCCAGCGATCGACTCGACAGGACTGCACGCCCTGCGCGATCTCGTGCGCCGCAGCCGTCAGCAGGGCACATTGGTCATCCTGTCGGACGTGCACTCGCAGCCGGTGGTGGCGATGGAGCGCGGCGGACTGTATGACGAGCTGGGGGAGGAGAACATCCTGGGCAACATCGACGATGCGCTGAACCACGCCCGCGCTCATCTCGGGTTGGCGCTGGAGGAGCGCCCGTCGTTCGCCACTCCCACTGTGGCGCGCGAGACTCCGCGGCCGGCGGGATGAGATGAAGAGATAAAGCTGAAACAGAGTTCATCTGAGCGGCTGACTTCCATAGCGCCGCTCCGCAGCCCGGGCGTGCGCCTCGAGCCCTTCGGCGCGGCCGAACCAGGCAGCATCCGCAGCGAGCCGCTGAGCAGCGTCTGGGTGGTCCACCCGCAGCCAGGTGCGCACCCGGAGGAAGGTCAGCACCGACAACCCGCCCGTCCACCGCGCGGTGCCGCCCGTGGGCAGGACGTGGTTGGGGCCGGCGCCGTAGTCACCGAGCACCTCGCCCGCGCCCGGGCCAATGAACACCGCGCCATAGTGGCTGAGCCGGGGCGCCACCGCCGTGGGGTTCTCCAGCAGCAGCTCCAGGTGCTCGGGGGCGATCGCATCGCACGCGGCGATCCCGTCGTCCATCGTCGGGATCGTTACGGCGCCACCGTTGGCGAGCGCCGCCAGGGCGACGTCCGCCGTGGGGAGATCGGCGAGCTGGCTCCGCAGCTCCATCTCAACGCGCGCCGGTAGCGATGCATCGAGCGACACGAGAACCGGCACGGCATCGGGGTCGTGCTCGGCCTGCGCCAGGAGATCGGCGGCCACGAGCGCCGGATCGGCGCTCGCGTCGGCGAAGACGACAAGCTCCGACGGCCCCGCGAGCATGTCGATTCCCACTGCGCCGGCTACGAGCTGCTTCGCGGCCGTGACGTAGCGGTTCCCAGGACCGACGACCACGTCGCAGGCTGGGATGGCACCCGCCCCGTAGGCGAGCGCAGCGATCGCCTGCGCGCCGCCCGCGGCGAGCACCGCGTCCGCACCCGCCACCGCCGCGGCCCCAAGCACCAGCGGCCGGGGCTTCGGGCTCGCGACCCATACTTCCCGAACCCCGGCCGCTCGCGCCGTCACGGCGGTCATGAGGACCGAGGAGGGCAGGGGATAGCGCCCGCCCGGCGCGTAGCACCCGGCACGGTCGACGGGCGTGACCCAGTGGCCGGCCTCACCGCCGGGCACCGCCACCGTCACGTCGCCGAGCGCGCGGCGCTGGGCTTGTGCGAACGCGCGGATCCGGCTCGCCACGCACTCGAGCCGCTCCCGGTCAGTAGGAGCGAGCGAGCCGAGCGCGCGCTCGAGGGCCGGCCGCTCGATCACGAGCGGATCACCGGGCCCGAGCTCGCCAAACCGTTCCGCCTGCTCCCGCAAGGCGGCTTCTCCGCGGCGGCGCACTTCAGCGACGATGGGAGCCGCGGCAGCGAGGGCGTCCGCCGCCACGCCCGTAGCGCGAGGACGCGCCAGCTCGGCCAGCCCGCGCGGCCGCAGCAGCGAAATGGGGAGATGATCGCTCACTTCACCGCCATGGGCCGGCGGCTCACGGCTCCGTGGCGCCGCGCGAGCTCCGCCCGCACGTCCGCGAGCGATCCACCGGCGCGCACCAGCGCCACCACCGCCATATAGAAGAGATCCGCCGTCTCATGCACCGCTTCGGCCGCCGTGGCGGTCGTAGCGAGCTCCGCCGCCTCCTCGCAGAGTTTCGCCTCGAGCAGGGCGGCATCGGCGAGCAGCCGAGCCGTGCCGGACTCCGGCTCCGGCCGCGTCCGGCGCGCGCGGATCACCCGCTCCAGATCGCTGAAGTCAAAGTTGTCGGGCCAACACGACACTCGGTGCAGGTGGCAGAACCCCACACCATGCTGGCGCACAGTGAACCGGAGCGCGTCGCGATCACAGTCGAGCTCGACGCGCACCAACTCCTGGGTGTTGCCCGACGTCTCCCCCTTCACCCACAGCGCGGCGCGGGAGCGCGACCAATACACCCCGCGCCGCTCGGTCACGGCTCGTTCGAGCGATTCCCTGGTGCTCCACACGAGGCCGAGCGTCCGACCCAGCTCGTCGCACACCACGGTGGGCCACAAATCGGTCTTCACTCCTTGTCCTGGCCTCACCCCCTGTCCCCCTCTCCCTGTCGGGAGAGGGGGGACGAGCGACGCGGCTACAGCTTCACCGAGCGACAGGCGCCCGGCATAGAGCGCCATGCCCACCTGGGCGTCTGCGCCGAGCGCGTCGAGCGCCGCGACTTCGGCCGTGCTGGTAATTCCGCCCGCCGCCGTCACCCGAGCCGGGGCCGCCGCGGCAACCGCGGCGCGCACGGCCTCCAGATCGATTCCTCCCAGCGTGCCTTCGCGCTCCACCTGTGTGACCAGGACCCCCCCCACGTGCGGCGCCAACTCGGCAATACGATCGAGGACGCGTGCGCCGGTCTTGGTGCGCCAGCCGTCGACCACGACCTCGCCCCGCTCGGCGTCGACGGCGGCGACGACGCGCTCGCCGGGCAGACGGCCGCACAGGTCCGGACTTGCGGCGGTGCCGAGGACGACCTTCGTCGCGCCCGCGTCGAGCCACGCGCGGGCTGTGTCGAGATCGCGAATGCCGCCGCCCACGCGGCAGGGCGCGCGGCGGACCATGGTGCGGATTACGGCGGCGTTCGAGCCGCGTCCGAGGGCGGCGTCGAGATCCACCACCGCCACTTCGCCGGCTACCGCGAACTGCTCCAGCCGCTCCAGCGGGTCTCCACCGTCGAGCACGAACTCTCGTCCGTGCCGCAGCTGAACCGCCCTCCCGTTCATTAGATCTATGCTCGGGACGATCATCGACGCACCGGAATGCCGCGGGCCGCGACGTCGGACTTGATGCCATGCACGGTTTCGGCGCCGTCGTGGAGCACGGACGCCGCGAGCACAGCGTCGGCGCCCGCCGCGAACGCGTCCGCCACGTGGGCGCGCGTCCCGATCCCCCCGGAGGCGATCACGGGGACGCGCACCGCGTTCACGACGGCGCGCAGTAGCTCGAGGTCGTGCCCTGCCTGTGTGCCGTCGGCGTCCCAGCTCGTGAGCAGGATCTCTCCCGCGCCGCGTGCCTCGCCTTCTGCCGCCCACGCCACCGCGTCGCGGCGCCCGGGGGCGCGCCCGCCCACCACGAGCGCCTCCCATTCCGGGCCGCGCCGCCGGGCATCGATCGCGAGGACGATGCACTGTCGCCCGAAGGCCTCGGCGAGCTCGCCCAGGAGCTCGGGGCGACGCACTGCGGCGGTGTTGACGCTCACTTTGTCGGCGCCACCGCCCAGCAATCGCCGGGCGTCAGCGACGCTGCGGACGCCGCCACCCACCGTCATGGGGATGCGAATCGCGCTGCGCACCTGCCGAACGACCGCGAGCTGGTTGTCGCGCCCCTCTGCCGCGGCCGCGACGTCCAGGATCACGATCTCATCCGCGCCCTGCGCTTCGTAACGAGCCGCACGCTCGGCCGGGTCACCCGCGTCGCGCAGCCCCTGGAAGTTCACACCCTTCACGACACGCCCGTCCTTCACATCGAGGCACGGTACGATACGGCGCAGCAAGCCGGGCTGGCGGGCCACGGGGGTGGGGCGACCGCGCGCGGCCGCGCCGGCCTTGCCAAGCCAGCGCGCGAGCACGCCCTCGCCATAGGCGCCCGAAAGCTCGGGGTGGAACTGGCAAGCAAGGACCTCCCCGCGCTCGAGCGCGGCGACGAACGGCGAGCCGTGGACGGTCCACGCGGTGGTCCAGCCTGGCGGCGCCTCGCACAGCGCGTACGAGTTGGCGAACGCGGCCTCACCGGTCTCGACGAACCGGGAGGGCGGGAGCGACGTGACGCGGTTCCAGCCGAGGTGCGGTACGCGCACCCCTGCCGGTAGCCGGCGGCAGGTCCCCGGGATGATCCCGAAGCCGGGCACGCCCGGCGCCTCATCACTTCCTTCGCACAGGAGCTGGAGGCCGAGGCACACGGCAAGAAGAGGGGTGCCGTGGGCGACGGATTCGCGCACCGCGGCGTCGAGCCGATGCGCGCGCAGCGCGGCCGCGGCCGTCCCGAACGCCCCCACGCCAGGCAGCACCAGGCGCGCCGCAGCGCGAACGACGTCCGGATCGGCGGTGACCGCCGCGCTCGCGCCGATCCGGGCGAGCGCATTCGCGATGGACGCCAGGTTCGCGACGCCCGTGTCGACGACGACGATCTCAGGCATCCCGGTGCGCTCCCAGCGTGCCTTTCGTCGACGGGACGTCGTTGAAGCCCGAGGGCGCCACGGCCTGGCGCAATGCGAGGGCCACCGCCTTGACGGCGGCTTCCGCGCGGTGGTGGTCGTTCTCGCCGCGCAGCACGTCGACGTGCAGTGTCAGCCGGGCGGCAACCGCGAGCGAGCGCAGGAGGTGCGCCACGTTCTCGCACGCGAGGCCGCCGATCGCTTCGCGTCGGAGCCCGAGGTCCACGGCCGCGAAGGGACGCCCCGAGAGATCGGCGACGGCGCGCGCGAGCGCGTCGTCCAAGGGCGCGTACGCCCAGCCGAACCGGTTGACGCCGCGGCGCTCCCCCAGGGCGCGGTCCAGCGCTTCGCCCAGCGCGAGCGCGCAGTCTTCGGCGGTATGGTGGTCGTCGACCTGCAGGTCGCCCTCGCACGAGAGGGTCAGGTCGAGTCGCGCGTGCCGCGCCAGAGATTCGAGGAGGTGATCGAGGAATCCGATGCCCGTCCCAATTGTGGCGGCGCCAGTTCCATCGAGGTCGAGTCCGACGCGGACGGAGGTTTCGCGGGTGCGGCGCTCGACCGCGGCGGTGCGGCTCATGGCAGGAGCTCCAGGAGGTCCGTGAGACCGTCGAGCACCCGGGCGGCGCCCGCCTCGCGCAGGGTCGCGGCCGTCGCCGTGGGATCGTCTCCGGGCGCGACGAGGGCGAGCGGCAGCACGCCTGCGCCGGCCGCGGCGCGAACGTCGTCAGGAGTGCTCCCCACCATCCACGCCCGCTGGGTCCCGAGGTCGGCTCGCCGGCCGGTTACGATCGCGAGCCGGCGCGCCGCCAGCCGTTCGAGCAGCGCGCGGTCCGGGCTGAGCGCCCCGTCGAAGTGCAGCAGCAGGGCCTGCGGCGCGAGCACCGTATCGAGCGCAGTCACGAGGCGCGTAAACGAAGCCGCGTCTCCCGGCAACGTAACGCGCAGCGCACCTTCGAGCCCCGGGCGATCGGGGAAATCCCGGACGATCACGCCCAACGCAGCGAGCCCCGCTGCGAGGAACGGCGCTGGTGGGCGGGGGCCGCATTGGGCGAAGACGAAGTTGGCCTGGGAGGGCCACGGCTGGAGCCCGAGCGCGGCGAGCCGCTCGGTCAACACGCGGCGCTCATCCCGCACCCGCGCCACGTGCTCGCGCAACGCCGCGTCGCCGCCCGCGAGCTGCGCCAACGCCAGCGCGGCGGAAGGGGCGGCCACGGGATACGGCCCGCCTGCCGCCCGGAGCACCGCTATGGTTTTCGGGCTCCCGATTGCGATTCCCACCCGGCACCCCGCGAGCCCCCATGCCTTGGACAGGGTGCGGAGCACAAGCACGTTGGGCAGGTCGCCCACGGTGGACGTGAGGTCTTCGTCGGCGTACTCCACGTACGCATGGTCGAGCAGCACGAGCGCCCCCGGCGCCGCTTCAGCCAGGCGTCGTACGTCGCCCGCGGACGCGACACCGCCCGTTGGATTGTTGGGGGACACCACCGCGATCACCGCGGTGCGGGCATCGAGACGGGCGAGAAACTCGGCGAGCGGGAATGGTCCCGGCGCCCAGGGCACGCGCGCCACCTCTCCCCCTGCCAGGGCGGCGAAACGATCGAGCATCTCGAAGCTCGGCTCAGGGCGTAGGAGCGTGAGGCCTGGACCGAGATATGCCCGGCAGGTGCGGTCGATCGCCTCGTCCGCGCCGGCCGTCACGATCACCCGGTCCCGAGCGACGCTGAACCGCTCGGCCAGTGTCGCTTCGAGCGTCGACATGTCCGGATAGCGGCGCAGCACCTCGGTTTCCAGGCCAGCCAACATCCGGAGCAGCGCCGCCGGCGGCAACGCCCCCTCGTTGCTGTCGAGCTTGAGGTCACCGGGCCGCGCCGGCGGGCGGCGGTAGGCAGGGGCAGGGTGGCTGATCATGGAACGATCTGGGCAAGTCGGGAAACCACGACATCCGTTCCCCCGGCCGCCTTCACCGCCGGGATCACGAGCGGCAGCAAGTCACACGGCACCGCGGCCTTCACCGCGTATCCGCCGTTGCCGAACAACGGCGCCACGGTCGCCTGACGCATCGCGGGCAGCGCCGCGACGACGGCGTCCAGACACTCGGCCGAGGCGTTGACCTCGAGCATCACCCGCCGCCGAGCGTCGAGCACCGAGCGCAGCAGCAGCACCAGGTCCTCGACGCGGCGACGGCAGTCCGGGCGCTCGAGCGCGCGCGGGTTGGCATAGAACCGGGTCGAGGAAACCAGCAACACGTCCAGCACCTGCAGACCATTCGCTTCGAGGGTCGCGCCCGACGCGGTGTTGTCGACGATCACGTCCGCATCCTCCGGAGGGAACACCTCAGTCGCGCCGTAGGAGCGCACGAAGTCCGCGGCGAGGCCGCGGCTCGCGATCCAGGCACGCGCCAGACGCTCGTATTCCGACGCGACGACGACTCGCCGACCGGGGATTGGCGCAGGAGGGGGCGCGGCCGCCACGATCCGCACCGGATCGAGCTCGGTGTCGAGCAGCTCGATCACTTCTGCCTCGAGCTCGGCCACCCAATCGGCGCCGGCGAAGCCGGCGTCGCGACTCCCCGCCGCCAGCATCTCCACGACGTTCTGCGGCTTGAGCAGCTTGGCCTCGGTGTTGGGGAGGGACACCGCCGGCCGGTAGCCACGCGCGCCACCCCCGGGGCGCACGTGGATCCCTGCTTCCGCGAGGAGTGCCAGGACGCCGGCCTCCATGCGCCCCTTGGGCAAGCCGAGGCGCAGGACGCTGGCGGAATCGGGTTGTGGGTGCATCGCTTCCTGCTCCGCTGTCTTGGTGGTGCCAAACAAAAACGCCGGCCCCAGGGGCCGGCGTCGGCGGTGGATTGCAAGGTCTCGTTACTGCTTGTGACTACCCTGCGCGCACCTCCGGCGGGCCCCCGTTGGGGTGGCGATGATGGTGCCGGTGATGCACGGTGCGCTGCATAGCTCGTAAGTAATCCGCGGGGGCGACGGGTGTCAAGGCGGCGATCGCAGGTGCAAGTTTGTCTGATGCCAGAGCCCGCCACCATCCAGTTCTGCGGCGCCGCCGAAACCGTGACCGGTTCCATGCACCTGGTGACCGCCAATGGCCGCCGCGTGCTGCTCGACTGCGGCATGTTCCAGGGTCTGAAGCAGCTGCGTGAGCGCAACTGGCGTGACCCCCCGTTCGATCCCAAGAGCCTGGACGCGGTGGTGATCTCGCACGCGCACATCGACCACACCGGCGCGTTGCCGTTGCTGGTGCGCCGCGGGTATCGCGGGCCGATCTACTGCACCTCCGCGACGGTCGACCTGCTCGGGATCCTGTTGCCGGACGCGGCTCATCTCCAGGAAGAAGAAGCCGAGCGCGCCAACCGGTACGGGTATTCGAAGCACTCGCCGGCCGAGCCTCTGTACAACGCCCGAGACGCCCAGCAGGCGTTGTCGCAGCTCAAGGGAATGCCGTTCGCGCAAGTTTTCCCCGTCGCGGGCGACCTGACCGTGACCTACCGGCACGCGGGGCACATTCTCGGCGCCGCCACCGTCGACCTCCGAGTCGGCGCCGACCTGAACCTCGTGTTCTCCGGCGACCTGGGGCGGTACGACCGCCCGATTCTCCCCGATCCAGACCCGGTGCCCGCCGCCAGCGTGCTGCTGCTCGAGTCGACCTACGGAGACCGCGTGCACAAGCCCGGCACGGCCGATCAGCTGGCCCAGGTGGTGCGGGAAACCGCCGATCGCGACGGCGCGCTGTTGATCCCCGCGTTCGTGGTGGATCGGACGCAGGAAATCCTGTGGCTGCTGCAACATCTCGAAACCGACAAACGGATTCCGGTCCTGCCGGTTTATGTCGACAGTCCGTCCGCCACCGACGTGACGGAGATCTACCGGCACCACACCGAAGACCTGGACATGGAGATGCTGGGGGAGATCAAGGACGGGGTCAAAGCGCTGCGCACCAAACAGTCCACGTTCTGTCGCACGGTCGACGAGTCCAAGCGCCTCAACGACGTGCGCGGCCCCGTGATCATCATCTCGTCGTCGGGCATGGCGACCGGCGGTCGCATCCTCCATCACCTGCAGCATCGACTCCCCGACCCCCGGACCACCGTCCTGCTAGTGGGGTTTCAGGCTGAGGGGACGAGAGGCCGCTCGTTGCAGGACGGCGCAAAGACACTGCGCATGTTCGGCGAAGAGGTGCCGGTCGAGGCTCGCGTCATGACGATCAACGGCCTGTCGGCGCATGCCGACCAGCAGGAGACGCTGCGCTGGTTGAGCGGATTTACCCGGCCCCCGGATCAGACGTACCTCGTCCACGGCGAGCCGCCGGAAGCGGAGGCGCTGCGGGGGGCGATCCACCAGCGGTTTGGCTGGAACGTCCGGGCGGCACGGGACGGCGAGCAAGTCGAGTTTGGTTGAACGGACGGGCGAGCTTCTCTACAAGGGAGGACTGATGCGTTCCATCGGACTGGTGACGTTGGCAGCGTTGTCGGTAGCCGTAGCCCGGCCCGCCAGCGGTCAGGTCTCATTCGATGTCGGTGGCCTCTACGTCTCGCTTTCGGGGACCGACTTCAACGGGGTGAACGCGGGAATCGGCGTCGACGGACAGGTGCGGTTTCGTCTCCTCCCGAGCGCGATTACGCTCGGCATCGGCGGCCAGTACACCACTCATGCCGTGGATGGCGTCGATCCCAATTTCAATGTGTGGGGCGTGTTCGTGGAGCCCCGCTTTGGGCTGCCGGCGGGCGCCAGCCCGATCAAGCCCTACCTGGCCGCGCGCGGCGCCTATCTCCACCAGAGCATCACGCAGGGCGCCAACGCGGCGAGTGCTGATGGATTCCTGATCGCCGGTGGCGGCGGACTTCTGGTCGGTCTCGGAGGTCTGAACCTCGACATCGGCGTCCTGTTCGGATTGGCGAACTTCGGGGAAATCCAGCT
>Ga0075421_100011558_pt1 | contig 10939 bp, 4 predicted proteins | sample SoiMetdeltSBSDD5_FD_75292 | JGI IMG/M metagenome (GOLD analysis project Ga0075421, IMG submission 75292) | Bulk soil microbial communities from a Populus tree surrounding site in Tennessee, USA - Soil MetaG P. deltoides SBSDD5 | ecosystem: Environmental > Terrestrial > Soil > Tree plantation...
GAACGGCCCAACACGGGATCGTAAACGCCGACGTCGAACTCGGCGCGCGGCCCCGACGACGTCTGGCCGAACCGGCGGCCATAGACCTTCAACACCCGCCACGGCTGTAAACCCTCTTTCGCGATCTGGTCGGGAAATCGATTCGGATCGGCGGCGGCCTCGATCGCCTCAGGCGTCAACATTCCGGCCACCTGATGCTGGCCATGCCCGTCCTGCGCCGTGCCCGTGAATCCGTTGATTACGACCAGCGGGCGCATCATTCGGATCACACGAACCATGTCAGCCAGAATCTCTTCGCGATTCCATTTTTGCAGAGTCTCTTCGGCCGAACGCGTGAAGCCGAAATCGAAAGCGCGTGTGAAATATTGCTCCGCGCCGTCGAGCTTGCGCGCGGCCAATAGCTCCTCTGTGCGGATCACGCCGAGCCCCTCCCACAACTCCGGCCCAATGCCGTTCTGACCGCCCTCGCCGCGATTGAGCGACAGGTAAGCCGTGCGCGCTCCGGCGCCGCGAGCCAGATAGGCGAGCAGTTCAGTGCTCTCGTCATCAGGATGCGCGCCGGTGTGCAGCGCGCTGGCGATGGTTTGCAGGCGTCGCAAAACGAGGGCCAGCCCCGTGGCGCCGCGGTCTTCGGGCGCGGGGCGGGTGTCGGCGGAAGCAGGATTGAAAGCGCATTGAAGAGCAAGCGCGAGAACAAGCAGCACGGCGCCAATTCGTCTCATTGCTGATCCTATGAAGTTGGATTGTTGGTGAAAGTAAGTTGATTAATCACTCACACAACCGATCACGTTATATCACAGAAATACGCGTTGAGATACGGAGGAGGCCGAAGTGGCGGGATTGGCCGTAGTCGGGTGGCTGGAATTATTTCTTCGTGATAATCAGAGTGGCTTTGTATTCATTCTTTTGAACGGGCATATCCTTTTTCGGGAGCGGCTTCAACGCGACCAGTTTGATTTCATAGTTCAAATATGAAGAACTCTTCGGCTTGACGTCGGTGTTGAGGTTGATGGCGCCGGGCGTCTGCTTCTGCTTGCTCAATCTGACTTTGATTTTCGCGTTGCCCGACCAGACGCAAGTCACGTCTTCGGGACAGCGCCCGTCTTCAAGCACGGATTCGAACACGACGGCCAGACCTTCGCCTTCAATCATCGCCTCCTGATTGATCTTCAGATCGAACTCCTGGCCTAATCGAATCACTTCCGCCCTCCTCGATTGCTGCGCGAACAAAGGAGAGAAGAAAGCGCAGAAGGCAAAGAGCGCGAAGGACGCGAAAAGGGAGTGGGGAGTGGGGAGTGGGGAGTGGGGAGTGGGAAACAATTTCCTTCTCCCCACTCCCCACTCCCCACTCCCCACTCCCTTTTTGCTTCCTCTTTGCATTCTGTCGCCTAACGCCTGATGTTCCCGCCTCGCAGGGTTATCGGGTCGAACGTCAGATCGGGAACGATCGCCCCGGACGGGGAGATCACTTGCAGGCCGAACCGATCTCCCCTTCCCGACTTGCTGCTGTCGACGAAAGTTGCGCGGAACGTGTGGTTCCCCACGCCGTTGACTGTCGCCTTGCCGAAGATCACTCCCGTATTGCCGGCAATCGAGAGCGACTGCACGGAGCTGCCCTGGAGCGTCACAAAGCCCGTCGGGCGGCGTTCGGTGTAAATCAGTCCGCCCAGTGGCGTCCCGTCCCGCCTGTACCTGATGTTGAACAAGAAGGTACCGTTCCTGCCATTGCGGATGATGGTACCTATGCCCTTGTAGGACCCGAGCGAAGGATCAAAGACCCCGAGCGCGCCGCTGCCGGAACCGGTGTAATTGTTTCCGCCGACGCTGACGCCCACGTCGTAACCGTTAACCGGAACGTTGTTGAACGTCGCGCAGGCCGTGAGCGTCCCGCCGACGCCGCCGCCGTTCAAAGTGGCGTTCTGCGTGATCGGCGAACCCGGGCCGACCGGCGAAAGGGTGAAGGTCACAGGCGTCGCGTTGGAGATATCCCCCGGACTTCCGTCGCTCACATCGGCAACCGCGGCGCAAAGCATAATCGAACCGGCGGCGCCTCTGGGAGAGTTCACTTTGACTTGCGTCGGATTCGAGGCTGATAGCGTTACGACGGCATTTTCCTTCGTAACCGCCAGCGTCGAAGTCCCCATACTGCCGGAGATATCCGGATTCGGGCTGGTAAAGACGGCCCTAAGCGGGTAGGAACCCGCTGCCAGAAGGATACGCGTATTTATTGTCGCCACGCCGCTGGTGTTGACCGGCGCCGAGCCGACCGAGACGTTATTGACGAAGAATTCGACCGAGCCTGTGATGGTTGGAGCCGGGCTGACCTGCGGGATTGTCGTCGAATTCAACGTGACGACGTCACTGAATTGAACCGGCCCAGTGGCGGAGACCGTGGTAGTGGGGGTGGGGACTCCGAGGGCCTGCAAGGCGGCGATGGTGTCGATAATGCCCGCGCCGGAATCACGGTCCACGCCTCTCGCTTCGATGTCAATCGCGCTGCCCGTCAGCGCCGTGCGGATCTGCGCCGGGGTAAAGGACGGGTTGGCGGATTTGAGTAAGCCGGCGATCGCGGCCGCGTGCGGCGCCGCCGCCGAAGTCCCGAAAAACGGGCTGGGGAATCCGCCGACGCCTGTGACAGAGACGCCATCCGCCGCCGTGATGTCCGGCTTCTGGCGAAGTAGCCCCCCAGTGGAAGATAAATTGCCCGGCGTGATCGCCGTACCATCGGCCTGGAAGAAGATGCGGCGCGGGCCGTCTGAACTGAACATTTCGACCACGTTCGACGAGTTGAAAGGATTCGGGAAAGCGGCGCCCGCGCGAGTCGCCGCGCAACCGTAGGCGTTGGCGGCGGCGGCATGGCCGTGCGTCTGTCCGGCCGTCGCGATTGAGAAGCGGCCGCCGTTGGCGTTCAGATGCAGGAATCGGGCCGCAGCGCCCGTCTTCTTCACGATCACGAAGCGCGAGCCGGATGTGGATTGACCTATCTGCTCGTACGGGTCCTGCGACCCGTTCTGAATATTGGTCGAACTGGCTGTGACCGTCGTCCCGTCCGCGCTCAGGCTGAAGAGATCATAGTCGTTTGAAGAACCGCCCAACGGGTCTGACCAGTAGAGGTTGATCGGGTTGTTAACGGACGCGACCGTCAGCACGTTGAAGTTTTGCCCGCCAAAATTATTGAGACTGCCCACCGTGGTCACGGGCGGCCCCGCCGCGCCGCCGTCCACGAAGTCTCCCTCCCAGACGCCGGACGTGCCATCGTTGAGGTTGCCGGAATTACCCGCCGATGAAAAGTACATCGCGCCAGACGCCGTCACATCGTTGACCGCCTGGATAACAACCCCGCCGTTCGTATTCGACACCACGCCCGGGGCCTGTCCGTCCTGGAACGGGGTCTCCACGAAATAGAAAACGTCGTCTACGATGATGTCGCAGCCCGCGGCGCGAAGGGCGCGGATGTTCTGCGCGAAGCTCGTGATGCCGCCAAAGGCGGTGGCGAAGAAAAGTTGGGCGCCTGGGGCGATGTCGTGAATGATTTCGAGCATGGCCGTCCCCTCGTCGCCCGCGCCGGCCTGTCCTGGCAGAACCGTGACCGGGCCGAGATCGCCCAACGCCTGACTCGCCGCGAGGTTTGTTACGCCGTTCGAGAGCACGCCGATCCTGACGCCCGTTCCATCAATATTAAAGACATTGCGCGCTGGGAACGCCCTGTGCGTGACGTCGCCCTCGGTGTTCCTGCTGCCTATTACCATGCCGGCGTTAACCAACGTTCCGTTCAGTAACGCGGTTGACATGAGGCTCCGGACATTGGCCGCGCGGCTGTCGAACCCGGACGCCCGGTCATGACGCACAGCCGGCTGTGTGCCGGACAGCCCCGCCATATCATCACGCGAGGTCATCGCCTCCTGTTTCGACTGGATGTACATTACGTCCGGCAGCGCCGCGATGGCTTCTATCTGATTCATGGCGCCTTGTATGCGAATGCTGTTGTGTTCCGGGACGGAGCTGATGATGTCAGCCCCGTAACTCTGGAGCTGGGTGAGCAGGTCGTCGCTGACCTTGGCCTTGAGGTCTAAGGTCATTTTCCCCTGGTTATTATACGGAATGTTTGTTTCGAGTGTCCGTACGCCTTCCGCGATCATGGCACCGCGCCGCATCTTAAGCGCATAGATGAGCTGCGAGTCCATCTTCCGTTGCGCGCCTGTACGCGAATCCTTCTCCCTGATGAGGGCTTCGATCTGCGCCATCGCTCCAGGGCTTATGTCACTCTGCCCCGCCGCGGCGCCTGCCCCTGGAACCCCATTTGAAAATAGCCACCCCGCCAGGCTCAACCCGCCGACGGAAAAGATAATCAGCGTTGAGGTCAATAACCACCGCATTATTCGCCGGCGGTTTATCTGTTTTTGTGTCGTTAAAATGGCAGGCCTGGATCTGGCGTTTCCATTCATTTTGAACATCATCGTTGGGTACTCCTTTGTGGCAGATGCCAAAATTCAGTCGCATACAATGGAGCGCGGCTTTATTGAGGACTTATACTGGGGCTTTCAGGAGCTTTCGGGAAAAGGGCCTGCTTAAAGTTCAGGCTCTCATGAGCATCATTGAGGAATTATGTAGGGCTGGCGAAATCTAAATGTAATGATTTGACCTTGTCAATAGCTGTTGACGGATGGGCGTTCGTCAGATTAATGAACTTCGGTTCCCATTGGAATTATTTCTTCGTGATGATCAGAGTGGCTTTGTATTCATTCGATTGAACAGGCTTATCCACTTTCGGGCGTGGCTTCAACGCAACTAGCTTGATCTCATAGTCCAGATATGAAGAACCCTTCGGTTCGACGTTGGTGTTGAGTTCGATGGATGCGGGCGCATGTTTCTGTTTACTCGATCTGATTCTGATCTTCGCGTTACCCGACCAGATGCAGTCCACGCCTTCGGGACAGCGGCTGTCTTCAAGCATGGATTCGAACACGACGGCCAGACCTTCGCCTTCAATCGCCGCCTCCTGATTGATCTTCAGATCGAACTCCTGACCTAATGGAATCACTTCCGCCCTCCTCGATTGCTGCGCCAACAAAGGGGAGAAGAAGGCGCAGAAGGCAAAGAGAACAAATGAGGCAAAAATGGAGCGGGGGATGTGGGACAAGGAGATTGGAGAAAAGGGGATAACAAATCTCCTTCTCCTTGTCTCATTGTCTGCTTGTCCCCATGTCTCCTTGTCTCCCACTCCTTTTTTGCCTCCTCTTTTTCAATAGTTTATTGAGTGAAGGTGTGAGGCGCCAGAGTGGGACAGACTTTTTATCAGTCCGCCTCTAATCCATGCAACGGACATACAAAAGTCTGTCTCTCTCTGGCGCCTCCGGACAGCTTCTATTTAAGCGCCGTGCCGGCGCTCGCCGCGGCGCCTGATTGATGCGGGACCTGAATGTTCCCGACAAACAGGGTTATTGGATCGAACGTCAGTTCGGGAACAATCGCTCCGCTAGGAGCGATCACCTGCAAGCCGAACCGGTCATTTCTTCCCGGCTCGCCGTTATCAACGGCCACTGCGCGGAACGTATGGTTCTCCACGCCGTTGACTGTCGCCTTGCCGATGATCACCCCAGTATTGCCGGCGATCGAGAGCGACTGTATGGACGTGCTCCTGAGCGTCAACAAGCCGGTCGGGTGGTTTTCGACGTAAAGCAGTTCGCCCAGGGGAACGCCGTTCCTCTGGTATTTGACGGTGAAGGCGAGGATGCCGATCCTGCCGTTGCGAATGATGGCGGCTGCGCCCGTGACGAATCCGAGCGAAGGATCAAAGACCGCGAGCGCCGAACTGCCGGAACCCGCGTAATTGTTACCGCCGACGCTGATGCCCACGTCGTAGACGTTCACAGGAACATTGTTGAACGTCGCGCAGGCCGTGAGCGTCCCGCCGACGCCACCGCCGCTAACTGTCGAAGTCTGCGTGATCGTCGGCGTCCCGGGCGCGACTGGTTTCAGGGTGAATGTCACCGGCGTCGCCAGAGAGATGTCTCCCGGACTGCCGTCACTCGCCTCGTTGATCGTGGCGCAGAGAGTGATCGGTCCTGCAGATCCTCCAGGCGAATTCACCTTGACGGTAGTCGGATTCGAGGCCGATGGCGCTACGACGGCGTTTTCCTTCGTAACCGTCAGCGTCGAAGTTCCCGTACTGCCGGAGACACCCGGATTCGAACTGGTAAAGACGGCCCTCACCGGGTAGGAACCCGCGGCTAGAAGGACCTGCGTACTCTTTGTCGCCACGCCGTTTCCATCGACCGGCGCTGTCCCGACCGAGACGTCATTGACGAAGAATTCGACCGAGCCCGTGGAGAGTGGAACCTGGCTGAACTGCGCTACGGTCGTCGAACTCAACGTCACGACGTCACTGTATTGAACCGTCGCCGGCGTGGAGACCGTGGTAACAGTGGGCGCCGTCGAGCATGAACCGATGCACGCGCCGGAGACGTTTAACGTATAGCTGTTTCCGCTAGGCGGTCCCGGAGGCACATCGGTCACCACAATGGTGAAGGTCTGCTGCCCGGCAGGTATGTTGAAGGAATAAGTTCTGCTGGCCGCGCTCGCTCCAGCGTCAGCCAGATAGTTCTGGGAGAGGTCGGCCGGGTTAAAGTTACCGGAGTAGGCGGCGCTGAATAGGTTGATGGCGTTCGCGCCGCTGAGCGTTACCGTCACGCAAGTCGCCGAACTCGTCGGGCAAGTCGAGAAGGTATAGGCGTCGAATTGACGGGAGCCAGGCTGGGTCGTGCCGGGGAAGGGCTTCGTGACTCCACATGAACTGGCGACGCCGTCACGGAAGTGGCGAACGGCTATTGTGCCAGTCGTTGTGATGAAGCCCGGGCCGGCCGTCGGGGCGACCGTGTCCATCGTTGAGGAAATACTGATCGGCGGCGGCCCGATCTGAACCGTGAAGCTAAACACCTTCGGGCTGGCGCCGCCTGTGTAGCTCACCGTCAAAGTGAAGTTGATCGTCAGCGGGCAGAGGGCATCGATGGGAACAGTGAAAAGGAAGGGCGTCGTGTTCGTCCCGCTTCCGCCGAGCGCCGGCAGATTGGGATAGGCGGACGTTCCCTGAGTGATGGTCACGCCCGGGGTCGAGGTCGTCAGCGTAGACGTGATGCCCGTGGCGCCGAGCACGCCAGAGTTCCTCAATTGAATGTCAATCTTGGCGCTCTCGCCCGGATCAATCCGGCCGTTGCCGTCTCCGGAATTTTCGGTCGCCATGAACACGCCGAGTTCAAGGTTTGCGAAGCCGGGGACTCCGAGGGCCTGCAAGGCGGCGAAGGTGTCAATGATGCCCGCTCCAGAATCGCGGTCCACGCCGGGCCCTTCGATGTCAATCGCGCTGCCCGTCAGCGCCGCGCGGATTTGCGCCGGGGTAAAAGAGGGGTTGGCGGATTTGAGTAAGCCGGCGATCGCGGCCGCGTGCGGCGCCGCCGCCGAAGTCCCGAAGAACGGGCTGGGGAATCCACCGACGCCTGTGACCGAGACGCCGTCCGCCGCCGTGATGTCCGGCTTCTGACGAAGGAGTCCTCCGGTGGCCAAGAAATCGCCGGGCGTGATCGGCGTCCCGTCGGCCTGGAAGAAGACGCGGCGCGGGCCGTCCGAACTGAAGGTCTCGACCACGTTCGTCGAGCTGAAAGGATTAGGGAAAGCCGCCGCGGCGGGAGTCGCCGCGCAGCCAAAGGCGTTGGCGGCGGCGGAGTGCCCGTGCGTCTGCCCGGCCGTCGCGATTGAGAGGCGGCCGCGGTTGGTGTTCAGGTGTAGGAACCGGTCCGCCGCGCCCGTCTTCTTCACGATTACGTACCGAGAGGGGCCGCTGGGTTGACCGACGGCCTCAAATGGGTCCTGCGTCCCGTTTTGAATATTGGTCGAACTGGCTGTGACCGTCGTCCCGTCCGCGCTCAGGCGGAAGAGATCATAGTCGTTTGAAGAACCGCCCAATGGGTCTGACCAGTAGAGGTCGATCTGGCTCTGACCAGGGGCCGTCTGCAGGTTGAAATTTTGCCCGCCAAAATTATGGAGGCTACCCACCGCGCCCACTGGCAGCGGCGGTCCCGCCGGGCCGCCGTCCACAAAATTCCCCTCCCAGACGCCGGACGTGCCGTCGTTGAGGTTGCCGGAATTACCGGCCGATGAAAAGTAGAGCGCCCCATCTGCCGTCACATCATTGACCGCCTGGATAACAACGCCTCCGTTCGTATTCGACACCACGCCTGGGGCCTGTCCGTCCTGGAACGGCGTCTCCACGAAATAGAAAACGTCGTCCACGATGATGTCGCAGCCCGCGGCGCGAAGGGCGCGGATGTTCTGCGCGAAGCTCGTGATGCCGCCAAAGGCGGTTGCGAAGAAAAGTTGGGCGCCAGGGGCGAGGTCGTGAACGATTTCGAGCATGGCCGTCCCCTCGTCGCCCGCGCCGGCCTGTCCTGGCAAAACCGTAACCGGGCCGAGGTCGCCCAACGCCTGACTCGCCGCGAGGTTTGTTACTCCGTCCGAGAGTACGCCGATCTTGACGCCCGTTCCATCTACATTAAATGTGCCGCGCGCAGCGGAGGCCCTGTGCGTGACATCGCCCTCGCTGCTCCGGCTGCCCACGCCCGTGCCGACGTTAGTCAACGGCTCATCCAGTAGCGCGGCCGACACCAGGCTGCGGACCTTGGCCGCACGGCTGGCGAACCCGGGCCCCGAGTCATGACTCACATCCGAACTCACATCCGACTGCGGGCCGTCCTGCGCCGTCTTAACAACACGCGAGGTCATGCCGTCCTGTGCCGGCCCTATGAACATTACGTCCGACAATGCCGCGATGGCTTCTACCTTCTCAATGGGGGCTTCAATGCGAACGCTGTTCTGCATCGGGACGGAAGTAACGACGTCGGCCCCGTTATTCTTGAGCTGTTCGAGCAGGGCGTCGCTGACCTTGGCCTTGAGGTCTAAGGTCATTTTCCCCTTGTCGTTATACGGAAGGTCCGTTACGAGCGTCTGTACGCCTTCCGCGATCATTTCGCCGCGCTGCATCTTAAGTTCATAGATGAGCTGCGAGTCCATCTTCTGTTGCGTGCCTGTCCGCGATTCCTTCTCCAGTATGAGAGCTTGGATCTGTGCAAGCGCTTCGGGGCTTATGTCCTTACCCTGTTGCGCCGCGGCGCCTGCCCCTGGAACACCGTTTGAAAATAGCCACCCCGCCAGGCTCAACCCGCCGGCGGAAAAGATAATCAGCGTTGAGGTCAATAACCACCGTTTTATTCGCCGGCGGTTTGACTGTTTTTGTGTCGTTAAAATGGCGTGCTTGGATCTGGCGTGTTTATTCATGTTTGAACCTCGATGTTAGGTGCGCCTTTTGGGGCGGATGCCAAAACTCTGTCGCTCATAACAGAGCCTGGCTTTATTGACGGCTTATATGGAAGTTGGCGTTAATCATAAACCTGGCTGGGCGTCTTACGGATTCGTTCAGGCTTCAGAGTTTTTTTGACAATCAGACGCCGACGCATATTGCCAAATAGCGAGCCAGGGATGGAATGGCCCTGACGAATAAATTTGCAAGTGGGGCTTTCAGGAGAAGAGCCTGCTTAAAGTTTAGGTCTCTATGACAACCATTGAGGACACGTGTAGTGCGGGCGAAATCTAAATGTAATGAGTTGGCCTTGTCAATGATTTACTGAACATAGATGTGAGGCGCCAGAGTGGGACAGACTTTAGTCTGTCCATCTCCAATTCATGCTACGGACAGACTTTAGTCTGTCCCACTCTGGCGCCTCCTGACGGCTTTCTATTTAAGCGCTGTGCTTGCCGCAGCGCTTGATTGATGCGGAACCTGAATGTTTCCGCCGCTCAGGGTTATCGGATCGAACGTCAGACCGGGAATGATCGCTCCGCCCGGAGCGGTCACCCGCAAGCCGAACTGATCGCTACTTCCCGGCTCGCCGTTGTCGACGACCGTGGCGCGGAACCCATGATTACCCACGCCGTTGAGCGTCGCCTTGCCGATGAATACCCCCGTATTGCCAACAATCGAGAGCGACTGCATGGACGTGCTCTTGAGCTTCACCACGCCGGTCGGACGGCATTCGATGTAGAGCAAGTCGCCTTGTGCGACGCCGTTACTCTTGTATTTGACGTTGAACCCGAAGGTGGCCTTCACGCCGTTGTGGAAGACAGTTCCGCCGCCCGTGACGAATCCGAGCGATGGGTCATAGACCGCGACCACGGCGCTGGCGGAACCGGTGTAATAGCTCCCGCCGACGTTGATGCTCACGTCGTAGACATTCACCGGAACGTTGCTCAGCGTCACGCAGGCCGTGAGCGTCCCGCCGACGCCCCCGCCGCTCGTGGTCGCCGTCCGCGTGATCGTCGTGCCGGGCGCGACTGGCGTCAGGGTGAACGTCACCGGCGTCGCCAGCGAGATGTTACCCGGACTGCCGTCACTCGCCTCGTTGATCGCGGCGCAGAGAGTGATCGGCCCGGCAGTTCCTCCAGGCGAATTCACCTTGACGGACGTCGGATTCGAATCCGACGGCGTCACGACGGCGTCTTCCCTGGATACCGTCAGGGCGCCGGAACCGACGCTACCCGTGCCCGGAGACGAGCTGGAATAGGTGGCCACGATCGGGTAGCTGCCCTGCGCCAACGGGATCGTGTAAGGCAGAGTGGCCGCGCCGCTCGTGACCGGAGCCGATCCGACGACGGAGCCGTTGACCTTGAATTCTACCGAGCCGCCCGGACAGAACGCGTTAGTCACGTTCGCCTTCAACGTGACCTGATCACTGTACTGTCCCGCGACCGCCGGGACTGTCGTAGTGGTCGGCGCATTGACTGTCACAGTAAACGAGCTGACGGTCATCGTGCCGTCCTGTCTGGTTCCCCTGACCGTGACGGTCGTGGTCCCGACCGGGAAGAGCGAACCTGAAGGAGGACTGCTGGTCAC
>Ga0075421_100011559_pt1 | contig 10938 bp, 9 predicted proteins | sample SoiMetdeltSBSDD5_FD_75292 | JGI IMG/M metagenome (GOLD analysis project Ga0075421, IMG submission 75292) | Bulk soil microbial communities from a Populus tree surrounding site in Tennessee, USA - Soil MetaG P. deltoides SBSDD5 | ecosystem: Environmental > Terrestrial > Soil > Tree plantation...
CACGACGTTGCGCGCCTTGGCGATGGCCGATGGGACGTCGTCCGACACCACCGCGACCTGATCGAGCCGGTGCTTGTTCTCCCGTATCCGCCGTACGATCTCCTCGGCCGTCGTCGCCTTGACGAACTGCGTGGGGCTGTAAGTGCCCAAATTGGGGTCGCTGAATTCAAAGAGCCGGATGCTCGAAACACCTGGCGGTGTGATGGAGGCGCGCAGGATTGCAGGTTCATCGAGCGTTTGCGCATTCGTGAGAACGAAGCGAACACCGAGAGCGCGCAATATGTCGCGATCGAACGTGAAGGCCCGCAAGTAGTTGACATGCGCCCGTCCTGTATCGGCTTTGAGCAGCCGCAGCGCGAATGCATGCGCCTGCGCCGAGGTCCACTGACCATATTCCTCCAGGGTGGGAATATTCGCTCGCCAGAGGTAGAACGTCTCGTCGAAACGATTGAGATAATATTTAATCGGATCCATTCCGTGTATGAGCTCCACAGGACGGCCACCCCCCTCGCGGTCGTCCACCCAAATCGTGGCGGCGTAGCCGCGAAAGGGCTTTCCGACGTCGATCGCGATCTGCTCGCGCAGATATCGCTCCAGCGACGGATCACGCGGAGGAGAGGCCGCAGCACGCATCCCGAAGGAGAGATGAACCAGCGCCAGGATTGGAAATACCGACAGGGCGACGGCGCGGTGCCATCCGGCTTTGGCCGAGGCCGCGCGCCCGTTGATTGCGTAGACGCGAAGCAGATATAGCGTCACGACCACAATCCCGATGGCTACAGCACCAACGAGAAGCTGGACCGGTCGATAGCGCTCGTGCACGTAAGGAGCCCGCAATAGGTTGATCGCGATCACGAGAAGCAACGCGGCCAAAGCGGTGCGTCCCAGGAACCTTGCGACTTGTCGGTAATCGGCTGCACCCGGATATGCAGTCTTGATGGAGCGGAACAGCTCGAAAAACGGCACGACCGCGAACATGCACACAAACACCCAGCACGACAACATCAGGAAATGGGGTGAGAATACGGCCACCGACCCGAGCCATCCGGCCTGATAGGCGTAGGCATAGATGTGCGCGAAACCGATATAAGCGATCACGGCCGCAGCGGCGCTGCGCATGTCGCCCCGTCGCGTGACGATGGCCGCCGCGGTCCCGGCCAGCGCGGCAATTTCCAACCACGCGCCTTTGGCGCTGGGGCATAGTAGAAATCGCGAGTCCTGGCACAGCGGATGAGTCTTGAAGAGTTGCAGCCAAGCACCGAGCGAGAGAATTTTCTCCCACGTAATTGGCGTGCCCGGTGTGCGAGCGGCTGTCGCGACGGTTCCGAGATAATAGGCCGGAAGGCCCGATGCGAAAAAGAAGATCAGGCACAAGAGCAGCGCCCCTGCCTTCCAGGCCCATTCGGCGCGCGGCGGCCGTCGCGCCAGGATGACTATGCCAGCGATCGCGATGTAAGCAGGCGCGGCAAAAATGAAGCTGATGGGCGCCGATAGCAGCCCGGAAACGAATAGGACGAGAAAGGCGATGCACAGAGCGACATTGCGTCGCCAATCACCGGTGTGCCCGCATGCGAGCAGCACCGCGGTGGCGGCATTCAATACCGCCGTCAGGTGCGCATAATAGGGTGCGAGCGTGTATTGCGGATAGATCTGAAAGACCTCCCAGAACGGCGGAAACATCAGATAGAGGTAGAGCTGCGCGGCGACGGTGGCCATCAGCCAGGAAAATCCGATCACCCGAGCCAGCAGCACGATGCTCGCTGCCAGCTCAGCGGCATAGATCGCGTACGACGCGATGTTCTGTGCATTGCCCGCAAGCGGAAGGGCGAGTGCAAGTGCTCCGGGATTGAGCCAAGGCAGATTCGGAAGATACATCGAGCCCATGCCAGCGAGCATGTTGTAGGGGCTGAGATCGAATACTTTCGAGAAATGAAGAATGGCCTCGACGTTCCACTTTGCCCAGTCGCCGTCGACCGGCCCGTAAAGGCCGAAAGGCAATCGATTCATGCCAACGATCATCAACACCGCGAGCACGGTCCACGAGAGCACATAAGGCAGGATGCGGGCAGACGCCGCCGTCAGCGGGGCGACGAGGTCGCCCCAGCTCGCCCTCGGCCGTGAGGGAATCGCTCTAGACAATCGTTCGACCTCTCGCGGCGTGATTATTCACAACCCAAGCGCCTTGTTGTCGAGCCCATCGCGAAGCCGGCAGCTGTTGTCGGCAAAGAGCCCGAAGCGAAATTCGATGCGGGCGTCGATCGTACGATCGAACGACATCAGGGTCTGGAACAGGTTGGCGCGGCTGAGCCGAGCGGCAGCTCCGTTGACCACCACCAGGCAGTGCGAGAACTGCACCGGCAGCAGGATATGGGCGGCCCCATCGCTTGCGGCCTGTACTCGCAGCCCGTCACGCTCGACGATCATCACGACGTTGCGCGCCTTGGCGATGGCCGATGGGACGTCGTCCGACACCACCGCGACCTGATCGAGCCGGTGCTTGTTCTCCCGTATCCGCCGTACGATCTCCTCGGCCGTCGTCGCCCTGACGAACTGCGTGGGGCTGTATGTGCCCAGATTGGGGTCGCTGAGCTCGAACAGGCGAACGGCCGGAGTGCGTGCAAAATTTGGAGCCGAGACGGAGCCGCGCAGGACGGCAGAGTGATCGAGCGTTTCCGCATCGGTGAGCACGTAACGCACGCCGACGGCACGCAATATCTCCGGATCGATCGTGAATACCCGCAAATAATTGCTGTGGGTCGCGGTTCCGGTGGGGGCGAGGAGCCGCAGCGCGAAAGCATGGGCTTGCACGGAGGTCCATTCGCCGTATTCCTCGAAAGTCGGAATGTTCAAATCCCACAAATCGGTTTCCGTGAAGGTCTCGCCGTAACGAGCGCTGAAGTACTGGCGCCCATGGTAGTACAGTTTGGCATCGCGCAGCGGCGTGTCGCGAGGGCCGACGCCGATCTCGCCATACTTGTCGACCCAAATCGTGGCGGTGTAGCCGCGGAACGGTCTGCCCACTTCGATCGAGGCGTTTTCATGCAGATAGTTGCGCAACGACGCATCACGCACGGTCGGGAGGTCCTGACGAGGAGCAATGGACAAATGAACCAGGGCCAGGATCGGAAACACCGCCAAGACGATCGCCTGTCGCAGCGCGGTTTCGCGAGTAAGGATTGCGCCCGGTTTTCTGCGAAACGCCCGACTGATCTCGACCGCTAGTACGACTGCGCCGAGGGCCGCAACACCGATCATCAATTGAGCCACTCCGTAGCGGGAGTTGTCGTAGGGATGCCGCAGCAGCTTGACGACCATCGCAACGAGCAAAGCAGCGACTGCGATGCTGGCAACGAAACTTGCCACCTGTTTGATCCTGGATGGCTTTGCAGCGGCGGGGGCTTTGAGTTGCAAGCGGCTCAACGGCTCGAAGAAGGGAACGACTGCAAACATGCAAATGAAAGACCAGCACGACAAAATGAGAAAGTGCGTGGAGAGAACGCTCGCCGGCCCGAGCCATCCGGCCTGGTACGCATAGGCATAGATGTGGGCGAGGCCGATATATGCGATCAGAGCCGCACCGGCGCTGCGGATATCCCCGCGGCGCGTGACGACAGCGACCGCCGCACCGACAAGGGCGGCAATGTTGAGCCACGCCCCCCTGTCTTGGATGCACAACAGCAGCCGCGGATCCTGGCAGAGTGGATGATTCGCGAACAATTGCAGCCAAGCGCGGAGCGATAGAATCTTGTCCCACGCCACCGGCGACGTCGGCGTACGCCCGGCTGTCGCAATAGTTCCGAGATAGTAAGAGAGCAGGCCGGAGCCAAAAAAGAACATCAGGCACAGCAGCAGCGCTGCTGCCTTCCAAGCCCATTCGGCGCGCGGCGGTCGTCGTCCCACGATGATCGCAGCGGAGATCGCGATATAGGCGGGGGTGGCGAAAACGAAGGTGAATGGCGCCGACAGCAACCCGGACACGAACAGGGCGAGAAATACGCCGCACAAAATGATGTTGCGCGGCAGATCGCGGCCGCGGCCACACGCGAGAAATACCGCGCTCGCTGCATTGAGGGCGGCCGTCAGATGCGCAAAATAGGGAGCGAGCCCGTACCAGTCATAGATGCGGAAGACTGCGGAAAATGGTGGAAACAAAAGATAGAGGTAGAGCTGTGCGGCGGCGGTGGCCATCAGCCACGAAAAACCGATGCTGCGCGCCAGCAGAATAATGCTGACGGCGAGCTCTGCGGCATACACGGCGTAGGAAACGATATTCTTTGCCTGATCGTCGAGCGGCAGCCCGAGCGCCAGCGCTCCCGGATTGAGCCAAGGCAGATTGGGAAAATACATAGAGCCCATGCCTGCAAGCATGCTGTAGGGGCTGAGATCGAAAGGGGTGCCGAACTTGAGAATGGCCTCGACGTTCCATTTGGCCCATTCGCCGTCGACCGGCGTATACAGCGCAAGCGGCTGGCGTTTCATGCCGACGATCATCAAGACGGCAAGCAGGGCCCAAGACAGAAGAAAAGGCAGGAAGCGGGCGGACGTCGCCGTCAGCGCGACTGCGGGCTTGGGCGATCGAAAGTACACGTTGCATATTCCCTTTGTCTTAGATACAGCGCCGATGTATCCATTGTCCAACCGATGCTGCGGGGGGCGACAACGTCGGCGTTATTGACAATGGGCGCGCACAACAGGGCATTGCTATGGAAACGAGTCAGGAACCAACGTCTCAGAGCGCCGAAACAGGTCTCGGACCCATCGGTAGCTTCTTGCTCAAGACCGTAATTGTTTGCGCAGCCATCATCGTATCCGGATGGATCATGCTCGATCTGCTGGATGACTTTGCGACTCGGCGGATGGAGCAACTGGAGCGTTCGGTTCGCGCCGCGACCTCGCTCGGCGGCCATCGATTTTGGACCAAGCTCGAGAACGAGCTCGATCGAATGGCCGATCCGAGAACGGATCTCTCGCCGGAGAAGAAACAAAAGATTCTGTCGCAGATCAAGATCGTCTCGGATCGATGGCGGCCGTTCTTGACGGAAGCGACCGCGGCGATCGAAGGAGAGTCCAAGAAGGTGGAGCGGTGACGTGAATCAATGCGTTAGACGCAAGATCCAGATGTCCACGGCTGGTGCTGCCGGTAAGGATTGAACTTACGACCTCCCCCTTACCAAGGGGGTGCTCTACCACTGAGCTACGGCAGCGCGAGGCCGGAGGAAGCAGCAAAATGGAACGCGGCCGCGAGCGGCGTCGATCCTTGCCACAAGGGCGAAAATGGCGCAAGCGCGCGCTGTCCAACGGCCGATCATTGCGCCAAAAGGGCCTTCCGTCGAGCACCGCCGGTTCCTAATCTTGTCCCATGAACGAAGGTTCCAAGGGCGCAGATAGGATACGGCAACGGCGGCGTCTGAGCGCCGCGCTGCGGAAGAATCTTAAGCGCCGAAAAGCCCAGGCGAAAGGCCGCGCGGTTCCTTCCCACGCGAGCGGTGATCAGTCCCACGATTCCGCCGGAATTGCCGACAATACTAAGCAAGACCGCTAGAGCCCGCATGCGGGTGCAAGCGGTTCAGCGTGGTTGCCGCGCGCGATAGCGGCGCTTGCGGAAAGGGAAGCGGCATGGATCGCATTCGCATATGCGGCGGCCAGCGCCTTAGTGGAGCCATTCCGATCTCCGGGGCGAAGAACGCCACCTTGCCCTTGATGATCGCGAGCCTGCTCACGGACAAGACGCTCATCCTCGACAACGTCCCCCGGCTAGCCGACGTGGCTTTGCTCCAGCGCATCCTCGGCAATCACGGCGTCGATGTCATGGTGAGCGGCAAGCGTACGGGCGAAACCCAGTACGACGGGCAAACGCTGCACATCTCCGCCGCCAATGTCATCGACACCACGGCTCCCTATGAGTTGGTTTCGCGCATGCGCGCGAGCTTCTGGGTGGTGGCTCCATTGGTCGCGCGCATGGGCGAAGCGAAGGTGTCGATGCCGGGCGGCTGCGCCATCGGCACGCGGCCCGTCGATCTTCTCATCATGGCGCTCGAACGGCTCGGCGCCGACATCGAGATCGATCGCGGCTATGTCATCGCCCGCGCCAGGAATGGCCTCAAGGGCGGCGAGATCAAATTCCCCAAGGTGACCGTCGGCGGTACGCACACTGCGCTGATGGCGGCCGCGCTCGCGCGCGGCACGACCGTGATCGAGAATGCCGCGCGCGAACCGGAGATCACCGACGTCGCCGATTGCCTCAACAAGATGGGCGCCAAGATCACCGGCGCCGGCACCTCCCGCATCGTGGTCGAGGGGGTGCCGAAGCTCGACGGCGCGCGCCACCGCGTGCTGCCCGACCGCATCGAGACCGGCACCTATGCCATGGCCATTGCCATGGCCGGAGGCGACGTGCTCCTGGAGAATGCACGCCCCGAATTGCTGCAGTCGGCGCTCGACGTGCTCGCGCAGGCGGGTGTCGCAATCAGCGCGACCAACACCGGAGTGCGCGTCGAGCGCAACGGCTCGGGCCTCGCCCCGGTCGAGGTCATCACCTCGCCGTTCCCGGGCTTTCCCACCGATCTTCAGGCGCAACTGATGGCGCTGATGACGCGGGCGAAAGGAACCTCGCGCATCACCGAGACGATCTTCGAGAACCGTTTCATGCACGTGCAGGAGCTCGTGCGGCTCGGCGCTCGCATTCAGCTCGACGGCGAATGTGCGACCATCGAGGGGGTGAGCACGCTCAAGGGCGCGCCGGTGATGGCGACCGATCTGCGCGCCTCGGTCTCGCTCGTCATTGCCGCGCTTGCGGCAGAAGGCGAGACCATCGTCAACCGTGTCTATCACCTCGACCGCGGCTTCGAGCGGCTCGAGGATAAGCTGGCGGCATGCGGCGCCGCCATCGAGCGCATCAGCGGCTGAGATTCACGTCCAGCAGCATGCCCACGAACACGGGCATCCAGCAGCCAGCGAAGACCCTTGGTGTTTACTGGATCATCCGCCTTTGCGAATGATGACGCCGAGGATCGCGCCGAATGGGAATGTTGCTTCGAGTGGCTGCGGGCTTGGTGCTTGTCCTGGCGCTTGCCGGCGGCGCCGACGCACAGCTGCTGGATTGCCTCGGGGGTCAAAGACCCAGCCAGGTGGCCGAACTGATGTTCGGTCGCAACATCGGCGGCCGCCTCGGCGTGAACGAAGCCGATTGGAACCGTTTCGTCGATCGCGAGATCACATCCCGCTTCCCGAACGGGCTCACCATGTTCAACGCCGCCGGGCAGTGGCGGGATGAGGCCACCAACAAGATCGTTCGCGAGCCCAGCAAGCTCGTACAGATCGTACTCCCCGGCCAGGTCGAGGACATTGTGCGCCTTAACGAGATCGTCGCAGCCTACAAGCGGCGCTTCAAACAGCACTCGGTGGTCATGATCGTGCGGCCGGCCTGTGTGTCCTTCTAGCCGGGGGGTACCGCCTGCGGGTCGGATCGGCGCTCGCCCCGCTTGCGCCGCAGCCGGCCGCTTCCTAATTACCTTCCTACCATCGAATGTGTCGATGGGAGGGAGCGTGCGTCATGGAGCCGGTGAAGTTCGTCGCCCTCGACCGGGACGACCTGGAGGTTGTTTCCACCCACTTGCAGGATGCGCTCGTCAAAGTGGCCGACGTCATTTGGCGTCCGCAGGAAAGGCGCGTGGTGGTCGCCTTGAGCCGCTTTGATTGGCTCTCGGCAGGGGGGACAAAACCCGAACTGCGACGCTGCCGCTCGGCGCTGCGCTTCGAGCGCGTGAATTGCTGCAAGTGCCGAAACGTCGATCCGGCCGGAAAGGCGGCAGTGCTCAACCTGCTCGCCGTCGAGTTTCACGAGACCGACCCGCCGGCCGGGGTTGTCAATCTCATTTTCTCTGGCGGGGGAATGCTGCGGCTCGAGGTCGAGTGCCTCGAAGCCGAGCTCGCCGATCTGGGGCCATCCTGGCCGGCGGCCGCGCGCCCGATCCATACCGACGACACGACCGAGCTGCGGGGTTGACGCCTCATCGCGGCCGCGCCATTGACCGCGGATCCGGCCCGTATGGTCCGGTAGGACAGGGCCATGCCGATCCGCCTCGACCGCCGCGCTCCTGATTTCGCCGAGCGTTTCCGCGCTTTTCTCGCGACCAAACGTGAGGCATCGGCCGACGTCGAGGCGGCCGTACGCGCGATTATTGCCGATGTCGCTGCTCGCGGTGATCGCGCCGTCGTCGAGCTCACGCGCCAGTTCGACCGCTTCGATCCGGATCGAAGCGGCCTCAAGGTGACGGCCGATGAGATCGGCGCCGCCTGTGCGGCCTGCGACCGCCAGGCGCTCGACGCGCTCGCGCTCGCACGCGATCGCATCGAGACCTATCACCGCCGTCAACTCCCGGCCGACGACCGTTTCACCGACGCCCTCGGCGTCGAACTGGGGTCGCGTTGGAGCGCCATCGAAGCGGTCGGCCTGTACGTGCCTGGCGGAAGCGCCGCCTATCCGTCCTCGGTGCTGATGAATGCGGTCCCGGCCAAGGTCGCTGGCGTTCCGCGGCTGGTGATGACGGTGCCGGCCCCGGAGGGAAAGCTCATCCCGCTCGTCCTGGCGGCGGCGAAGCTTGCGGGCATTGACGAGATTTATCGCATCGGAGGCGCGCAAGCCGTGGCCGCGCTCGCTTACGGCACTGAGACGATCGCGCCTGTCGCCAAGATCGTCGGTCCCGGCAATGCCTATGTTGCGGCCGCAAAGCGCCTGGTCTTCGGCAAGGTTGGCATCGACATGATCGCCGGACCTTCGGAAGTATTGATCCTCGCCGATCGAACCGGCCACCCCGACTGGATTGCAGCGGATCTGTTGGCACAGGCCGAGCATGATGCGAGCGCCCAGGCGATCTTGATCACGGACGATGCCGCGCTTGCCGACAACGTCGAGAAGGCGGTTGGCGCGCAGCTTGGCTCGCTGCCGCGCGCCTCCGTCGCCGCAGCCTCCTGGCGCGATTTCGGGGCCATCATCCTGGTCGGCGAACTCGACGAAGCCGTGCCCCTCGTCGACGCCATCGCGCCGGAACATCTCGAGATCGCGAGCGAGCATGCCGAGCGTCTCGCCTCTCGCATTCGCAACGCCGGGGCGATTTTTCTCGGAGCCCACACCCCCGAGGCGATCGGCGACTATGTCGGCGGCTCGAACCACGTCCTGCCGACCGCACGCTCGGCCCGCTTCTCGTCCGGATTGGGCGTGCTCGACTTCATGAAGCGCACGTCGATCCTCAAATGCGGGCCCGATCAGTTGCGTGCGCTGGGCCCGGCCGCGATCGCGTTGGGCGAAGCGGAGGGACTCGACGCGCACGTTCGCTCGGTGAAGGTGCGCTTCAACCCGCAATGACACGCCCGCCGCGCGCGTCCCCTCGGAAGAAGAATCGCCTCGTTGCGGTGACCCTCGACGAAGCGTCGATCGGCCGCTCGAATCCCGACGTCGAGCACGAGCGCGCGGTCGCGATCTACGATCTGCTCGAAGACAACACCTTTGCGCCAAACGATGACGAGGACGGGCCCTTTGCGTTGCATTTGAGCATTACCGGATCGCGCCTCGCGTTCGACATCCGTCGCGCGGACGGCACGCCGGTGGTGGCTCATCTTCTGTCGCTCACGCCACTGCGGCGCGTCGTAAAGGACTACTACACGGTCTGCGACAGTTACTACGCGGCAATTCGCACGGCGACGCCCGATCGCATCGAGGCGCTCGACATGGGCCGGCGTTCCCTCCACGACGAAGGCTCCAAGGTCCTGATGGAGCGGCTGTCGCGCAAGGTGAAGGTCGATTTCGATACTGCGCGTCGCCTGTTCACGTTGATTTGCGTGCTGCATTGGAAGGGGTGAAACGAACGTCGACGTCACGACCGCAGGCGGTGCTGTTCGCCTGTGGGATGAATTCCGCGCGCTCGCCCATGGCTGCGGCCCTGCTCAAGCAAATGCTCGGCACCTCGCTTTACGTCGGCTCTGCCGGCGTGCGCAAAGGCGAGCTCGATGCGTTCGCCGCCGCGGCAATGGAGGAGGTCGGCATCGACATCAGCGCGCACCGGCCGCTGACGTTTGAAGAGCTCGACGATTTGGAAGGTCTGAATTTCGATCTGATCGTCACGCTCTCACCCGAAGCGCACCATAAGGCGCTCGAGCTGACCCGAACGCTCGCCGCCGACGTCGAGTATTGGCCCACCGCCGATCCGACCGCCGTCGAGGGCAGCCGTGAGCAGCGGTTGAACGCGTACCGAGATGTACGCGATCAATTGCTGCGACGGATCAGGGAGCGCTTTTCTCCGCGACCGAGAACCAACGAGTGACCAAGCCCGAACTCGGCAGTTGTGGGACGGCGGTGATTCCGCTAGCTTGCGCGGCTTCGGGCGCGCTCGTTCCGTTTTCACAAACGCCAAGGTAGCGGATGGCAAAGGAAGAACTTTTGGAATTTCCGGGTGTGGTGACGGAATTGCTTCCGAACGCCACGTTCCGGGTCAAGCTTGAAAACGAACACGAGATCATCGCCCATACCGCAGGACGCATGCGCAAGAACCGAATCCGTGTGTTGGCCGGCGACAAGGTCTTGGTCGAAATGACTCCCTACGATTTGACCAAAGGTCGTATCACCTACCGTTTCAAATAGCGGTGCTTTTCGAAGCTCACAGCCCTGGCCATTGAGTTGCGGCACAAGCAAAGATGATCGGCCGTCCAAAGCTCGTCCTCGCTTCGGGCTCTCCCCGCCGGGTCACGCTCATCAATCAGGCCGGCATCGAGCCCGACGCGCTGCGTCCCGCCAACGTCGATGAGACGCCGCGGCGGGGAGAGCTGCCGCGCGCTTGCGCCAATCGACTCGCGCGTGCCAAGGCCGAGGTTGCGCTCGATTTGGTGCGTGCCGACGAAGAACTTCAGGGAGCGTATATCCTCGCTGCCGACACCGTGGTTGCC
>Ga0075421_100011560_pt1 | contig 10936 bp, 9 predicted proteins | sample SoiMetdeltSBSDD5_FD_75292 | JGI IMG/M metagenome (GOLD analysis project Ga0075421, IMG submission 75292) | Bulk soil microbial communities from a Populus tree surrounding site in Tennessee, USA - Soil MetaG P. deltoides SBSDD5 | ecosystem: Environmental > Terrestrial > Soil > Tree plantation...
CTGGTGAAGATCGCTGCGTATCAGTTCCCAATCCAGGCGACCGACATCACCCGCGGTTATTTCGCCAAGATGGCGCCGAAGACGGGCGGCGAGATGGGCGCGGCGATGACCGCCTTTGCCAAGGATCCGACGGACGCCAAGGCGTCAGCGCTGCTGGCCACCGATCCGAACTATAACGGCGTGCTGCACACTACGTGCATTGCGACCATGCTGTCGGGTGGCCATGCGACCAATGCGCTGCCGCAGCGGGCCACGGCCAATGTCAACTGCCGCATCTTCCCGGGCACTACGCCCGAACAGGTACGGCAGAAGCTCGCCGAGCTGGCGGGCGATCCCGAAATCAAAGTGACGCTCGGCGCCATCCGCAGCGAAGTACCCAAGGGTCCGCAGACTCTGAATCCCAAGGTGTTCGGCCCCGTAGAGAGGCTGACAGCGGAATACTGGCCGGGCACACCGGTAGTGCCCGCCATGTCGGCGGGCGCGACCGACGGCGCCTTTCTGACTCCAGTAGGCATTCCCACCTACGGTGTGTCGGGCATCTTTGGCGATCCCGATGGCGACGGTGCGCATGGACTGAACGAGAAGAAACGGGTCAGTTCGGTCTATCGCGGCCGCGACTTCGCCTACGACATCGTTAAAATTCTTCTGAATGAACCCTAAGACAAGTCTAGGGCGTTCGTGGTCCCGTTCTCAGTCGACGTAAACCGCGTACGATTCCATTGGGCGGCGCGCGGGGCGCAGGAGGTCAATATACGAGTAACCGACTATCCAACAACTGAGTCGTTGGGCACAACAAACCTCGGGACAGGATGTGGAAATGGCGACTTGAAATTATTTCGACGGGGGTCTCCAGTTCAGGATGACCGTGATGGGAGAAGTGATGCTGGGGTCTTGGGTGACGGTGTTCATCAGGAATCGCTGGCCATCCGCCGAAACCACATACTGCTGCCTGAGATTGCCTTGGAGCGCGCCGCCCACGCGCGTGTCGAAAAGCGGTGTGGGTGAGCTCGCGTCAACGACCTTACGGTCTGACGCAAGCCGAACCGGAACCGCCATCAGCCGGGCATCCAGCGCGATGTAAAACAATTCTTTGCCATCGCGCCGCCATCGCGCCTGAGCGCCACCATTCGTGGAGATTTGCCACTTGCCTCCGCCGGGAAAAGATTGAACATAAATCTCAAATCGTCCCGACTCGTTTGACTGATAGGCGATCCACATTCCGTCAGGGGAGAATTGGCCGTCCCGCTCGTCGAAATCCGTCTGAACGAACGGAAATGGCTTTCGGTCCCCGTCCAGCGGCAACACCCACAGGTCATAACTCGTCTTTGGATCGAGACTCCGATAAACCAGAAAGTGCCCATCGGGCGACCAGTCCATAGCTTGTTTGTCCTTCGGCGTCGCCAACAGCCGTTGCTCGCTTGCGCCGCCGTTGACCGACTTCTCGTAAAGATCGAACGTCCCAGTCCGGTCCGAATCGAACACGATGCGATTGCCATTCGGCGACCAAACGGGAAATAAGTCAGCCGCAGCATGGAACGTGAACCGGCTGAGCACGCCACGCCCAAGATCGAGCAGCCAGATGTCATTGTTCCCATCCACCGTTCGGTTCCGCGCCAAACGCTGGCCATCAGATGAAACCGCCGGGTTCACTGAGCCGGCGCTGTCAGGATCTCCCACCTTTCCGATCTCCTTGCCGGATCGGTCGAACCAGGCCAATTGCCGCTGCCCACTTGGTAATCCCGTGCGATAGATGATGGGACCTGCAGCCGATGCGGAGAGTGCCGCCAAGACCATGACCGGATCGACCGTGATGTGATGGGCCACTTGAAGGGGGTTCCCGCCCAGTGTCAGTCGAACCGGATCGAAGTCCTGAGCAAACAGCGTTCCCCCACGAACGAATAGCAGTTGCCCAGACGTGTAAGCGGCGGGTGAATCCGCATCGACTACTCGCTGCGTCTCGGGTCGATCTATCTCCCCAACGTAGACTCCGCGTGCTTCGGGACTGCCAATCACGTAGTAGAGGAAGTGACGGCCATCCGGCAGGAACTGAGGAAAGCGTCGCAGTCCCTGCTGCGTCGCTTCTTGCATCAACCCTTCCGGTTCACCACCTGTCGCGGAGATGCGGAAAATTGAATTGCTGGGATACGTTGCAAAAAGAATCGTTCCGTCACGGTTCCACGTACCGCCCCGACCGGCCGCAGCGTTCGCGAGTACCTGCACCGATCCGTTATCGATGTCAATTCGCTTGAGCTTGCCCCCCGCAAAGAATCCAACGGAGCGATTGTCCGGCGACCAGAACGGAAATGAGGCGCCGTCAGTTCCCGCCAACGGCCGAAGTGAAACAGAATCCATCGAACGTAGCCATAATCCGGACTGACTTCCGGAAATCCCCAGAAAAACAATTTTTTGCCCGTCAGCAGAAATCGCCATCGACACCGGATCAGTGGTCGGCGGCGTGTTGATTTCAAGACGTAGTTCAGGACTCAGTGGGGCCGGGCGTAAAGCCCATACGATCACTGCAACCCCAAAAAGTGTGACGAGCGCCACAATCGATATCCATGCGATCCGTTCCCTACTCTGTGCTGCGCTCTGCACCACAGGGCCGTCCACTTGTGGCCCGCCCTGGACCTCGTTAATTTCAATACGTGCAGCGCCGATGTGTGGCAACCGTTTTTTCTGTGACTTTAGCAGGCAGCGGCGTAGCAAGCGCCGTATCCCTTCAGGCGTGTCCATTGGTAGCCAATGCCAATCGGGCTCGGCTGTCAAAACTCCAGCGAGAATCTCGTTCGCCGTTTCGCCTTGAAAAACGGTTCGTCCAGTGAGCATCTCGTACAGCACGCACCCGAAGGCCCATATGTCCGATGTGCGGTCGGCCTCTTTTCCCTTCGCCTGCTCGGGCGACATGTACGCCGCCGTTCCAAGAATCATTCCCTGGGTTACGCCTGTTATCATCGTGGGTGAATTCGACGCAGCCACATCGGCACCTGCGGTCTCGCGCACTTTCGCCAGTCCGAAGTCCAACACTTTCACGGTTCCGTTCCCGGCCAGCTTGATGTTGGCCGGCTTCAAATCCCGATGGATGACGCCCCTCTCATGCGCCGCTTCCAGTGCCTCGGCAATTTGCTTCGCGATCTCCAGGGTCTCCTCAACGGGGATCGGACCACGAGCGATGCGATCGGCCAGCGTGTTGCCTTCGACGAGCTCGAGAACCAGGAACCGAGTAGATCCCGATTCCACCAGATCGTAAATCGCCGCGACATGGGGATGATTCAACGACGCCAGCACCTCGGCCTCACGTTGAAACCGCGCAATGCGGTCGGCATCGCGCGAAAACTCATCGGGCAGAGCCTTGATCGCGACTTCGCGTTTGAGCTTTAGGTCACGCGCGCGATAGACCTCACCCATCCCGCCCTTGCCGATCAATGACGTGATTTCATACGAGCCAACTTGTTGTCCAATCTGTAACGACATGCGTTGCGCGCCATTGTATGGAAGCGCAAACAGAGCGGCAATGAAGTTCAAGTGGTCGTGAAACCGCCAAACCACAGATTGGACATCCCGCGCCGGCATACATATTCACTTTCTACGAGATGCCGACCACGCATCCACTGGGCGATTCGTAGCGCCTACTCGCGGGTAATCGTCAGAATCCCATATGAGTTCAGACGACATGTTTCAAGCGGCAGTGTGGCCGTGGCCAATATCGCGGTCGGCGTCTTATGTCGATTGCCGGATATGGACGCGCCGACGTCCCCGTATTACACCTGAACAGCTGAGCTGACACTAAGACACCTCAAAGAAGGAGGCTATTGATGTACCGAACCCTAGTTGCTGCAGGACTCGTACTGACACTTAGTTTCGTCGGGGAGGCGCGGCAAGAGCCGCTGACGGTTGAGGCAGGACAATCGTCTGCATTCAAGATGCTCCGGACGATCAATACTGCCGAATTAAGGTTTGCGGCACATAACCAGGGAAATTTCGCAACGCTCGATGAAATGAGTCAGCCGCAGGTCGGTTTGCTCCATCCGACGATGAAAGGCGTCGTTCAAGGATATCTGGTGCAGGTCATGGTTACCGCAGACAGGAAGTCCTATATTGCTGTGGCGACGCCGACCGAAATCAACGGCGCACTGATTTTCACGACGAGTTCTTCGGATGGCGTCATTCGGTTTGGATCCGGCCAGTTTGTCGGCCAACGCGTACCATAGCAATCTACGGATAAGCGGAATAAGCCGGGCGATGCGATATGAACCGCCAGATTAATAACGATATGTCGCCTAGCATTTACCAATCGACGATGCATGTGAACAGCACTTGGACGTAGTACCGCCTACACTTCACTTTCCGTCCGACGAGACCATTTCTACGGTCAGCCGACAACTGAGATTTCCCACATCCACAGCAAACGGCACGCCGGCGCCATTAACGACACAATGACTGGATGTTACAGATTGGATTGCTTGGGAGACGGCGAATAAAGATTGGTGACTGTCCGTCAGTGCCGAAGTCGAGCCGTCGCTAAAAGCGAAGCCTTACATAACTATTACAATTGCCCGCTGGAGCCTACTGCTACGATTCCCCCTGAGCCGTATCCCGCCCGGTCTAGAAACAATTTGGAGGATCATGAGCAAAAGCATAAAAGCCCAGCCGCTTCCCTGGGAAATGCCCATCTGGAAGCCAGTGCGAGGCAAAGAGACTGTTCTACTTTATCTCCTCACAATTCACGTCTTAGCTATCATCGGATTCATTTTCTATCCGGTACCCGGCATTCCCGTATTCGTGACGGCACTGGCATTCAATCTCCTTGGAGGCCTGGGCACAACCGTCTGCAACCACCGTTACCTGGCACACCGCACGCTCAAGCTCAACAAGGTTGTCGAGCAGTTCCTCATTTTCTGGACCGTGTTCAACGGTTCGGGCGCACCCGCGCACTGGGCCGCAAATCACCGGCTGCACCACGCGAAAGCCGACACGCCGGAGGACGTTTCCAGTCCTACGCACGGCGGGTTCTGGTGGGCCCACCTGCGCTGGCTCTATCAGACGCCCCCTGCCGACGTGAACCGATGGGCTCCGGACCTCAACAAGCCTGAATACAACTTTTGGGGACACTCGGAAGCACTAATCGTTATGCTTTCGATCTTTGGCGGCCTTGCATTCGGATGGAAAGCGTTTTTCTGGGTAGGTGCGATTCGTCTGGTCTATTCGCTCCACCTTCAGTGCTTCGTCAATAGCATCACGCATATGGGCGAATCTGACGAGAACGGCGAAACGGCCAAGAACTTGTGGTGGCTCGGCCCGCTGCAGCTTTCAGCCTGGGGCGAGAACTGGCATGGAAATCACCACCGCTTCGCTAACTCGGCTCGACTCGGCTTGAAATGGTGGCAGGTCGACGTGGGCTGGTACTTTATCCGGACGCTCGAGAAGGTCGGACTCGCAAACGGAGTCAAATGTCCAAAGACCGGCTAAACTGAATCTAATAATGCTCAGAAACCGTCGAAAGTCGAGCGCCTTCTTCATTGCGTTTGGTGCATGTCTTGTCGCACTAGCAATCGCGCTCAACGTCGGGTGGATTATTCTCAACTGGCGTGAGGTCGCGCAGCTCGTCTTCGGCGTCATCATCTTCATGGCGATCATCGTCGGCATCGTGCTCAACACAATCTTCCTGGTCAGGGAAATACGCAGAAACGAACAGCACGACGGTTTTATCAATGCGGTTACGCACGAGCTAAAGACGCCAATCGCATCGATCCGGCTCTACCTCGAGACGCTGCAGACGCGGGAAGTCGACGAAACCCAGAAGAAGGAGTTCTACTCCGTCATGCTGATGGATACAGAGCGGCTGCTGCGCACCGTCGAGCAAGTTCTGCAAGCCGGACGAACCGGGCAACGGCGCCGCCGAATCGACCGCTCCGTCATTGACCTCGGCTCAGTCGTCAACGAATGCCTGCAGACAGTTCAAAGGCAGCTCAACCGAGCCAAAATTGAATATTCCGAACGTCTCGACAACGGTGCGCGCCCCCTTGTCCTCGGAGATCATGACGAATTGCGTGTAGCCGTGTCGAATCTCGTCGACAACGCTGTCAAATACTCGCCAGCGTCTCCCAGCGTTACCGTCGAGGTAGCGACTTTCGATGGAAAGCGCTTAGCTGTCCGCGTCACCGACAGCGGTATCGGCATCCCTCGTGGACAACTCAAGCATGTCTTCAAACGATTCTATCGCATTCCAGCGCGCATGATGTCGCAGGTGAAAGGCTCAGGGCTCGGGCTATTTATCGTGCGGTCAGTTGTCGAACGCCACGGCGGCCAAGTTTTCGCCGAAAGCGCCGGCGAGGGGATGGGGAGCACCTTCACGATCGTGCTTCCCAGGGCCCTAGAACGATGAGCGGAGCAAATGCAAGCCAGTAGGGCGAAGCCAGAGGAGATCAGCGGAGGGAATGCGAGCCCGCTAGGGCGAAGCCAGAAAGAGATGACCAAAGTTTTGATTGTGGAGGACGAGAAGCACCTGGCCGATGGACTCCGTTTCAATCTTGAAGTCGAGGGATACCAGGTCGAGGTTGCAGGCGATGGCGAGGCCGCGATCGCCTTGCTCCTCTCGTCCGCTCGGCCGTTCGACATGGTCATCCTTGACGTGATGCTTCCGGGAAAGAGTGGTTTTGAGGTTGCGGTCGAACTGCGGCAAGCCGGGCAGTTCGTGCCGCTGTTGATGCTGACAGCGCGCGATCAACCTCAGGACGTGTTGCGAGGTTTCGAATCGGGAGCAGATGACTACCTGACAAAACCGTTCGAGCTCGCGATCCTGATCGCTCGGTTGCGCAGTCTGTACCGGCGATACGAATGGCTCCGTCGCGACAACGGCGACCGTACCGCATCCGAGAATGGCCAGATGCCCGGCCGAATCGATGATGAATTCCTCAAAGATTTTTCCTTTGCAGGAAAGACGATCGATTTCGCGCGACTGGAATTGCGCGCCAGCTCGCGAACCATCCGGCTGACTCTGATGGAAGCGGAGTTCCTGCGCCATTTGATCAGGCACGAGGGAAGAATCGTGACACGCAAATCGCTGCTTGAAGACGTGTGGGGCCTTCGGGAGGACACAGATACTCGCGCGATCGACAACTTCGTTGTGCGCCTCAGAAAGTACGTTGAAGAATGCCCCTCGAAGCCACGTCATCTGCTGACAGTCAGAGGACTCGGCTATCGCTTCATCGCCGAACCACAGGACTGATGTTTTCGCCGTATCAGGCCCCCTCTAATCACTGATTTTGAGGCCGTTTCCCCGTTTGCCGGGCGAGCTCCAACGTGAAGACAGGACTCCGATATTGTTAAAGCGAGTTTTGGCTGGTAGTCTCAACCCATCGCTACGTCCATTGTCGGGTGAAACGCCGATGGTATTCAAAGTCGGAGATCAAGTCCGCTGGCGGCACGCCGTAAGGGACCCGACAGCAAGGAACGCCTTGGGCACGATTACGGCTGTGATTCCGAATGAAACCGGGGTCGATGACTTCACGCTGTACGAGATCAGATTTGACTTCGGAGCCTTTACCCTATACGCCGCGCAGATAGAACAAGAACTGCAATCAAAAGCAAGCTGAGCTATGTTTGGGCCGCATGTATCGAACGCAGTCAGGTCCATCGACTGCTGTGGCCTGCCACAATTAGAAACCGGTCCGACTGCAAACGACCATAGGTCAAACCTCCTTATCGAAAATCCTCGGCAACATACATGCGGCTTCAAACATTGAAACACCGTACATGAGTGGCAGAAATATCCAGACGGGAAACACCTCAGAAGCAGTCGCAGTAAAGTAAGTCCAAATCGATGGGATCGCGATCAAGACACCGAGTACCCAACGGATCTTTCGCGTTGCGAGGCTATTGATAGTACGGAACTCAGCTTCCGTAAGTTGTCCTGCGAATGAGATTTGTTTCATACCGTTCAGGTTAGGTTTGGTCAGCTCCATGGCAACGGCAGGTATAGCAAAGGGTCAAACCTGTGAACACGAAAATGTGGCCGCCGGCATACCTGACGCGGGGCAGAAAAAGTCAAACCTTCATCGTCTACGTCACAAGGAATTGCGGCTGGTCCGAATCTGCTTCGGTGCTTGAAGTGGGTTTCGCGGTTCTTGTCCCGAATTCTCGGACAGCGCGAAAAAATTCAAGGGTTGGCGAGGTTTCGTGATTGGCAATTGCGGGTGTGTAGAGCCCAACGTTTTTTGAGGAAGTAGCCCCAACGGGAATCGAACCCGTGTTTTGGCCTTGAGAGGGCCACGTCCTAGCCGCTAGACGATGGGGCCTGAGCGACCAACGACCTGATTATGTTGTGCGGGGGTCGGCCTTTTCAAGCGGGATTTTGGCCCGAGTGGGCTTGCTCGAGTTCCTCGAGAAGCTTTTCGATTTCGTGGATTTCCGCCAGAACCTGGGGAACGGCGCTACCTCAGCCGGAGGAGGCGTCGGCCCAGAGTTGCTGCAATCTTTCGGTCAACTGCTCTCTAGTCATTACGGGTTAGCGTACCACGGGGTTGGAAGGCTTATTCCATCGAACACGGAATTGTCTAACCCTCACCCGGCGCTTCGCGCCGACCTCTCCCGGGCGGAGAGGTATGTGCACCAAGAGTTACGGGAGGCTTGTATGCCGAGACGAAAGAGGAGGCCGGACCAGTACGAAGAAGGTTATGAGCGGTACGGTATGTATTCAGATGATTGGCGCCACCTGGACGACTATTGGCGAAACTTGTATGGCGCCGAGTACCCGGATGATCGCGAAAGCGATCGCCACTACGAGCAAGCATTCGACATGCGGCGTCGTCCCGGCGGTTGGGCTCGTTGGATGGCGGGTGCCAACCCGTACAACCCGTTCGACGCACCAGGACAGTATTCCGGGGTCGGGCCCAAAAACTACAAACGGTCCGACGAGCGCATTCTTGAAGACGTGAATGAACAATTGACGCGGCATCACCTGATCGATGCATCGGACATCGAAGCGTCCGTGAACGACGGTGAAGTAACCCTGCGGGGTAGCGTTGCTTTCCGCCAAACAAGACGCCTGGCGGAGGACATCGCCGCGAACATCACCGGCGTGACAGACGTTCGAAACGAGCTGCGCGTGCAACAAAGAACCCCACGCCGGAGCGACGATCGGGCGGCTTGATTTATTTTTGAAGCTTCACGGCTGCCGTGGTCTTGCCGCTTCGCTCGACCTTTACGGCCGTGGCTTGTTCTTCGAATTTCTTTAGAAACTCCTGGTTCTTGTAAGCGGCTCCGTCAACTTCGGGCCAGGCAAAGACGCGATATGAACCCGGGGCGACGGCTCGCAGCGCGAACGCTCCATTCTGGTCCGTAGTTGTCGTTCGGAAAAGTTGAGATGTGGCGCGTTCGTCCGGCACCAGCACAACGACCGCCGCCGCGACCTTGCTGCCGGCGTTATCGGCGACGGTTCCATCGATCTGCCCGCCTGATCCACCAAGAGACACCACCAGATCGGGGTTGTCCGCGGATCCAATTGTCACGCCTTCCTTACCAACGTCACGTTCGCCTTGCTTGATCTGCAGAAGATAAGTGTCGGGCGGAAGTGAAGAGCACTCCACACGGTACCGGGCAGGCGGAAGATTTTCGATCGCAAACGCTCCGTCCTGCGCGCTGGTCGCGAAAGAATTACCAAACGCATCATTTCTTACGTCACAGCGGACGTTGCCGGCCGGCTTCGCCTGTCCGGAGGCCTGTTCGAGCTGGACGCGTCCGCTCAGCCTCTGCGGCTTCGTAACAGCAACCTCGACATTCACCGGACCTTCCGAGACGTCCGCCGTCGCGGAACCGAACCCGATAGGGACGCCATTCGAGCGTGCCCAGCCCGCGACAATTTCGAAGTGGCCTGGAGTCACCGGGATTTCGGCTCGCTCCGCTCCACCCATGATGATGAGAGGAACCATCACGCGGTTGCCGGCGGAATCGCCGCCGCGCCAGTGAAGGTATTTCACCAGCGTGCTCTGCATCGGTTCGCCGGTTTTGTTGGTCATGTGAATTCGCAGGCTGCCGCCGCGCACAGAAGGTAAAGCGATGTCGTCAACCGTTGTCGTCGATCCGCTTTTGACGGCGACAGGTAAAGCGCGTCTTTCGTCGGGCGTCCCCGGGTAGTACACCGCGATCCAGGATTCGCCGGGGGAGCGTTCCCTCAACATTGGCGTGGCGACGTAAAGAAGATACTCACCGGGATCGACGGCCTCGATCCGGAACTCGCCGTGATCGTTGGTCTCGCCTCCGCGGCCGGTGCCGGCGGGGCGAAGAACACGATCGCCGTTCTCGTCGTACGTGAAGCGCCACAATTGCGTTCGGGCAAATTGAACTGGCCTCGACCTGGTGTCGAACACTCGTCCGGCGACACTTCCGACAGGAAACACTCTGAGTGCCACCCCTTTGAGTTGTTGCCCGGCACGAACTGTGATCAGGACACCGTTCGCAGCAGGGCGAGTGTGACCTTCAGGCTGAATGCCGGTATATCCGTCTTTCGAAGCGAGCAGTCGAACGGTTCCATGCGGGACGGTTACCGCAAATCGCCCTTGCGCATCGGTCGTGACCGTTTGCCGTTCGGTTTCCTGAAGTACGCTCAGGCTCACGCCGGCTACTGGCGTATTTCCGGCAGCGTTGATCACCGTACCTTCGATCCGCGCTTTTGGCGCAGGCGGCGTCGATCGTTGTTGGGCAATGTTTGTGACGCCAAGGCAGCCAACGAACAGCCCGATACCGATGGTAAAGCGGCGTTTCTTCGATCCTCTCATGTTAGGGATGATACGCCATTTGTACTGTGGATACGGTGAAACACGCAGTAGACTGTCGAACATAAATCACCCGGGTGGAGGACAAATGCGGCACAACATTCGATTTGTTTCGATCCTGATCCTTTCGTCCATGATCTCGATTCTGCTCGTGTCCGCGGCTCCCG
>Ga0075421_100011563_pt1 | contig 10936 bp, 14 predicted proteins | sample SoiMetdeltSBSDD5_FD_75292 | JGI IMG/M metagenome (GOLD analysis project Ga0075421, IMG submission 75292) | Bulk soil microbial communities from a Populus tree surrounding site in Tennessee, USA - Soil MetaG P. deltoides SBSDD5 | ecosystem: Environmental > Terrestrial > Soil > Tree plantation...
CTCCGCCCAGGCCTTGCGCAGCCAGAACACTAGCGCTCCTCCTCGAACGCCACGCCGAACAACCCCTCAGGCCGCGCCAGCAGCACGATCACCATGATGAGCAGCGCCACCGCGCCTTTGAGGTAGGCGCCCGCGGGCACCGCGAACACCGTGATCGCCTCGACGTAGCCGATGACCAGCGCGCCGATCAGGCTGCCCTTCAAGCTACCCAGCCCGCCGAGCACCACGATGGCGAGCATCGTCACCAGCGGCGCGAGCCACATGAACGGATCGACGACGAACACCGGCGCCACCACCACGCCCGCGACCGAGGCGAGCCCCACCGAGATCGCCACCGTCGCCATGGCGACGCGGTTCACGTTCATGCCCATCAGGTTGGCGACTTCGAGGTCGTTGGCGGTAGCGCGGATGGCGAGGCCGAGCCGCGTGCGGTAGAGGGTGAACCAGACGCCGAGCAGCATCGCCGCCGCCACCACCAGGATCAGCAGCCGCTGGTACGGGATGCTCACGCCGAGCACGCGCACCGCGCCCTCCAGCGTCGAGGGAATGCCGAGGAAGTGGCCGCCGAAGGTGAACAGCATCACTTCCTGGAAAATCAGCGCCAGCGCGATGGTGGCGATCAGCACCGCCGCCTCGTGCTCGCGCACCGGCTCGATCACCAGGCGGTAGCAGAGGACGGAGAACGCCGTCACCGCGCCGACCGCGATCAGCCCGGAGAGGACGAAGCCGAGGCCGGTTTTCGTCAGCAGCGTGTAGAAGCAGTACGCCGCCAGCATGTAGAACGCGGTGTGCGCGATGTTGACGATGCGCGCGACGCCGAAGATGAGCGAAAAGCCGATCGCCAGCAGGGCGTAGACCCCGCCGTTGACCAGCCCTGTTACGAGGATGTCCTGGAGCAAGTCTGCCCGCTGGGCAGCCCTATTGCGTCGGCAGCTTGAAGGGCCTCATGCCTTTCACGTTGGGCGGCCAGAACGGCACCTTTTCGCCGTTCTGCCACTGCACCGCGATGCCCGCGGTCTTGCCCACCGCCCATACCAGATCGTGGCGCTTGTCGAAGGTGACGATGCTGCCGGTGCCGACGTGCTCGGCCTTCTCCATCGCCGCCACCAGCCGGTCGGCGTCCAGCGTGCCTTCCTTCTCGATGTTGGCCCTGAGAAACATGATGGCGTCGTAGGTCGCCGCGTTGTAGGTGGGCGCCTTCTTGAAGCGCTGCTTGAACGCTTTCACGAACGGCACCGTTTTCGGCGTCATCTCGACCTCGGCGTAGGTGTCGAGCGTGGACACGAACTGCGCCTTGCCGGCGGAGGCCTGCCAGAACTCGTCCTTCTGCCCCTCGACGTTGATGCCCCAGGCGACCGCTTTCATGTTGCGCTCGCCCATCTGGCGGCCGACCGAGATGCCCACCGGGCCCGACAGCATGGTGAAGACGATGTGCGCGCCGGAGCGATCGATGGCGGAGAGCTCGGCGGTGACGTCGGTGGCGGTGGCCGAGGGCTGCCACAGGCCGACCACGTCCATCTTCATCGCCGGCAGGTTCTTCTGCGCCGCCGCGATCAGGCCGGTGGTCCACACCGCCTTCTCGGCAAGCAGCGCCACTTTCGGCGTGTCGGTCTTCAGTTCCGCGCGGATCTGCGCCGCGATCGAGTTCATCACCGCGAACAGCGTACGCGCCAGATCGATGTCCTTGGTCGGCGTGTAGCGGAACCAGTATTTGTAGCGGTTGTAGTTTTCCTCGACGTTGAGGCCGAGCTTGGAGTGCGCGGCGCCGGCGCCAAGGAAGATCTTCTTGTAGTCCATCGCCACTTCCTGCATGGCGAGCACGGCCTCGGAGCGGAAGCCGCCGATGAGGAAGTCGACCTTGTCGCGCGTGATCACGCGCTCGATGGCGTTGGTGGAGTCGGGCACCGACGCCATCTCGTTGGTGTCGGCGCGCACCAGCTCGATGCGCATGCGCTTGCCGCCGACGTTCACGCCACCGGCGGCGTTGATCTCGTCGCGCGCCATTTCGGCGCCGGCCCAGTGGTTCTCGCCCTGCACGAAAGCCATCGGCCCGAGGATGGCGATCTTGATCGTTTGCGCCTGTGCCGCGGAAGCGGCGAAGCCGAGCGCCAGGCCGGCGATGAGTGTGCGCAGCATGGTCCTCCTCCTTTGTTCTAGACTCTATCATGCCCCGAGCAGACTTCGTGTGCACCCACCGTCTGCGGGTGCGCTGGGCCGAAGTGGACATGCAGAAGATCGTGTTCAACGGCCATTACCTCACCTACATCGACACCGCCAACGCCGAATACTGGCGCGCCATCGGCCTGCCCTACCCCCAGGGCTATGTCGAGCGTTACGCCAACGATATTTTCCTGCGCAAGGCCACCGTGGAGTACCTGGGCTCGGCGCGCTACGACGACGAGCTCCAGGTGCTGTGCCGGGTGGCGAAGCTCGGCCGCTCGAGCATGACTTTCCTGTTCGAAATCTACCGCGCGCAGGAGGAGCAGCCGCTGGTGACGGCGGAGCTGGTCTACGTCAACGCCGACGCGGCGATGCAGGCCGCGCCGCTGCCCGAGGAGCTGCGCGAGCGCGTGCGGCGCTACGAGACGACGGCGCCGCAGGCGTGAGCGCGAAGATCGAGCTCAACCACAAGGTCCACGTCCTCACGCGCAAGGAGGAACTCGACTCGGTGCGCGTGCGCGGCAAGGTGGTGGTAGTGCTCGACATCCTCTTCGCCACCAGCACCATGGTGACGGTGCTGGCCCACGGCGCGAAGGAGGTGATCCCGGTGCGCGACGCCAAGGCCGCGCGCGCGCGCGGCCGCAAGCTCCCCCGCGGCGCCTGCGTTCTCGCCGGTGAGCTCTACGCCGAGACGCTGCCGGGCTTCGCTCACCCCGCACCGCTGGCGCTGGTCGCGCACGGCGTGGCGGGAAAATCGGTGGTCTACTCGACCACCAACGGCACCGTGGCGATGACGCAGTGCGCGGGCGCGGCGCGCGTCTACTGCGGGGCGCTGCTCAACGCGAGCGCGCTGGTCGAGCACATCCTGGCGCGCCACCGGCGCGAGACCGTGCTCATCCTGTGCGCCGGTTCCGGCGGCAACTTCAACCTCGAGGATTTCTACGGCGCGGGCTGCTTCGTCGAGCGCCTGGCGCAGCGCCTGGGTGACGGCGCCGATCTGTCCGACGCCGCGCGCACGGCGCGCGAGTTCTACCGCCACGCGCGCGCGCCCGCCGCATTGCTCGACTGCCGCGTCGGCCGCCTGATGCTGTCGAAGGGCCTGCGCAAGGAGGTCGAGTTCGCCTGCCGCGAGGATGCTTTCGCCGTGGTGCCGGCGCTTGAGCAGGGGCGGCTCGCCCTGGTCGCCTGAGTGCGCATCGCCGCGCTCTACGCCTACCCGGTCAAGGCGTGCGCCGCAGTGGCGCTGGAGGAGGCATCGCTCGATGCCCATGGGCTCACGCTCGACCGGCGCTACGCTTTCCTCGACAGCGCGGGCAAGGCCCTCACCCAGCGCTCGCACCCGATGCTGCGCGCCATCCGTCCCGCGCTCGGCAGCCGCAACCTGCACCTCGACCTCGGCGGGCTCGCGACGGTGGCGATCCCGCTGCAGGCGTTCAGCGCCCGCGGCGTGGCTGAAGTCTGGGGCCGCAGGATTGGCGCGCGCCTTGCGCCGGCGGCGCTGCTCGAGCCGGTGTCAGCTTTCCTCGGCGCCGCGGCGACGCTCGCCGCGCTCGACCCCGGCAGCGACAGCGCGTTCGTCGACGCCGAGCCGGTGCTGGTCACCAGCACGGCGTCGCTCGCGGCGCTGGAGCAGGACGCGTCGGCGATGGAGCGCTTTCGCCCCAACATCGTCGTCGAGGGCGCCGCGTCGCTCGAGGAGCTCGGCTGGGGCGAGCTGCGCGCCGGCGAGACGGTGTTGCAATGCGTGCGCGCCTGCGAGCGCTGCGAAGTGATCGGCGAGGCCCTGCTGCGGCGGGTGCACGCGCGGCTCGCCGGCCGCTTCGGCGTCTACTGCCGCGTCGCGCGCGCCGGCCGGCTCGCGCGCGGCGAGCCGCTCAGCGCCGTTCCAGGTCCGCGCTGACGGCGAGGTGATCGGAAAGCATCGACCACGGCTTGCCGCGGTGCACCTGAGACGAGGCGACCTCGAAGCCGCGCACGTAGATGCGGTCGAGGCGCAGGAGCGGCATCAGCGCCGGGTAGGTGCGCGCCGCGCGGCCGTGGCGCGCGATCAGCACCTCGGTCATGCCGAGGCGCCGCTCGAGCACCGCGGTGGCGCGGTGGCGCCAGTCGTTGAAGTCGCCGGCGACGATGATCGGCAGTTCGCGGGCAGCGAGCTCCTCCAGGCGGCCGGCGATGGCGTCGAGCTGGCGGCCACGGCCGCCCTCGTGCAACGAGAGGTGCACGCATACCAGGTGCAGGCTGCGCCCCCAGCCTGGCACCTTGACCGCGCAGTGCAGCAGCCCGCGGCGCTCGAAGCGGTGGTCGGAGACGTCCTCGTTCTCGGAGAAGACGAAGGGAAAGCGCGACAGCACCGCGTTGCCGTGGTGGCCGTGATCGTAGACCGCGTTGCAGCCGTAGACGTGCTGCCAGCGCTCGCCGGCAAGAAACTCATGCTGCGGCTGGATCGGCGAGGCGGCGAAGCGCAGCGCGAAGCGGTGGTTGAGGCCCTGCACCTCCTGCAGGAAGACCAGGTCCGGATCGAGCGCGCCCAGGCCGTCGCGCAGCTCGTGGATCACCATGCGCCGGTTGAAGTGCGACAGGCCCTTGTGGATGTTGAGCGTGACGACGCGCAGGCGCTGGGTCATGGCTTGCCGAGGTCGAGCTCGAAGCGCCGCTCGAGCAGCCTGGCCTCGTCGAAGTGGCGCCGGCCGACGAAGGCCGTGGCGTGGCGCCCCCACTGGCGCATGGCGCCGGGGGAGGCGATGCCCATCGGCCAGAAGAGGAAGCGCTCGGCGCGCTCGCTGCCGGCGATCAGGCCGTCGGGGCCGAAAGCGCTGCGCCGGCCGCCCTCCGGGTGCAGCAGCGAGCGCAGCGCGTCGTAGGGGTGGAAGGCATAGCGCGAGAGGCTGTCGCGCCCGCGTACCAGCGCCACGCGCTCGATGTAGTGCGTGCCGGTGGCGATGCTGACCAGCGGCCGCTCGTCGCCCGCCACGCGCGGCAGCGGCTGGGGCGCGAATGCCCATTCCTCGATCGCGCTCGGGCTCTCGCGCGGCCGCGCGCGCGGCGTGGGGAAGAACATGTGATAGCAGCCGCAGGGATGCATCGAGTCGTAGAGGAGCGGCTCGCCGTCCGGGGCGAGCGTCACGCGCCAGAACAGGCCGTCGAGCCGGCCGGAGAGAAGGTCGAAGCCGCCCTGCGCCGGGCGCTCGGGAAACCACAGGACGTAGCTGATCTGCAGCAGCACATGCTCGCCGTAGCGCGTATAGGACGGCTGCACGTAGACCAAGGGGTCGGCGGCGTCGATCTGGGGCAGGTCGGCATGCCGCAGCCAGCGCAGCGCGCCAAAGCGATCGTAGTCGCCCGCTACCTCGATGTCGAAGCTCGGCGCGTAGGCGGCGGCGAGCAAATGGAATTCCTCGTTGCTGAGGAAAGGCCGTCCGAGCGGATCGGCACGCGCGCGCCCGAGCATCTCTGCGATGCGCTCGCGCGGCACCGCAGGCAGCGCCGGCGGCGCGTAACGCACGCGCAGCGCGCCCTCGGCGGCGGGCCCGCGCGCGAATGCCGCCAGGGTTTCCTCCTCCCAGCGCTTCACGCCGGAGAAGAAAGGCAGGCGCGTGAGCCAGTAGAGGCCGGCGACGCGCCAACCGGTCTCGTAGTCGTCCGGCACGCTCGACTGCGCGAGCAGCGCGGCGCGCGCCTGCGGCTTGGCGAGATCGATCTCGCGCAGCAGCCTGCCGCAGGCGTCGGTGCGGCGCTGCACGTGACCGCGCGTCAACCCGGCCATGCCCGGCAGCGCCTCGAGGCGCGTGCGCGGCAGGTTCTCGATCTCGTGGCGCCGCGCTTCGAGGTCGAGCTCGAGCAGCCGCTCGGCGTAGGCCTGCATCGCCGGCTCGCTCTGTGCGGCGCGCTCGCGCAGCGAAGCGGTGACGCGGTCGACGCGCAGGTACGGGAAGCCCGGCAGGCGATGGTATTGCGCGTCGCCTACGCCGGCTTCGCCGGTCGCGGCGTCGAGCGCGCGGTACCACTCGGCGCATTCGCGCACCTGCACCGCGGGCGAAGCGAGGTGCGCGTCGAAATCGCCGCCAAGGGTGGCACAGCCGCCCGCCGCGACCGCGGCCGCCAGCGCGAGGACGCGCCAGGGGTTCACGCCTTCGCTCCCGCCGCCGCGCGCTCGCCCAGCATCAGGATGGCGTCGCGGTTGGACCAGGAAAAGCAGCGCCCCGCCGCCTCGCGCCACGGGAGCCAGAGATGGGCGGTGTGCTCCTCGGGCGCCAGGCGCACCGGCAGGCGCTCGCGCAGCGCGAGCGCGAACACGTGCTCGGTGTTGTGCGTCACGCCCGGCGCGAAGCGGTGGCGCCAGTGGGCGTAGATCTCGAAGGTGTTGACCACGTTCCAGCGCTCGAGGCGGCCGCGCGCCACGTCGATGCCGGTTTCCTCGCGCACTTCGCGCGCCGCCGCCGCCTCGAAAGGCTCGTCGCGCCGCTCGAGCGAGCCGGTCACCGACTGCCAGTAACCGGGGTGCGCGGCGCGCTCGAGCAGCAGCACGTCGAGCGCTTCGGTATGCACCACCACCAGCACCGACAGGGGCAGCTTGGAGCTCACGTCAGCTCCGGCAGCTTCAGGCGGCCCTGCGGATCGACGAACACGCAGTGAAAGCGGACGCCGCGCTGCGCCCAGGCTTCGGCAGAGGAGCGCAGCACGTCGATGAGGATGCCGAGCTCGTCGTCCAGCGTGAATTCGGTGAACAGCAGTGCGAGGCCCTCGCCCTCGCGCCAGGAGAGGTCTCCCAGGCAGTCCTCCAGCGCGTCCCAGTTGCCGCCGAACCATTGCGGGAAAGCGAGCGCGCGAGCGATGCGCTCGAGCATCGCTTCCTTGCCGGCGGGCAGCGCGAGCTTGACGCAGTCGACGCTGCCGCCGCGCAGAGCCTCGACGATCGCCTCCTCCTTCTGCGCGCGGTAGACCCCCGAGCGCGCGGGGTCGGCCAGCCACTGCCGCAAGGGGCTCATTCCCGGATCCTCCGCAACGAACGGTAATGATCCTCGCTGTAGTAGAGCTCGCCGCCGCGCCCGCTGACGATGCGCCGCGCGCCGCGATCCCTGGCCCCGGGTGTGTTCACGGTGTATTCGCGATAGTAGCCGCGCTCGCGCGCCGGCAGCAGCCCTTCGCGGTTGCGGAACACGCTGCCGTCCTGGCGGTAGGGAAACGGCCCGCCCTTGGCGATGAGCGCGAGCGTCTGCAGCGCCTCGGGCGGCAGCTGCGGGCGGGGGACGTCGTTGGCAAGAGCGCAAGCACAGAAAACGGTCGCCAGCAGCGCGGCGAGGAACTTCACGACAGCGGCGGATTCCTCAGCTTGATGTGCAGCTCGCGCAGCTGCTTTTCGCTCACCGCTGTCGGCGCGCCGGTGAGGAGGTCCTGTCCGCGCTGCGTCTTGGGGAAAGCGATGACGTCGCGGATCGCCTCGACGCCGGCCATCAGCGCCACCAGGCGGTCGAAGCCGAAGGCGATGCCGCCGTGCGGCGGCGCGCCGTACTGCAGCGCGTCGAGGAGGAAGCCGAACTTCGCGCGCTGCTCCTCCTTCGAGATCTTCATCGCGCTGAAGACCTTCTGCTGGATCTCCGGGCGGTGGATGCGCACCGAGCCGCCGCCGATCTCCCAGCCATTGAGCACCATGTCGTAGGCCTTGGCGTAGGCCTTCTCCGGCGCGCTTTCGATGTAGTCCTCGTGGCCATCCTTCGGGCTGGTGAAGGGATGGTGACGCGCCTTCCACGATTGGGTTTCTTCGTCGTGCTCGAACATGGGGAAGTCCACCACCCACAATGGGCGCCAGCCCGTCTGCGCCAGGCCACGGTCCTGCGCCACCTTCTGCCGCAGGAAACCCAGCGTCGCGCTGGCCACGCTGTCGCGGTCGGCGGCGAAGAACAGCAGATCGCCGTCCTGCGCGCCGGTGCGTTGCAGGGTCTCCGCGATCGCCCTGGCGTGCAGGTTCTTCACGATCGGCGACTGCAGCCCGGCGGCGCCCTTCGCCTTGTCGTTGACCTTGATCCAGGCGAGGCCCTTGGCGCCGAGCGCCTTCACCTGCTCGGTGTAGCCGTCGATCTCGCTGCGCGTGAGGCCGCCGCCGCCGGGCACGCGCAGCGCGCAGACGCGGCCGCCGGCGGCGTTGGCGGGCGCGGCGAAGACCTTGAACTCCACGTCCTTCATCGCGTCGGTGAGTTGCGTCAGCTTCAGCGGCACGCGCAGGTCGGGCTTGTCGCTGCCGTAATCGCGCATCGCCTCGTCGTAGCTCAGCACCGGGAAGGGTCGCGGCAGCTCGACCGCGATCACCTCGCGGAACAGCTGCCGCACCAGCTCCTCCATCAGCGCGCGGATTTCGCCCTCGCCGAGGAACGCCGTCTCGACGTCGATCTGGGTGAACTCGGGCTGCCGGTCGGCGCGCAGATCCTCGTCGCGGAAGCACTTCACGATCTGGTAGTAGCGGTCGAAGCCCGACACCATCAGCATCTGCTTGAACAGCTGCGGCGACTGCGGCAGCGCGTAGAAGTGGCCGTCGTGCTGGCGCGAAGGCACGAGGAATTCGCGCGCGCCCTCCGGCGTCGACTTGTAGAGCACCGGCGTCTCGATGTCGATGAAGCCGTGCTGATCGAGGAAGCGCCGCGCCGCCATCGCGGCGCGGTAGCGCAGGCGCAGGTTGCGCTGCATCGGCGGGCGGCGCAGGTCGAGCACACGGTTCTCCAGCCGCACCTCTTCCGACAGGTTCTCCTCGTCGAGCTGGAAGGGCGGCGTGGCCGAGGCGTTGAGGATCTCGACCTCGCCCGCCTCCACCTCGACCTCGCCGGTCGGCAGCTTGGCATTCACGGTGCCGGGCAGGCGCGGGCGCACCTTGCCGGTCACGCGCAGCACGAACTGGCTGCGCACGCGCTCGGCCAGCGGGAAAGCGGTCTTGTTCTCCGGGTGGCAGACGACCTGCGCCAGGCCTTCGCGGTCGTGCAGGTCGATGAAGATGACGCCGCCGTGATCGCGCGGCCGGTGCGCCCAGCCGCACAGCGTGACGGTCTGGCCGACGTGCGACGAGCGGATCTCGCCGCAATAGAGCGTTCGCGTCACCGTTCCTCTTCGCCCGGCGGCACCACCCCCATCGAGATGATGTACTTGAGCGCCTGGTCGACGCTCATGTCGAGCTCGACCACGTCCTTGCGCTGCACGATGATGAAGTAGCCGCCGGTCGGGTTGGGCGTGGTCGGCACATAGACACTCACGCAGTCGGGCGGAATGTGCTTCGCCACGCCGGCGCCGGGCGTGCCGGTGAGGAAGGCGATGGTCCAGAAGCCCGGGCTCGGCCATTGCACCAGCAGCGCCTTGCGGAACGCCTGGCCGCTGGAGGAGAACAGCGTGTCGGAGATCTGCTTCACGCTGGAGTAGATCGAGTTCACCACCGGGATGCGGTGCAGCACGTGGTGCCACAGCTGCACCAGGCGGGCGCCGAAGAAGTTGGTGGCGAAGACGCCGGTGAGGAACACCACCAGCACCGTCAGCACCGCGCCGAGGCCGGGAACATGCATGCCGAGCCAGTGCTCGGTGCGCGCCTCTGGCGGCAGCAGCAGCAGCGACTGGTCGAGGGCGTCGAAAATCACCTTCAGCACCCAGATGGTGATGACCAGCGGGATCCAGATCAGCAGTCCGGTGATGAAGTACTTTTTCACTGTGCCGAAAATGAAAAGGCCCGGCGCGCGCCGGGCCGGTGCGAATCGCTCACGCCCTCAGTCGGTGGTCGCCGGCGCGGGCGTGGTCTTGCTGTCGGATTTTGCCTCGGGCTTTTTTTCAGTCTTGAGGTCGACTTTCTTCTCCGTCGGCTTCTTCCCCGTGCCTTTGAAATCGGTCGCGTACCAGCCGCTGCCCTTCAGCTGGAAGCCGGCAGCGCTCAGCAGCTTCTTGTAGGCCTTCTTGCCGCAGGCAGGGCACTTGGACAGCGGCCGTTCGGAGGCCTTCTGCAGATGATCGTTCTGGTGACCGCACTCCTCGCAGCGATACTCGTAGATCGGCATGCCGCGATTATATCCCTGATTTCAGAACGGAATATCGTCTTCCATGTCGTCGAACTTGCCGGCGGGCTTCTTCGCCGCGGGTTTGGATTCACCGCGCGCTTCGCCGCGCGGCTCCGCCGCGCGCGGCGCCGTGCTCTCGCGCGCCTCGCCGCCGCCCTCGCGGCGCCCGAGCATCTGCATGACGTCGCCGCGAATCTCGGTCGAGTAGCGGTCCTGGCCTTCCTTGTCCTGCCACTTGCGCGTGCGCAGGCTGCCTTCGACGTACACCTGCGAGCCCTTTTTCAGGTACTCGCCCGCCACTTCCGCCAGGCGGCCGAAGAAGGCGATGCGGTGCCACTCGGTGGCCTCCTTCATCTCGCCGCTCGCCTTGTCCTTCCACCGATCGGTCGTGGCGACGCGGATGTTGGTGACCGCCTCGCCGCTTGGCAGATAGCGCGTCTCCGGATCTGCACCCAGGTTGCCGACGACGATGACCTTGTTGACCGACGCCATAACACACCCCCTCTAGCTGACAACGTCAGAGCGCAAACCCGGTTGACCGGGGCGCGGCGGCGGCCGCATGCCCATCGCCAGGCCCAACCACAGCGCGACCAGCGCCGCGCAACCTACGAACACGCCGGTGGCGCCATGATGCCTCGCCACCCAGCCGCCAAGCAATCCGCCGCAGAACACGCCCAGCGTCTGGGTCGTGTTGTAGACGCCGATGGCGAGCCCCCGCCCCTGCGCCGGCGCGATGCGCGAAACGAGCGCCGGCA